>JGI12269J14319_10005114_pt1 | contig 11713 bp, 8 predicted proteins | sample PeaSoiSIISIP2007_FD_14319 | JGI IMG/M metagenome (IMG submission 14319) | reverse complement strand
ATGATATAATCCTTAAAATGACGACACATCTATGATAACGAACAGGAATACTCAAAACAAACAATAGAGAAGAACGACACTAAAAAAACAGGCTTTGGCACTTCTAGTATCTTCACTGGAATATCTAATGCCGTGCTACAAAAGTTTCTTTCAGTTTCAGAAAAGATTATGAAAAGACTCAGCTAACGTTCAGTTAACCCTCAGCCTCATTTCAGATTCGTATTGCATAATGATATTGTCTTACAGATACATATTTAAGCGCAACTAAAAAATTGAAAGGGAGTTGGTTTATGACACCCACAAATAGTGGTTCCAATTAAAGTACTAATGGTGGATATACAACTGCTCTAGATACTCTCGTAACGGCGGGCACGATAACTCAAGTTCAAGAAAAATCCTTTAGATGCTCTTGTCACTAATGGTACAATTACTAAAGCCCAAGAAACTACTATTGATAACACATTACAGGCTGCCATGCAATCACAATTCGTTTCACAAGGTCAATCTAATACAACAACCGCAAGCAGTACCACTAAAGTCGATCCATTGTCTAGCCTGGTATCTAGTGGAGCAATAACTCAAACTCAATCAGATGCTGTAAAAAGTGCTTTACAAGCAGCGCATAAAGGTCACTCTGGCGAAGGCGCAGCAGCCAAATCTGATCCTTTAGACAGCCTAGTTACCGACGGAACAATTACTCAAGATCAAGAAAATGCAATCACTAGTGCATTACAATCTGCTATGCAATCGCAATCCAACTCAGGAAGTTCAACAAGGACAACTAAAACATAGAACACATACTACAATCCGATGTCAAAGATTATTTTGAAACTTACTACGTAATTCAGAAAAAATAAAAATCAGAAATATATTATTCAGCATGCTTTTAAAAGCTTAAGCGAAGACTGCTTATCCTGATTTCAGAATAAACGCTATTTATCACTTGTATTTATTAATTAGCATGGAATATCCAGATGAAACTGAAGATCAACATTGCTTCAAAGGAGATTTGTCTCATTGCCCACTGTATAAAATATTGAAGGAGTTGAACAATGAAAATTCGCAACTTTAAATCTCTAAGTCTTATAGTAATATTCTTAATGTTACCTTTGAATGTTGCCTATGCAACAGAGACCTCTGTAGCTCCCAGTAACGACAATATAATCGTAACTAATAATGTAACCGGGAAATCCGATACGGTGTACGTGACCGGGATCAATGCCGGTGACGTGGTCAAGGTCTATAATGCAGCCTCAGATGGGACACAGCTGGGTACTGTAACAGTGGCATCATCTAAAACCTATGCGACTGTTACAATACCACAACTGGGCACCTCCGCGGGAAGTGTGTACGTTTCAGTCACCAGCAAGGGTGAACTGGAGAGCGATCGGACTCAAGTCAATTATGACGCTGAACTGCAATCTGATGCTCCAGACGCCAACAATATAACGGTTACCAACAATGCGGGGATATCCGACACGGTGTACGTGACCGGACTTAATGCCGGTGACGTTGTCAAGGTATATAATGCGGCATCGCAAGGAACTCTATTGGGTACGACAACTGCGACATCATCCAATACTGATGCGACTGTCACCAGATCACAATTAGGTAAAACTGCGGGAAGTGTGTACGTTTCAGTGACCACTAAGGGCGAATTGGAGAGTAGCAGGACTCAAGTCAGTTATGACGCTGAGGGTCAGTCTAACTCTCTGGCTGCCGGAAATATAACCGTCACCAACAATGCGAGAGCAGCTGATACTGTATACGTGACCGGAGTTAGTGCCAGTGACGTGGTCAAGGTCTACAATGCAGCCGCGAAAGGCAGCTTATTAGGTAAGGCAACAGTGGCATCTTACAAGTATGATGCCACTGTTGCCATAACACAATTGGGCACTACCGCGGGAAATGTGTACGTTTCAGTGACCACTAAGGGCCAACTGGAGAGCAATCGGACTCAAGTCGGTTATTACGCTGAAACTCCGTCTTATGCTCCGAGCCTCAATAATATTACTGTTACAAATAATATAACCGGGAAAGCTGATAAGGTATACGTGACCGGGCTTAATGGCAGTGACGTGATCAAGGTATACAATGCTGCCTCGCAAGGGACTCTATTGGGTACTGCGACTGTGGCATCATCTCAATCGGATGCAACTGTCACCATATCACAATTGGGTACTACCGCAGGTAGTGTATACATTTCCATCACCAGTAAGAACAATTTGGAGAGTAGTCGGACTCAGGCCGATTATGTTGCCGAGGCTCAATCGGATGCTCCGAACGCCGGCAATATAACGGTCACCAACAATCCGGCAGGGACATCTGATACGGTGTACGTGACCTGGCTAAATGCCGGTGACGTGGTCAAGGTATACGATGCAGCCTCGAAAGGGACTCTATTAGGTACTGCAACCGTAGCATCATCTAATACGTATGCAACTGTCACCATAAAACAACTGGGTATTAGCGCAGGTAGCATCTACGTTTCTGTCACCAGTACGAGTAAGCAGGAGAGTAAGCAGGAGAGCAGCCGGACTCAAGTCGATTATGACTCCGAGGTCCAATCGGATGCCCCGACCGTCGGCAATATCACGGTCACCAACAATCCCAATGGGACCTCCGATACGGTCTACGTAACAGGACTAACTTCCGGCGACGTGGTCAAGGTCTACAATGCGGCCTCGAAAGGGACTCAATTGGGAACTGCAACCGTGGCATCATCTAAAGTGGATGCAACTGTTACCATAACACAACTAGGCACCACCGCAGGTAGTGTATATGTTTCTGTCACCAGTACGAATAAGCAGGAAAGCAGCCGAACTCAAGTCGGTTATGTCGCTGAGGCTAATTCAAGTTCTCTGTCTGCCGGAAATATCACAGTCACCAATAATTCGAATGCACCTGATACGGTCTACATTACCGGGCTAACTGCTAACGACGTAGTGAAGGTCTATGACTCAGCTACCGGAGGAACTCAGCTTGGCACCGCAACCGTAGGGACTTACAGTTCCACTGCAACGGTCACCATAACACAACTGGGTATTACATCAGGTAGCATCTACGTTTCTGTCACAAGCAAGAACAAGCTAGAAAGCAGCCGACTCCAAGTCAGTTACGCTGCTGAAGGTCAGTCTAGTGCTCCGGTCGTCGCTAATATAACGATAAGCAACAATGCGGGAGCCTCTGATACGGTGTACGTAACAGGGCTAGCGAGCAACGATGTAGTTAAGGTCTACGACTCCGCTACTGGAGCAAACCAGATTGGTACAGCAACCGCGGGGACTTCATATAGTACAAATGCAACAGTCACTATAGCGCAGTTGGGAACTACCGCGGGCAGCATATACGTTTCTGTCACTAGCACGGACAAGCTGGAAAGCAGCCTAACAAAAGTGGATTACGCTGCGGAAGCTCAGTCCAGTGCCTTGGTTGCCGAAAATATTACGGTTACCAACAATGCGGTAGCGGCCGATACGGTGCGCGTGACCGGGCTAGCCGCCAACGACATAGTGAAGGTATATGACTCAGCAACTGGAGGAAACCAGCTTGGTACCGCAACCGTTGGGACTTCCAGTTCCACTGCAACGGTCACCATAGCACAACTGGGAACTATCGCGGGCAGCATATACGTTTCTGTCACCAGCACGGACAAGCTGGAAAGCAGTCGGCTCCAAGTCAGTTACGCTGCTGAAGGTCAGTCCAGTGCTCCAGTTGCCACAAATATAACTATAGTCAATAATGCCGGACAAGCCGGAACAGTGAATGTGACTGGTCTGGTGGATAATGACATAGTAAACGTATACGACTCACCTACTGGAGGTAACCTGCTAGGCACTGCGACCGTCCCAGCCTACAGCACTGCAGTGACAGTATCCATACCACAGCTGGGCACTTCTGCGGGAAGTGTGTACGTTTCCGTCACTAGTACGAACAAGCAGGAAAGCAGCCGGACAGCAGCAGATTTCTCTGCTAAGTCGGCCACTGATGCTCCAGTTCTGTCGAGTATTACAGTAGTCAATAATTCAGGCATTGCTGACACTGTGACAGTGACTGGTTTAGCAGCTGGTGACGTAATCAATGTGTACAATGCGGCCTCAGGAGGGAGCCTGTTGGGTTCAGGAACCGTATCAACCGACAGCATGGAAGCTGACATTAGCATAACCCAGCTTGGTACTGTTGCAGGAAGTATTTATGTTTCCAATACAACCGCGGGTAAGACTGAAAGTGTCCGGACAACAGTAGCTTACTCTGCCGAACAAGCATCGGATGAACCTCTAACTGGAAATGTGACCATAATTAACAATCCATTAGGAACAGCTGACACTATTACCGTGGATGCCTTGTTAAGCAACGACGTAGTCAATGTTTATAATGCAGCTTCAGGAGGAAGCCTGCTGGGGACCGCAACCGCGTCATCTTCCACATTGGAGGCAACATTAAGTATCGCCCAGCTTGGAGCTGGTGCTGGAAGTGTGTATATATCAGTTACTAGTTCAGGTAAGCCTGAAAGTGGCAGAGTACAAATTGACTATTTAGCTGAGTCGACTACCCCGAATGCTGCCAATATAACGGTTACCAACAATGTAGGAATATCCGACACTGTGTATGTGTCTGGACTTACTACTGGTGACGAGGTTAAGGTATACAATTCGGCCTCGGGGGGAAGTCTGTTGGGTTCGGCGACCGTGTCATCGAACAGTACGCAAGTAACCGTTTCCATAGCGCAACTTGGCTCTTCAGCCGGAAGCGTATACGTATCAGTTACCAGCTTGGGGAGAACTGAAAGTAATCGACTAAAAGCAGACTATACTGCCGAACCTAGTTCTCCTGCTCCTTATATAGGGAATATAACTGTTACCAATAACGCTGGAATTTCTGACACTGTGACAGTAGCAAACTTGACAGCCAGTGATGTAATTATGGTGTATGATGCAGCCACGGGAGGAAATCTTTTAGGCTATGCGACCGTACCAACTGGCAGCACGGAGGCAACCGTTACTATAAATCAGTTGGGAACTGATGCTGGAAGTGTATACGTATCAGTTACCAGCAAGGGTATGGCTGAAAGTGGAAAAACCGAAGCAGATTATATTGCAGAGCAAAGCTCTACGGCACCTTATGTTGGGTATATAACCATAATCAATAATACCGGGACATCTGATACTGTGACAGAAACTAATTTGACAGCTGGAGACATAATTAAGGTGTACAATGCAGCCTCGGGAGGAAGTCTACTAGGCTATGCGATTGTGTCAACCGGCAGTACGTCAGCAACAGTTACTATACCACAGATAGGAGTTGCTGCCGGAAGCGTATATGTAACGACTACCAGTTATGGTGAGACAGAAAGTAATCGAACTAAAGCCGACTTCATTGCTGAAATTCCTACTTAACTCAATATTAAGTAAGAATTGTTTGCAACATTTCTGGCAAACTAAGTCATTCTGTGGGACATGACGAAGCTTAGGAGTCTTTTAAAAGGTCACTCTTTACACGACAAAGGTGGTGTACCAAAACTTCAAAGTTTCGGTACATCCCTTTGTTTTAATACGGAGCACAATAAATGCACAGAAAAAAGACAAATGGCGGGCCATCAAACACTATCTGCGTTCCATTTACGAGTTGCTTCTTTGTTAAAGAAGTTGTATTTTACGCTATTTCCCATTTCTGCTTTTTCGAGATATTTATAGTTTTCTTCGCAACCATATCCGGCATCCGCAACGATGTTCTTAGGAAGTTTGCCACCCAGTTCTTTTTTTACTCCTTCTAAGTACTCTTTCATACAGCTGGTTTCTCCTGTGGATTGACGGATGGTATAGCCTACTACAAATTGGTTCTCTGTTCCTATTTGTACATTGTACCCAGGCTTTGACTGCCCACTTTTCATATATGATCTTCTTTCATTCTCATAAAGGTTGCATTGGTATCGGTCTTGTAGTAACTGTTCCGTTCGGCGATTATCTATACTAAAGAAACAGAATGACTTCATCTATTGATCAACGATGCCATACTGTATCTTTAGTATAGATAATAAAAAAACGATCTGACAACACAAAATATATTCCCCTTGACACCATGTACTTTAAAAAGACTATAAGCCTTGTCAAAGCCGCTGATATCAAGGCTTCCACTCACCTGTGAAATAGCTCTATTATCGCCGGGTAGACCGGAGGAATTTCACCACCAGTCCCCCACAGAACCGTGCGTAAAGTAGAGTAGAGTAGGCACCCAGCGAGTTGCTAACCTTAATATAGTACTTTTCCAGATACCCCTCTCAGAACGGAGCGTGCAAGTTTCCTGTGCACTCCGCTCGCCAGTGATTAACTTTCAGCCGACATTAGCGCTTACAAATCTCTTACCGTCATATTTACTTGAGTGGATATTTGTGTGGCATTCGAGACAGACTGCAAGGGTCTTTCTTTTCATAGCCATCATTCGTTTCATCCATTCCGGTTTTTCTTTTCTACCGTTACTTTCGAGGTCTTTCAGTTTCTTGACGTGATGCATTTCAATATTTCCACTTGATCCACATAACTCACACGTATCTTTCATCAGACGATCAAGAAGATGCAGCGTTGTCCTCGCTTGTCATGTTTCGTATCCTCGTGCATCACGTGGATGTCATAGCCAAGAAATCGCGCTTTTTCGGTTTTCGCATGAGTAATCAAGGTCTTTTCTTCGCTAAGCGTTAGTTTTAGTTCACTCAAGAGAAAGGTTCTAATTTGTTCCTTGACCTTGATCGCATCCTGCTGAGGGCCTGAAATTCCCAGCAACCAATCATCCGCATAGCGGATATAATAAAGTCGTCGGAATGCCGGGTCAAACGCATCTTTAGAAGGCATGGACTGTCTCTGCTTGTTTAGTTCCCTTACTATCTTCCAGTCTTGATGGCGCATATGCTTTTTAACCTGGTTGCTCAGCACTTTGTAGGTTTTGTTCTCTGCCCTTCTGCCCCCGCAGTTATAGACGGGGAGAATGTCTTTTTTCATAAATTGGTCGAACTTATCCATATAAAGGTTAGATAGTAACGGACTTAAAATCGAGCCCTGTGGACATCCACTTAGGGTAGCGTTATATTTCCAGTCTTCCATATACCCACATTCCAGAAAGTGTTTCATCAGTCTCAAGAAGCGATTGTCTTTTACTTTTTCAGTTAGAATTCCGATTAGAATGCCGTGATCGATACTGCCAAAGCAGTCGCGGATGTCACCTTCGACGAACCATTTCACACTTTTCCAGCCACCTTTAGCCCGAATAGAATCAAGGGCTGTGTGGCATCCTCGATTGGAACGGAAACCGTGAGAGGCGTTACTGAATTGCGGATCAAAGTAGATATTCAGCATCAAACGGATGACTTCTTGGAGCAATTTGTCCGACCATGTTGGTAGTCCGAGAGGGCGTTGCTTCTTGCTACCCTTTTTCTTGACATACATACGTCTGACGGGCGCAAAATGATAGGTTTCTTTTTTCAGTTGATCGATAATTCGATCAATCTTGGCAATGGACATGCCGTCAACCGTTTCGTCTGTTACACCCTTAGTCATCGCGCCTTTATTGGCATAAATATTTTTGTAAGCGATAAGATACAACTCTTTGTTGTAAAGTAAACGATAGATGCGATATAACGGTAACTTTCGCTTGCCTCTGTCGCCGATGATATCCAATACTTTTTTGGCCTTTTGCATTCCGCATACCTCCAAGCGATTGATATCGTAACCACCTGTCTTCCTTCTCCTGATCTCCCGCTTACTTGGTTACCCTTTTGGCGGTATAGGCGATCCAGCGGCACATATTAAAGTCCGCCTGTGCAACCGTCATTACGACCGCCACTTTGGATACTATGAAAACTCCGTTACCATAGGGGTCTCCCCCGTTAGGCAATCCCATGTTCTTCATGACTGGAACGTTCTAGTGCAACTTAGGTTCTTCACTCATCACCTTGATTGAGCTCATTGCTCAACGTCCCGCAATCTTGGAATTCTTCAGACGAAAGTTTTATCTGAGTATATTGCAGGCAGGGAGTGTTTAGATTGTGTATCCCTGAATGTGAATTTCCATCACTGGTTATTGAAGTTTAAGCAGTTTAGCCTTAACCATATTACACAGAACTAGCAGAGCGATACCGTAACAATCTTCGGATATCCTCCGCGTTACCCCCATGCTGTTGTCCCCTCGCCCTTTCGAGTCTAGGTAAGGAGGTTGTTCTCAAAGCATTTCCAAGGGCTTTGGTCCGATACTCGGACGATTCCAGAATCTTGAATGACATGGCGCACTCTCTCGATTTACAGGCTCGTCTCAGCCATTCTTTTGTCGCCTTACGGCCACAAAACGACGCAGAAAGTCGTATGCTCCTCCCAGTTTCCCAGTTGGCAAAAAAAAAACCTTCTTTGAGCTGATCCATCCCCTTTGCTCCCCTCTCATTACAAGAGATTCATCACTAATACGGGATGATCCGCCCCCTTCATGTGCATCGGTACTTTCCCCCTTCGTGGTCTACACTTATAAGGTTTTCCCTTATACTATTTTGCATCTAAACTATGGATGTCGTTCAACTCCGTAGTTCCAGCAGTAAAATCTTAACGCCAATAAATATTTCCATCGTTTATACGCGGATTAGTATTAGCATCACATGAAGAGTTCCCAAGTTCCGTATCCGAGCCTAGATTAGAGTCATGCCCCTTGTACACCGGACACCGCATGGCCAGTAAGTAGGTTTCTTCCATGCTTATCCCAGAGAGGAGACAAGCTCCGGTTTTGATGTCGATTAGCACTTTCGGTGCTTACAGGGGTTCACTCCATTCATCTCTCTAATCCATACATGCCGAGATTTTCCTCGGCTTTTACAGTAACGTTCACCACCGCACCCTTTCGGACCGAAGCAGCTTACGGCTGTTTGAAGCCTGCTCCTACAAACCGGCTTCGGAGGGTCTACCTCCATCTCGAATACAGCATCGCACTCATCGAGCACGTTCTTGGCACAAGTCTCCACGTGCCCTGGTCACGGAAACAATAGCACAAATCAAATAACTACTGCCCCTTGCCACTACTGATCTCGTTCATGCTCCGTGAGAAAGCCTGCTTTAACGCTCACCCCGAGTAACTAAAGGTTTGAGCATATTTTTTGAAAACGATGCCAAACCCGAATTGCTACTCTTTTGAAATAGGTAAGAATACCAGTGAAATCAATGGTTTGACTGTGGTAGAGGCTAAAGCGCTGACTCTACGACGAACAAATGCCCTAGAATATTTTCTAGGGCATCATGTCTCAAAAATATAGTCTTGCTGTTAATACAGTTACTATTGGATATTGAATCATGTTATGAATCACCCTTGTTCTTACCCTTGTTCTTACCCTTTTCCTCTCGCTTTTCCTTTACCTTTTCCTTTTCGTGGTCCAGCCCCTTTATTTTGTCCTGCTCCTGGCCCATTTCCCGTGTCTTGTTCATTATCGTTACCCATAATTTCAAACCCTCCTTAAAATGGTCTTATAACCTCTAATAGGATAACCTAAAATCAAAAAAGAATGTTTGGATATTTATGGCGCATTAAATCAAACAACATTAACCCTACGGTAAATGTATCCTGTGATAAACAGCAATTTATACCTTAAAAAGCCTTACAATGAAGTAACACCAACGTGCGTTGTAGATGTTACTTCATTGAACGTCTCCCGAGACAAATGAGATCGCGTAGTCACAAAAGTGTGCATCCCTCACTTAATATACGATCATATGGTGTAGTATGCCAAGGCTGGCGCTATCCATGCCCCAAGGTTAGTTTTCCGAGGATTACACAAAACTAGTTTCTTTTTCATCTAGCCGGAGTAATTTCCATCCAATAAAAGACACAGACCAAACCACTACGAACATTCCAACGAGCATAAACCCCATTTTATTAAAATTCAAGTTTTGTATCCAAAGCCAAAAACCACTGTTACGCCCGCTTTCTTGGGCAAACACCTGGAATACTTCGATTATACCTATGACTCCTGCTGCCAAGATTGAAAGACCAGTGATGGTTAGGTTATAATAGACTTTTCTTAAAGGTGAAGAAAGTACCCATTGATATGCTGTAGACATAAAAAAACCGTCCATTGTATCCATCATACTCATACCAGCAGTAAAAAGAATAGGGAAAGATAAGACAGCAACCCAAGGGATGCCCTTGGCTGAGGCGGCTGCCGATGTAGCAAGAACTGCTATTTGTGTTGCCGTATCAAATCCAAGTCCAAACAAGAACCCTATTATATAAATATGCCAGTTTTTACTAACAAGGTTAAATAAACGGTTTATTGTACGATTTATAAACCCTATATCTTCTCGCTCCGCACTTTCTGCATGATACGTTCCACCCCGCATGCTACTGAAAGTTTTAAGGATATCCTTTAATATAATAAAATTTACAGTTGCAAGAATAAGAAGGAGAACACCTGAAACTGAAGTAGCAATAACCCCACCGATGGCTTGAAATTTAGGAAGTGCTTTTTGCGCCCATTCAACTGCAAAAATAGTCAGCATCCCCATAATAATTACAACGGTTGAATGTCCACATGAAAAGAAAAATCCTACACCTTTAGTCTTTTTTCGTTGTTGAACTAGCTTACGAGTCATATTATCAATAGCTGCAATGTGATCTACATCAAAAGCATGACTAAGTCCAAAAGTATAGGATATTACTGCCAATCCCAGAAGTTCAGGATATTTAAAGACACCCGTGGCGAGAAGGATCAATCCGGTAAGAAGTATAGCTAATACTGCTGTTCCATACTTTACCGCTTCAAAGTGCTTCCAGTTTGAAATACTACTCATTTTTAAGACCTCCAATTATTTAGTACTAGATGGTAGCGACAAAAGACAGAAACAATAAAAAAAGCCATTTTAAAAAATAAAAACCCTTTACCACATATAAGGGTAAAAGGTTTAACTGGTATTCGACACGAACACAGATAATAAACCCCCTAACATTCCCGTAGGTAGTTTTCACTTCAGAATAAGCAGGTCTCCTGGCTAAAGATCTTCATCAACTCACGTCTTCCCGGGAATAGATCCCCAGTGACATTTTGTAAGTAGACTCCCTTTTACAGTGGCGGGCGCCGCGTCAGCTTAAACTGACTTCCCTTTTCAATTCCTTCCCTCAGGAAAGAATCACTCATCCCTTGATATTCAATTAATTTATATTAACACAACTCATGATAATCTGTCTAGTACGTAAAGAACCTCGTAACCACGGTTTCGATGTGCCTGTTTACCATAAATAAACCTCCAATGAAGTAACGCCAACGTGCATCGGGTGGCCATATCATCAGTTCAGAAAACTGGTTGAGACTTTAGTGATTACAAATCAACTCTGTTTAAGAGTATCAAAATTGATTGAGCAGAAAAGTATGTAAAGGTCTATTTCCCTATCCTCCACCGCCTGATCCACCTTCAACTCTTTCAAATATAAAACCCAACAACCAGATGAGTATTAGTATTCCAACCATTCCTCGCCTGTCATACTCTTTATAGAAGTTAAAGTTTTCTTCAGGATATTCAAATATTCGTCTGATGTGTATGTTTGCTACCCCTACTTATATTCAGCCCTTTAACGAATCGATAATAAATAAAATCGCAGCTATGGCCATTACCAAAACGATCATCCATCCTGCTATATTGCTGATTCTCTTGTTAACAAACTTACCCATAATGTCCTTATTATTAGCAATCAATAT
>JGI12269J14319_10005113_pt1 | contig 11714 bp, 10 predicted proteins | sample PeaSoiSIISIP2007_FD_14319 | JGI IMG/M metagenome (IMG submission 14319) | reverse complement strand
GCCTTATCATCTGCTCACTGCTGCTGGCGTGGCTCCTGCGATTCGAGTTCCGGGTGCCGGGCTGGACCTTGCTTTGGGCCGCCGCGCCCATACTGGTTGTGGTTCGGCTCGCGGTCATGCCGTTCTTCAACCTCATGCATGGCTGGTGGCGCTATACCGGGATCAGCGATGCGGTCGACGTCCTGAAAGCCGTCCTCACTGGGTCCTTCGCATTCTTCGTCATTCTGCGATACGGCTTGGGACTGAAGGGTTTTCCGCCGTCGATCTACGCCCTCGAGGCACTGATCAGCTTTACGCTGCTGGCCGGAGTACGCGTGCTTTCGCGCATCTTCGTCGAGACTGTGCGATCCCATCCGTCCGAAAAACGCTTGCTGCTTGTGGGTGCGGGGCACGCCGCCCAGATGATCATTCGTGAAACCCAGGAAGTCGACACCGGTTTTGCGGTGATCGGGTGTGTCGATGACAATCCACTCAAGAAAGGACTGCGGATTCTCGGCGTGCCGGTTCTCGGAACCGTCGAAGCGCTGGGGAAAGCCGTCGGCCGCCACAGAATCGACGAAGTTCTCATTGCCACTCCATCGGCGACCCAGGCACAGATGCGCCGCCTGCTGGAAATTTGCGAAACCTCGGGCGTCGCTTTTCGCGCTGTCCCCGAAATGGCGGAACTGATTGCGGGTCAAACCACCCTGCAACAGGTTCGAGAGGTTTCTCTCGCGGACCTGCTGGGACGGAGTCCGGTCGACCTCGATCTGGAAATAGTGCGCGAGCACATTCGCGGCCGCGTGGTCTTGGTCACCGGCGCCGCAGGATCCATCGGCTCTGAACTGTGCCGGCAAATCACGGAGTACGAACCCAAGCTGCTTTTGTGTGTGGACCAGGATGAAACCGGGATCTATACCCTGCAGCGCCGGTTTTCTCAATGCGGGGGGGGGGGGGGGGGGGGAGCGCATGCGCAAAATATTCCGGACGCACGGTGTCGAAGTGGTTTTTCATGCCGCCGCCTACAAGCACGTCCCGATCATGGAAGCCAACGTGGAGGCCGCAGTCGGCAACAACATTTTCGGACTGCTGGCGCTGTTGAAGGTGGCCGAAGACGCCAATTGCCGGGCGTTCGTGATGATTTCCTCCGACAAGGCGGTAAACCCGAGCAACGTCATGGGCTGCACCAAGCGGGTGGGAGAATTGATACTCGCAGCCTGGCCGGGGAAACGATTGCGCTGCGTCTCCGTCCGCTTCGGAAACGTTCTCGGATCGAATGGCAGCGTGATTCCACTCTTCCAGGAACAGATCCGGCAAAACCAGCCCATCACCATCACCCACCCCGAAATGACCCGTTTTTTCATGACCATCTCGGAGGCGGTCAGCCTGGTGTTACAGGCCTTCGCCATCGGCCGGAACGGCGACATCCTGGTGCTCGACATGGGAGAGCCGGTGCGGGTCGCGGAACTGGCCAAGACTCTGGCGCGTCTCTCCGGCAAATCCAATCCGGAATTCAGCTTTATCGGCCTGCGCGCAGGGGAAAAACTGTCTTTGAGGAACTCTTCTATCCCGACGAGCGCGTGGTGCCGAGCCCCTGTGAAAAAATTAGGCGCACGGAAAGTGTCAGGATGGCCTGGCCGGCGTTGAAGCGCAGCCTGGACGAACTCCAGGCTGACATGTCGCTCGGGAACCTCGGCTCCATCCTGGCTCGACTGCAACAGATCGTACCGCAATTCATCCCCACGTGTAGTGACCGGGCAACGCATGCGATAAAAATAACGTTAGGCCCCCGCCCATCCGAAGCCCCCCCAGAAGTCGCACGGCCGGTGGAAATGCCGGAACTGACTTATCGAGCCTGGCCGGTAAGTCCAGTGCTCGGTCCGGCGGGCGGCGGTCCCGGCGACTAGATTCATTCCGGGGCACGGCTGGACGCCGACAACCGCTTCTATCAGGCGACTATTACTGACGACCTTGATCGGTCCTAAGATCAATGAGAAATATGTCCGAATCTTCGGTTAGCCGGTCGAATACAATTCGGCTGCCATCTGGCATAATATCAAAGGTTCGCATGACGGCAGAACTGCTCAATCGAGTCAAACGCCGCGAGCGCATCGTGCTAAGGTCGAGGAGCCAGAAGTCCTGCTCGGCCAGCGTATTCCCCTGCATGTAAACCAGGCTTGTGCCATCGGGCAGAAAGCGCACCCGCTCACCTTCGCGCTGGACTTTGATCTCCGGCAGATTCGCCGGCGTACCATCCGGGTGCACTGCCAACAGAGGTGCGAGCGTGAACAACTGCGCCCCGCTATACACAATCAGGTCCCCACGTGGAGACCAAACAGGATCAAGGTACGGCCCTGTTGCAATCCGAATGGGTGAGCCGCCATCAACAGGGAGTTTGAATAGGCCCAATCCCTTGCGGTCACTGCCAGCCACGACAATCCATTTGCCGTCGGGAGACCAGGAAGCCGTACCGCGAACATCAATATCGCTCGATAGAAGGCGGACCCGTGTTCCATCCGCCGCCATTACATGCATCTGTTGCTTGCCGTCTCGCCTCAGTGCAAATGCAACGCCACTCCCGTCCGCAGACACAGCCGCAGGCGTCTGCAGTGCTCCTTCGGAGCCCCTCCAGATCTCCAGCGCTTTTCCATCGCGGTAGCTCCACACTCCGTCAGCCCCGTCTCGCGAAGACAAATAAAATAGAGTTTCGCCCCCGAACCGCGGCGCTTGGGAGCGCGTCGTGGGTAATTGGAAAGGTTTGACATCCCGTTCTTCGACAAGGTGACTGCTGATCGGAACGCTCCACAAGTTGACCTGAGGATTCACAACGCTTACCGCAAGACGCCGGCCATCCGTTGTAGCCGCGAGTGCGCGGTATTGTTCCAAACCCGAACTCACGCGGTCTGCAGTTCGTGTTCTTAGATCGAACGCCCACAACCATGGGCCAGCCCCGTCCTTGTTGTGGGCTACGAACAGAACCGTCCTCTCGTTGATCGGTGTCGGGAACGCAATATCAGTATTGAGATGTGTGATTTGTTCTGGTGCTCCCCCATCCGGCGAAATGCGCCATAGGTCCATCTCACGCGTGGCGGGCCGGCCTCGCACAAAGTAGATCCAGCGCCCATCCTTCGACCAGACCTGATAGTGGTTGTGTAATCCGGGCTCGTTTTGCAGGATCAGGCGTGGATTGGCGCCGTTGCGGTCGGCCACAAATGTCGGATCGCCTGCTTGCCATGTGTGATAGACCAGCCGGTTGCCGTCAGGAGACCAGGCAACCTCAGCGGCGCTTTCCTCCGGAAAATTGTGTGGCGCCCCGCCAATCAGCGGCCACAGCATCAACCTTTTGCCTGCGGTTCCCGCGCTGCCTTGTGTTCCCCCACTCCACACTTCTAATCCGTCTCCGGAGAATCCCACCGCCCGGAGCGGCGCACGCGCATCTCCGATTCGGCCCTGGGTAAGATTTGTCAGGTTGCTCCCGTTCGTTTGCATCAGCCAGATGTCGAACGTGCCGCTCCGATTGGAAATAAACGCTGCGAAGTTCCCATCTGGCGAAATAGCAGGATCGCTTTTGGCTCCATTGAAGTTGGCAAGCCGTGTGAACTGGGCACTGGAAAGTGGATTTTGGACTGCTGCTCGGGCGCGATTGGCGACCAACCACGCGCCCAACCCCGCCACCACCAGCAACGCCACCAGACTCCACAGCAACCAGGTGTAACGCTTTGGCGCGGACACCATGGAGGGACTCGGTCGCGCACCGCTGGAATCAGTGTCCCGTTTCAGCCGTTGCAAGTCGGTGCGAACATCCGAAGCGTGCTGATAACGCAGGTGCCGGTCTTTCTCCAGACACTTGTCGATAATCTCTTCGAGCTTTAACGGCACATCGGGGTTCAGCCGCACGGCCGGCGTGGGCGTTCCGTCCAAAATGGCTCTGAAGATCACGCCGGAACTCTCCCCGCGAAACGCCAGCGTGCCCGTCGCCATCTCGTAAAGCACCGCACCAAAAGAGAACAGATCGGTGCGGGCATCGAGTTCCTTGGCGCGGACTTGTTCCGGCGACATGTAAGCAATGGTGCCAACTGCTTGACCGGGACTAGTCAGGTGTTCTTCGAGTGTCACTGTCGATGCGGTAGTCGTACCTGCCATGTCACTTTGGACCGCAATGACCTTCGCCAATCCAAAATCCAGCACCTTGATGTGTCCTCGCTTGGTCACAAAGATGTTTGCGGGTTTGATGTCGCGATGCACGATGCCAGCAGCATGAGCGGCATCGAGGGCCTCGGCGATCTCGATGCCGATCGACAACACGGTCTCGATTTCCACCGGCTTCCCACCAATGCGGTGCTTGAGTGACAGCCCTTCCAAGAACTCCATGACGATGAATGGCTGGCCCTCGTGCTTACCGATTTCATGGATGGTGCAGATGTTCGGGTGGTTGAGGGCGGACGCTGCACGTGCTTCGCGGCGAAAACGTTCCAATGCTTGCGGGTCTTGAGCGACATCTTCGGGAAGAAACTTCAAGGCGACAAAGCGCCCTAGTTCGGTGTCCTCAGCCTTATAAACGACACCCATCCCGCCGCCCCCGAGCTTCTCGACAACGCGGTAATGCGAAATGGTCTGCCCGATCATTGGGCTGAAATCTTAGGACTGGGAGCGGGGCAAGTCAATGAAGGTGTGGTGCTGGGCTACGTTCCGCAGGGTTAATTGACGAAAAATCTCTATTACGCTCAAAACCCCAAGCCCCAGCGAACAGACGGCGCCAACTTGCGCTATGGCCTGGTTTCAACAGTCACTTCCGGTCTGCCCGTGACACGACCAGAACGGGACCACTCCTCCTCATGCCACGCTGGCTAAGCCTCTAGCGGTTAAGAAGGACCGGAAACCGATGGGTACCGGTATGCACCCATCAACCTTGCGATCAACACGGCAAGGTAAAGCACGCCGATGATGGCTTCAATCACGGAAAGCGAGCGGGTCGGTGCTGAGACGGCTGTAATGCCTACCGAACCAAGGGAGGTCATAGTCGCGAAGCTGTAATAAATGAAATCGAACCTGTCGGGGATAGCGTGGAGATTGGTCAGGGGATCGAGATAAAACGCCCTTGGCTGTAGGGCAGCCGCCATGCCGTAGAGACTGGCGAAGGTAAACCCTAGCAGCAGATAGATGCAAAGCGCCCCGAAAATTGTTTCCGAATTGGGTTGGTCCGTGCTAAAGACGCGGCGGAAGATGACCACCACAATAAATACATCAAAAACAAGGCTAAGAACGATGCTCAGAATGGAAAAAAGTCCGGCGTCGGGCTGACGAAGCAGCATGCGTTCCAGCAAGGCGGGAATGGCCAGCAGGAGCGCAAGGAGCAAGAGTGTTCTGCGCAAACGGATCGCATACACCGCGATCAGAACTCCGGCGCTGCTGACCACACGGAATGCGAAATAACCGAATCCCCCGTTTTGCATGTACGGATAGAGGACGAGAATCGCCAGCAAGAAGAGGAAAAGCAGGAAAAACTTGCGTCCAGTCAGAGCCTGTGCGCGACTAGGGGCGGTCGAGGGGCGCATAAGTGAAAGCAGAGCCAAACGGCAGTGCGAACAAATGGAATGTCGCCTCTTTCTAGCACCCCGCACTGTTCGGCGCAACATCATTTTCGCAATATCGCGATTGCGCCATTGCCCTTGGCTCCGCTGAAGCGGCGCAGGATACTCTTACTCCAGTGCCCGCCATTTTTGTTGGCTGTGAACACTGTGCCACAGCCAGTTCCCCCCTACGCCGCGTCGCATTCTCCGCTCTCGTTGCCGCCATAGTACGTCGTACCGTAGACTGCACCTGCACTGTCCAAAACTAAACCACCGTTGGGATTTGCACCGTCCCCGAACTCCTTTTCGGCAGTACCTCCCTTAAAACTACGCAGGATTTTTTCTGTCCAGTTGCCGCCCTTCTGTTTCGGCGGCGACAGCTTGAACACCGTCCCGCAGTACTGGAAATACGGTGCATTGCAACTTCCGTATCCCCCGCCATACAGAGTGGCTCCATAAAGGCTGCCTGCTTCGTCGAGTGTCAAATCTCCATGCGGAATCTGGCCGTCCTTCTCGCCTTTGAAGTTGTAAAGAACCCTGTGCGTCCATTGGCCGCCCTTTTGCGCAGGCGGCGACAGCTCATATACCACTCCGCAGCCGACGTCGTTCGCCGAAAAGAAGGCAGATACCACTGCCGCCATACGCGGTCGTACCGAATAGATTTCCATTGGCGTCCGCAATCACGCCTCCCTCCGGTCGAGAGCCCTGGTTGCTGTTAAACCCGTGGAGGATGGTTTCAGTCCACAGCCGCCAGTTCCCGGACTGAGCTGGAAGATCGTGCCACATCCCGGCGAAGAGGAGGTGAGCCGCGCTCGTAAGTCGCGCCGTAGAGGTTCCCCGCCTTGTCAAAGACCACGACACCAGCAGGGGACTGACCGTCGCTGCCACCTTGGAAGCTGTAGAGCACCTTCTCCTTCCTGTCGTCGAAGGCGGTTGAAGCGACCATAAGAATAAGCAAGACCAATAGCAGCGGGCGAGTGGTCTGGCGGAATCGCTCTCTGTGAATCATAGCCACAGTCTCTTAGGCTGGATTCCAGCGTGTCGGGGGGGCGCGGGAACAACGCTGATTCGGCTGATATTGCATCCGATTGCTGCTGGCGTCCCGGGTCTCATTTGCGTCTGGGCCACGGCACCCACTGGTATGAGGACTGACTTCCTGCGTCACGTAGCTCTCGCGCGTGAGCTTGATCGAGACGCAATTCTTCTGCACAGCGCGCGCCGGTGGACCAAAACTCCGACTCTTTCCACTCAGTTCCATCAGCACGAACTCGGATAGCTTCGCGGAAGTGGCCCGCTGTCATGTTGTCAATCAGTGACCTCAAGCGCTCTGTTTCTCTTTCCGCCGTTTCATCGCAGGCGTCACATCCGCACGTAGGAAAAGCGACTACGTACCAGCGCCCGAAGCGTACGCGAAGGCCTGGAAAATCTGAGAAAGCGACAACGAGGGGTGCCGCCCCAATGTCCCGCGGCCGCAGAGCAACGCTCGGGCGCGACAGATTGCAACCTTGCTCCAACTCGGGATCGAGGCCGTACGCCACTCTGCGCTCGGCCTCGAACTCCCGCTCCAAGCGGTCGAGCAACTCCGCCGCAGCATCGTGCAGGGATGCGAATCGCTCCGGGTTTGTGACCCGCGAGTAGGCTTCGAGAGGTGGACCGGCGGCCCCCCAACGGTGTCTGTTCATCAATCTCCATTATATGGACCTAGAATGCGGAAGCTGGCCCGATCGGAAGGGCAAACGTCGCAACTGGCGTAACATCCTGTTAACGACAGTTGACCGCCAGGCCCGGCATTAGAGAAATTTGGCTCGGGATCATCGGCCTTCCCGAGCCTCCGTCACCTGCTGAGCCTACCCTTCGCGAATTCCTTGGCCTTCCTGTCGTCTTTTGCCCGCCGTTTCCGATCTTTCTAAATAGAGGGTGAATCCCGTTGTTGGCTCGGTCGGGGGCGGAGCCAGCTACCGACTGGGACCGCGGGGAAAGTCGCTCAGAACGGTTAAGCAGAAACCTCCACGAGCAGGAATATTTCATGAAACACTTACCCGGCACTACACCGGTCCTTTCAGTCTTGGTTCTACTCTGTGGGTGCGGGGGAGGAGCGGGACAAGGAGGAGGAACTGCAGGTCCACCTTCAGGTCCGCCCGTATCCAGCGGATCTAACCCAATCCCGACGATCCAGGTTCTCAGTCCAAGCTGCGCNCCCGCAGGAGAACCNNTAAATCAGTTGACGGTAGTTGGGCTTAATTTTGTGGCGGGTTCAGTCGTGCGCTGGAACGGCAGCGACCGGCCGACCACTAGTAATGGCAGCATTAACGGACTCACTGCTCAGATCTCGGCGAGTGACATCGCCGCAGCCGGGACAGCCGCGGTCACAGTCTTCAATCCTGCACCCGACGGGGGTAGCTCGAACGCGTCGACCTTCACCATAACGACAGGAGCTGTTGATCCGCAGTCAATCGCTGTGGACCCTGCCGGGAAGTTCGCCTATGTGGCGAGTTTGGGCTGCAATGGCGGCGTTGGTGGCTACGTGTCCATGTACACGATCAACCCCGCCACCGGGGTCCTGGCGTCCCTAGGACCACCGGCGCCTTCAAATGACGAATTTACCGACTCCGTGACCGTAGATCCTTTTGGCAAGTTCGCCTACGTGGCGAGTTCGGGGGATGTTTGGGATATCGATTTTGGCAGCGTCTTGACGTACACCATCAATCCCACGACCGGGGCCTTAACATCCACCACAGGGGGGATAAACGGAACAGGGATAAACGGAACTCCGGAGTTTTTCAATTCGGTGGCGGTGGGTCCATCCGGCAAGTTCGCTTATGCGGCGGATGGGGGAGCTTTCCCGGCGGGCAGCTTCGGCGGTTCATCCAGCGTCTCGATGTACACCATCAACCACGCTACCGGGGCCTTGACGTCCATTGGGACGATCTCCGCAGGAACAGCTCCCGTCTCCGTGGCCGTGGATCCATCTGGCAAGTTCGCCTATGTGGCGAATGAGAATGACACTCCTGGATCGGCTGGCAACGTGTCCATGTACACGATCAACGCCACGACTGGGGCCTTAGCGTCCATAGGGACGATCTCCGCAGGAACAGCTCCCGTCTCCGTGGCCGTGGATCCTGCGGGTAAGTTCGCCTACGTAACGAACTCCGGCTCGAACGACGTCTCGATGTACACCATCGACGCCGCGACCGGGGCCCTAATATCTATAGGGTCGATCGCCGCAGGAACAAACCCTTTCTCTGTAGCTGTGGATCCTGCGGGTAAGTTCGCCTACGTGGCAAATTTGACGGGGCATGACACTGACGGTAGCGTCTCGATGTACACCATCGACGCCACGACCGGGGGCTTAACACTCATAGGAACGATAGCTGCGGAGCTATCGCCTACCTCGTTAGCCATCCATCCGTCCGGAAAGTTCGCCTATGTGACGAATTCCGGCTCGAACACCGTCTCGATGTACAGCATCGATCGTGCCACTGGGACCTTGACGCTCATAGGGACAATAGGCACATGAAGGGGGCCCAGTTCTTTGGCTGTGGGATCCCGTTTCGCTCATCGGCCGAGAGTGGAAAGTCGCCGTAAATTGGGATCCGCTACTGATCTTCGGATTTGGCTTCAGCGCTGGCTTCTGGTTTTTCAGTAGGCGACTGCGTCGCTAGGACTTGCGGGACGGTGGCCCATTGTTGGTGGAACATCGCGATAGCACAAGTTTGCGCTTTCCTTTCGCATATCTGGCGAACAGACAGCGCAAACTTGCGCTATGGCCTGGTTCCGTAAACTATCCAGAATCCTCTCGCACCTTGGCTTTTCGGTTGAGGGTTATTTCCGGTTTGTCCGTCACTCGGGCGAAAACGCGCCACTCGTCTTCTCGATTGATCACGGGGTCACATCCAGTCCATAAGATGGGTGGCTGAAGGTTCCGCCGATCTTGATGGGCACGATCTCTCCAGCATTTTTCTTCTTGAAGAATGGCTCCACAGATTTAAGCAAAACTGATTTCACTCCCTTCGATCCCTTGGAAAGCTTGTTATCGACTTGCAAGGTTCCGTGAAGGTTAACCCGCCCCGTCAGCAGGCCGTATGTGCCATGCACATGAGCAAGCGCTCCCGGAACACTGAACGAGAGGTCTGAGAAGGTCGCGATCGCGTGGTTCATCACGACATGCCCCTTCAGATTTTCAACGACGCTCGCGGGATCGTCGTTCTTTTTCTCGCCTTGAGCCAACTGACTGAGATTGTCAACCTTTTGCTGCGTCGTCGAGCGGACGAAACTCGCCGCATCGATTCCAAAGTCTCCTTGCAGGTTCACCCTTTCAATGAAGCTTCGCTTCCCAGGGGGGACCAGGACTTGCGCTTTGAAGTTCATCGCTCCGGTAAAAGCAGGAGGATCCGCCTTGGAGAGGAGGCGTAACCAGTCTTGTATCCGGCCCTGCAGTTCCGTCGTGCGCAGCGAAATGGTCTTACCTTCCGAGGCGGCCTTCTTTGCCACTTCGACTTCCGATACGAGTGACGTCCGCTCAAATTGCGCCTGCACTGACGATAGAGAGACGTCTCCATCGAGCCCGTTCACAATGCCATGGAATTGCGTTTTCAGGTGTACCGCATGATCGCTTCTGGTTACTTTGAAATCGGGCGCGTCGGTACTGCCTTCGACCTCGATGTGTTCGAGCACACCATTGAATTTGCCAGTGGAGGCTAGCGTTCCCGCAATGCCTGAAAATCCGCCCAGGACCGCGCGTTGAAAGTCGTAGGAGCCGGAGACGGGGGTTTGACCCACGTCCTGCGGCTGCAAGGGGCCAAATTGCCCGTCCGTGCGAATTTCTCCTGGAGGCTTCGCATTCAGCAGCGCGGCATGGAACGACATGGGCCGGTCATCGGCTACGGAGTTCAGCGTCAATTTGTGAATTTCGAACTTGAGGGGTTCTTTTCCGGATTGGCTGGAAGCAAACTCCACGACCGCGCCGTCCGCGACGATCTGGTCGATAATCAACGCGGATTGCTCTGGTCTGCCGGGTGGTGCTGTGTTCCCGATACGTTCGCTGCCGGGTGACACGAACATGCGCAAACCTTCGATCCTGACACCTTGAACACGTTTAGGAGTCCTGAAAAATTCCCAGTAAGCGCCCTGGATTGTGAGCTTTTCGATGGTGGCAATCGGCGGGTCGTCTCGATCGCTGTTGCGGCGGAAAGTCACTCCTTCGGCAATACACCCGGGCGGGAAATATGTCCCGTGAAACGCTTTCACTTCTACCCTGCTGGAGAACTTTTCCTGCAGCGCCCTGACGACGATGTCACGCGTGAACGGCCAGCGGCTTAGCGGCAGCAACACAGCTGCGCCGCCGATCACAACCAGGGCCAAGAACGTGCCAATCTTGATCCAGCGGGATGATAGCGTGGACTTTTTTTTCAAGACTTCCTTCTTAATTCATCGAACTTTGGATAGAAACCGTTCAATCGGGAACTTTAAATGGCCTCTGCGAATCAGCGAAGGTTCCCCTTTTGAAGGCCCGACACTAACAGAGTCTAACCAGAGGAGGCTGAAGAATCTGTTCACAAAGGAACGCTTCAGTCACAGCCTGCCTCGGGGCTGAGGCCACGTTTTTGCACCTCCCGATCCAGGCCTTCGAGCGCAGCCAACGACCCACTGCCGGGGCAGGAAGGGACACCTTCGGGCTTTTGTTGCGTGCAAACGAAGAGATGAAAGCGGAATGGTTCCATTGCGTCCTCTTCTCCAGATAACGTTAACGACCTTCTATTTCGCCGAAGGCATGGAGGCTAACAACTGAAATCCCGGACTTTTCCCGGTCCGGGGGATTTCGGCATTCATTGTGACCGTTCGCGGGCCAAAGCACTGTGATCTACGTCATTGATCGATGTAAGCCGGAGTGGTCCACTTACTACGATAAGGAGGGGACATCAAATGCCGGCTGAACTGATCGACACCAAGACTCTTCCTGAAAATGCTTATAAACCTCTGCATGACGGCGAACTGTATCTGCCCATCGTTCCGCCTTCCGGTGAATTGCCAGAACTCACCTCGCGTTCAATCTTCTGGGGCGTCCTGTTTTGCGTGATCTTCACGGTGGCGTCGGCCTACTCGACTCTGAAGGTCGGCCAGGGAATGGAGGCGGCGATTCCCATCTCCATTCTCGCTATCGGCTTG
>JGI12269J14319_10005105_pt1 | contig 11732 bp, 13 predicted proteins | sample PeaSoiSIISIP2007_FD_14319 | JGI IMG/M metagenome (IMG submission 14319) | reverse complement strand
TCACGGTCGCCTCGGACCCTTCCGAGTACGACCCTCTGCTCGCTGAGCTTCGGGCGCACGAGGGCGCCGTGAGCGCCGCGACGCGGCGTCGACTCGCNGTNCGGGCGTTCGACCGGTGCACGGCTTANGATGCCGCAATTGCCCGCGGGCTCGGACGTGCCTCCGTCCCGTCGGACCTCTTTCCGGAAGAGGTGGTCTTTCGTCGTGAACCCGTTCGGCTGCGCTACGGCGAGAATCCGCACCAGAAGGCGGCCGCATACGGCAGCTCGCCCCCCTCCGGGGCAGGCCTTACCCCCCAGCCGTTCACCGTGCTGAAGGGGGAAGGGCTCTCGTTCACCAACCTGCTCGACGTCGATACCGCGCTATCCATCGTCGGGGAGTTCGACGTCCCCACGGCCGCGGTCGTGAAGCACGCCACGCCGTGCGGCGTCGCATCGGGAACGACCGTGACGGAGGCGCTCGAGAAGGCGATCGCGACCGACCCGGTCGCCCGGTACGGCTGCGCGGTCGCGGTCAACCGCCCGTTCGGGGCGGGGGACCCGGCGGCCCTGAAAGGGGTCTTCGTCGACCTGTTGGCGGCACCCGAGTTCGACCCGACCGCGCTCGATTCCCTCGGACACCGGCCCAAGGTCAAGCTGGTCCGGACGGCCGCCCCCCGGCCCGAGTCCGGTCGCTGGGAAGCGAAAAGCGCCCTCGGCCGCCTGCTGCTCCAGGAGGTCGACGTTCGCCAGCTCCTCCCCACCGAGCTGAAGCATGTCACCGGCCCGGAGGTCTCCGCGGAGCAACGACGAGCGTTCGAGTTCTCCTGGCGCGTCGTGCGACACGCGAAGTCGAACGCGATCGTCGTCGTTCAGGGGTCCGCGACCGTCGGGGTCGGTTCGGGACAGCCGACCCGGGTCAAGGCCGTCGAGCTCGCCTGCGAGGTCGCCGGCGACCGGGCGAAGGGAGCCGTCCTCGCTTCGGACGCGTTCTTCCCGTTCCCGGACGGCGTTGAGACCGCCGGACGCGCCGGCGTGGCCGCGATCATCCAGCCGGGAGGGAGCCTCCGCGACCCGGAGGTGATTGCGACGGCCCAACGCTACGGGATCTCGATGTACTTCACGGGCTGGCGCGTGTTCCGCCACTGACCCGGGTCTTGGAAAAATACTTTCGAAGGATCTGACGGAAGGCGACCGAGTCCACGGTCCCGACCTCGCGCCCTTTCTCCTGCCCGGCCTGGACGAAGAGGTAGGTCGGGATCGAATGGATCCCGTACGACCGCGTGACCAGGGCCGCCTCGTCGATGTTCACCTTCGCGAACTTCACCTGTCCGGCGAGTTGGGCGCTCAGGTCCTTCAAGAGCGGTTCCGCGACCCGACAGGGGGCACACCAGTCGGCGTAGAAGTCGACGACCACGGGCAGCGGCGAACGGATGACCTCGCGCTCAAAGGTCGCATCCGTCACCCGGATCGGCTCCGTCCGTCCGCCCACGATCGTCCTTCGAACTCCCGGCCTGCTTTAAGGCTCTCCTTCGTCCGGCAGGCGGGGTCCGTGGGTTCCGCTTCGACGACCGCGTCACCGCTGCCGGTCGAGCTTGCGAGCGCCCTCCTACAGTGGTATTCGATCCACCGTCGCCCGCTCCCTTGGCGGAAAGACCGAGACCCCTACCGGATCTGGGTGGCCGAGGTGCTCCTCCAGCAGACCCGCGTCGCGCAGGCAACCCCGTACTTCGAGCGGTTCGTGAGGGCGTTCCCCACGATCCACTCCTTGGCGCGCGCCCCCGTGGGCCGCGTCCTCAAGGTCTGGGAGGGGGCTGGGTACTACGCCCGCGCCCACCACCTCCACGCCGCCGCTCGACGAATCGTCCGAGAGTACGATGGAGAGATCCCCACCACCGTTCCGGAGCTCGAGACACTTCCGGGGATCGGACCGTACATCGCTCGTGCGGTGGCGGCCATCGCGTTCGGGGGCCGCGAGATCGCGTTAGAGGCGAACGGGGTTCGAGTTCCCCCCCCCCCCCCCCGGCCGTCCGCGCCCGATTGGACGCAACCCTCCGGTCGATCCTGCCGGAAGCCCGTCCCGGCGAGTTCAATGAAGCGGTCATGGAGTTGGGGGAGACGCTCTGTCACCCGGTCCGGCCGCAGTGCCGCGAGTGCCCGGCGGCCTTCGCCTGTCGTGCGTTTCGAGAGCTGAGGGATCCGGGTTCCCTCCCGAAGCACGCCGTACGGGTCCGGCGGCCGCACGTCCGGGCGGCGGTCGTAGCCATCACCCACCGGGGTCGATGGCTGGTGCAACGCCGCCCGGCCTCGGGCCTCCTACCAGGGCTCTGGGAGTTCCCAGGGGGAAAGATCGAGACCGGCGAGCGCCCGGATTCCGCGGCGCGACGCGAGCTCTGGGAGGAGACCGGACTTGCGGTAAAGACCCTCGCTCCTCTCGGGACGGTCCACCATGCGTATAGCCACTTCACGGTGGAGCTGCACGTCTTTGCCGGAGCGCCTCGGGAGGTCTCGACCTTGAAACGGACCTCCGTCCGTCGTTGGGTGACCCCGTCCGAGTTCGGGCGCCTGCCTCGTCCGAAGGCGACCGAGAAGGTCGTCGCGCTGCTCCTCGACGCGAAGGGGGGTAGAGCTTCCCAGGGTTCAGGATCCCGTCCGGGTCGCACGCCCGCTTCATGGCCCACAGTAGCTCCACCGCGTTCTCGCCGACCTCCTCGGTGAGAAACCGCCGCTTGAGGCTCCCCACGCCGTGCTCCGAGCTGATCGTCCCACCGAGGGACCGCGACGCTCGCAGAACGGCGGTGCGGATCCGGTCGGCGACACGAGTGGTCGGGTCGACGGCGTAGTTCGGGTGCAAGCTCCCCTCGCCCAGATGCCCGAAAAGGAAGAACGGGACGTTCTCCCGCCGGGCGATGTGCTCCAGTTCGCCGACCAGCTTGTCCACTCGGGAGAGAGGAACCGCGACGTCCTCCCGAACGTGGTGGCCGAAGCGCTCGATGAGGACCTCGCCGCTGGCCCCGCGCAGCGTCCAGAGCTCGTCCGCGTCCTCGAAGACCGCGAACCCGCGGACGGTCGCGGTCTGCGCGAGCACGACGCGAAGGCGGGCGAGCCTCCGTGTGGCCTCGGCGGGGTTCTCGGCCTCGACCTCGAGCAGGAGGAGCGCGGTGTTCCTCGGCCAGCGCGCGCCCCTTCGTTCCACGATCCCGGCNGAGCACTCCCGGTCGAGGTACTCCACCGCCGAGAGCCCGCTCGAGGGGATCCGCCCGAGGCGGGCGGCGAGATGGCCGAGCCGGGTGGTGCGCGACACCGGGACCACCACTCCCCGTCGAACGGAGGGGATCGGAGATAGTCGCACCGTTACCTCGGTCGCGATGCCGAGCGTTCCCTCGCTGCCCACGAACCATTGGAGTAGGTCCGGACCTACGGAGCGCTTGGCGACCCGGGACCCGAGATGGACCCGGGCTCCCGTCCCGAGCACCGCTTCGACCTCCCGGACCCAGGCCCGCGTCGGACCGTACCGGAACGACCGTGGACCGGAGGCGTTGGTCCCCACGTTCCCACCGATCGTCGAGGTGTTCCACGAGCCCGGATTCGGCGGGAAGAAAACGCCGTGCGGCCGCAGAGCCCGCTGGAGGTCGAGATTCACGACTCCCGGCTCGACTCGGGCGAACAGCCCGTCGGGGTCGACCTCGATGAGACGGGACCACCCGGAGAGGTCGACGACGACACTCCCGTCCGTCGGCACCGATTCGCCGTCGAGCGAGGTCCCCCCGCCCCGGGCGACCAGGGCCGTGCGAGTCCGGCGCGCCCAGCGGACGAGCTCCACGACGTCGTCGGGGTCGCGAGGGGCTACCACCGCGAGCGGACGGCCTTCGAGATGGGAAGCGTCATGGCGGAACGGAGCGAGCCCGGTGGGCTCCGACACGACCCGACCCCGGACCGCTGCGGAAAGCGATCGGGTCAGGTCGGCCGGCATGCGAAGCTCCTAGCCTCGTAAGGGCTTACGGCTAGCGCGGCGCGGCCCGTCAGGTCGCCGCGGTGGGGTCGGAGCCTACGGAGTCGACGGCCTCGACGAAATCGCGGATTGCGAACGGGCGGACCAGGATCGCCCGCGCCCCCGCCTTACGGGCACGATTCTCGAGCGCGGGGTCGGAGCTCGGCAGGATCACGAGCGCTCTCAGGTCGGAGCGAGCCCGCAGTACCGAAGCGAGATTGTCGGCCCACTGGCCATCCCCATCCGACCCAGCGTCCAGGATGAGGATTTTGGTCTCGGGCGAGGCCGGGAGACGTTCGATCCCATCCGGGGACTGGGCCTCGAGTAGGACCCGGTGCCGATGGAGGCGCAAGAGGCCCCGGAGCAAAAGTCGGGTGTCCTCGCTCCCCCCGAGCAGCACGGCGGGCACCGTGGTCGCGGTCGGAACGGTCCCGGCCATCGGACCTCCGGCGGATTTTTCGGAAGGAGCCCAAGACGCGCGAATGGTAGTCACCCATCGGGCGGACCCGGCCCGCCCTATCAATCGCTAGCCGACCTTCCTAAAGAACTAACCGCACCGACCAGCCCCGGGAGGCGCGGCGGATGTGGAAAATGGCCTCATCGACCACGTTCCACCCCCCCTGATAACTATATAGACTCTCCCGGTTATACATTAATTGGCCTCGGGCATCGGCGGCAGCGTCTCTTGGTGGCACCGTCCAAGAGGCCAGGGGTCGCCCCGCCGGTGCCTCCCTTTTTCGCTTCCTTTCGAGCGGTAGGTTCTTTGTAGCGGATGGAAGAGGCCGCGCGATGGTCGCCTTCTTCGGCCCTTCGCAACAGGATCTCGAACGCCTGCGTTCTACCGTCCAGTCCCTCGGCACCACCAGCGTGCCCGGCCTCGCCGCCGCCCTCTCGATGCGCGAGCGCAAGGCCGAGAAGCTCCTGGCCCACGAGCTCGCGCGCGCGGACAGTCCGCTCGTCTACGAACCCAGCCGCCGGCTGGTCCGATGGGCGGTTCCGGCTCCTCCGCCCCCGGCCGCGGGTGCCCCGACGAGCGCGCCTCCGCTCCCCGAGAGCCCCCGCGCTCCCCGTGCCCCGTCTCCGGTCTTCACTCCGGTAGGGCTCAAGACCCTCTGTCCCCACTGCCACGTGGCGCTCCAGACCACGGGGACCGACAGCCTTGTGGTCTGTCCCCAGTGCGGCCGGCTCTCCTCGTCCCGCGACGGTCGCGCGTCCGGACCGGCACCACCCCCGCCCGTCCCGAGTTCCCCCACTCTGCGGCCGGCCCCGACGAACCTCGACGACCGACGCTCGCAGGAACTGTTCGCGGCGTACGTGAGCTCGAAGCCGATCCCGTGCCCGAAGTGCCGAACGCCGCTCCGCCACCGGGCCCTCAGCGAGTACGTCTGTCCGAGCTGCGGCCAATCGGTCCGCTTCCCGAAGGCGGGGGAGCCACCGGCTCCGACCGTCGCGGCTCCGCCGACCTAGAACGGCACCTGAGCTCGTACCTCGCGGACCAGCTCGCCCGTCTCCACCGCGACCGCGACCCGCTCGATATCGGGCGCGGGGCTCCGGTCCCGGGACCAGGATGCGACCCGGCCCCGGAGGGCACGCAGCGCAGCCTCGCTGCCGCGGCCCCCCGAACGGGGATGGCGGAGTTCGAGCGCTTGTCCGGCGACGATCCATTCCACGGCGACCGCTCGACGGGTGTTGGTGAGGACGCGACGGAGTTTCGACCCCGCCCACGGTCCCATGCTCACGAAGTCCTCCTGGTCGGCGGAAGTGGAGAGGCTGGTGGCGCTCGCGGGATGGACGAGCGTGGAGTTCTCGTTCACCAACGCCGCGGCGAGGTACTGGGGGACCATGAAACCGGAGCTCACCCCGGGCTCGGGCGAAAGGAACGCGGGCAGCCCTCGGTTCAACGCCGGATGGACGAGTCGTGCGACGCGCCGCTCGGAGAATGAGGCGATGTACTGGACCGCCAGGGCGAGAGTGTCGAGGGCGAGGGCGAGCGGTTGGCCGTGGAAGTTCCCTCCGTTCACGAATTCGTTCGCCCCGAACACGATCGGATTGTCGGTCACCGCGTTGAGCTCCGAGACGGCGATCCGCTCGGCGAACGCGACCGCGAGCCGGACCGCGCTCAGCACCTGGGGAATGCAGCGGAGCGTGTACGGGTCCTGTCCGGCCCAGGTCGTCCGATGGACCGAGAGCGCGCTCCCGTCGAGGAGGTTGCGCATCGCGCGGGCGACCTCGCGCTGGTCGGGGGAATTGCGAACCTCCCCGAGCCGGTCGTCCAGGCTCTCCGGACTCCCCTCGAGCGCATCGTAGGAAAGGGCGGCCGCGATGAGCGCCGCGTCGAGGAGCTCGCGCGCGTCCACGACGGAAAGCGCGAGATAGGAGGCCATGAGCGCGGTGCCGTTGAGGAGCGCCACTCCCTCCTTCTCGACCAGCTCGAGCGCAGCGATCCCCTCCCGGGAGAGGACCTCCCGAGCGGCCTCCGATTCTCCGGAGCGGCCGACGAACGCTCCTTCCCCGATCAGCGCGAGGGCGAGATGGGCGAGCGGGGCGAGGTCCCCGGACGCCCCAACGGACCCCTGCTCGGGGATCCACGGAACGAGTCCGTGGTTCAGGAGGTCGACGAGCCGATCCGCCACCTCCGGTCGGATACCGGAATGACCCCGGGCGAGCGAGTTCAGTCGCAGGAGCATCAGGCCCCGGACGACGTCCCGCGGGAGCGCCGGGCCCGTGCCGCTCGCGTGGCTGCGCACGAGCGACACCTGCAGCTCGCGTGCCTTGGCGGGCGGGATGGGGCGGTCGGAAAGGGCCCCGAAGCCCGTGGTCACCCCATAGACGGCCCGCCCGGCGGCGACGGCGCGCTCGACGGTCTGGCGGCTCGAGACGATCTCGGCGCGCGCCTCGGGCGTGACCGAGATCCCCCGGTTCCCGCGGACGACGGCCAGGAACTGCTCGAGCGTGAGCGACCGGCCGTCGATCGGCAGAAGGTCGGTCATGGGCCCGCCGCCCTCGTTCGGCGAAGCGCAGTCAGGCCGGCCGCCCCCGGACTAGGCCGTGACCGGAACGACGAGGTCGCCGCCCGACTTCTGCATTGAGGGCTGTCGCTTCGTCTTCGCGCCCTTGGTCTGCCAGAACAGCTCCGCGAACTCCTGGACGAGCTTGAGGAGCTCTTGCGCGTCCGCGGTCGCCGGGCCCTGTCGGGCCTTCGACGCCTGCTTCAGGATCTTCCAGACGAGCTCCTGGGTCTGGGGGAACTGCTTGACGTGGTCCGGAGTGAAGTAGTCGCCCCAGATGACGCGGACCTCGTGCTTCACCTTCTCGGCGTGCTGCTCCTTGACGGTCGTGTAGCGGGACATCTTCGAAACGTAGACCGCCCGTTCCTCGGGCTTCATCTCGGGTCCGGGGGGAACGAGTTCCCCAATGAGTTGGTCCATCCGAAGGACGGTGAGCGCGGCGATCTGGGCCTCATGCGGGTCATAAATACCGCACGGGATGTCGCAATGGGCGTAGACCGTCGCGGGCGGATTCACGGCGTCCCGGGCCTGTAGAGCCCAGTCGCGGAGTCGAGGGAAAGCGGACATGGTCGGCGATACCTTGGTCGGAGGATAAGGTTGCCGGACGGAGAAGAGGCCGGGGTGGCCCCGCGCTGGTCCCGATTCTTGCGTCGCGTGCGAAGTCGACGTTTTCGCGTCGCCGACCGGTCGATGTCCCCGACCCTCCTACCCGGCGATTGCCTCTACGTGGACCCCGGGGCCTATCGAACGCGCCTTCCGGAGCGAGGGGACCTCGTGATCCTCCACGACCCGGTCGACGCGCAGCGTCTTCTCGCGAAGAGGGTGGCGTTCGTGGCCGGCGAATACCCCTACCCCGACGCGGAGATGCTCGCCCCCCGGACCGTCTTCCTGCTCGGGGACAATCTCGTTGCGAGCCGGGACAGTCGGAGCTTCGGGGCGGTGCCGGTCGAGCGCATCGTAGGTCGAGCCTGGTTCCGCTACGCGCCGGCGGATCGGCGTCGAACGCTCACCGCGACGTTTAAGTGATGTGGCATTATGCCACAACGATGCGACCCGTCCTCCGCAACGTCGTCCTCGTCGGGGTCGTCATCGTCGTGGCCCTCGCGGGCTTTCTCGGAGGTTGGTATCTCCACCCTTCCAGTTCGTCAAGCTCGGGTACGAGCGCCCCGCAGACCCTGTCGGTGATCGGTGCCGGCAGCCTCGCCCCCATCCTGCCGTCGTTCGCCCGTGCCTTCGCCAACGCGACCCCCGGCGCACAGGCTCCGCTGGCCGCTCAGCTCTACGAAGGTTCCACCGCCGCGGCGAGCGCGCTGACCCTTCCCCAGCAGCCGTACGACCTCTTCATCTCCGCGGACTTCCGCGTGATTCCCCAGCATCTCGAGCCTCCGACGGCCACGGTCGTGAGCTGGGAGGCCGTGTTTGCGTCCGACCCGCTCGTGCTCGCCTATCAGCCCGGGGCGGCCGGACTTTCGGGCATCAACGACACGAACTGGTACCAGAAGATGGTCGGGCCTGGCGTGACACTGGGCGTCCCGAACGCCAGCTCCGACCCTCTCGGGGCGAACGGGATCTTCGCGCTCGAGCTGACCGACCAGCTCACCCACCAGGGCGGGAGCTTCTACGGCCACTTCTTCACGGGCGCCATGGGAGCGCTCGCCAGCCCCACGGCCACGACCAAGCTCGTCTCCGAGAACGTGGCGGCGACCGCGCTTTCGACCGGGGAGGTCTCGACCTTCCTCATCTACCGGTCGTACGCCCTCGTCGACCACCTTTCCTACGTCTCCCTGAACGGTTCGGTGAATTTGGGCGCGATCGACCCGACCGACGTCGCGCTGTACCACACGGTCACGACGACCGAGCTCTCGGGCCCGGGCACCGCGGTGAAGTCGGGGGCGCCGGTCCTTTTCGCCCTCACCGTTCCGAGCAACGCCCCCGACTACTCGATCGGGGTGGCGTTCGCGGCGTACCTTCTCTCGAACGCGACGGCCGCGAACTGGGCCGCGGACGGCTTCACTCCGCTCGCTCCCGTGTGGACCGACTCGACTTCGCACCTCCCGGCGACGCTGGCGGGCACCGCGCCCGTCGGTGTCGCCGCACTCCCCTCCTACCTCGCAGCGCTCCTCGCCTAGGCCGTCGGCCCGACCGATGCATCGTACCGCTATCGCTGCCCGCGCTCTCGCCGCCGTCCTCTCGGCCTCCCTGGTCGGCCTTTTCGTCCTCCCGGTCGTCGCGCTCTTCTTCTACGCGGGGGGGAGCGGGCTCGCCTTTGCCGCCGGTGATTCCGGGTTCCGCACGGCGCTCGAGTTCACGCTGCTCGCGTCGGGGATGGCGGTCGGACTCGGACTCCTCACGGGGGTTCCGCTCGGCTACGTGCTCGCGCGCTACCGCTTCCCGGGTCGGGCAGTTCTCGAGTCGGTCGTCACGATCCCCATCGTCATCCCCCATCTCGTGGTCGGGATCGGGCTCCTCCTACTGTTCGCACCGAACAGTCCGGTCGGTCGTTTCACCGCGGCCCTCGGCATCCCGATCTTCGATGCGGTCTGGGGCGTGGTGCTCGTGATGCTCTACGTCGGGGCGTCCTACATCGTTCTCACGAGCCAGCTGGCGTTCCGGTCGGTAGACGAAGAGGTGATCGAGGCGGCTCGGTCCCTCGGGGCCGGGCCGGGAGAGGTGTTCGCGACCGTGACCCTGCCGGCTGCGGCGCGGGGAATCCTCACCGGAGCGCTCCTCATGTGGGCCCGGGGAGTGAGCGAGGTCGGCGGATTCCTGATCCTCGCCTACGCGGTCTACCCGACGACGCCGTGGAACGGACCCGTGACGAACGCCGCGTCGGTCTGGATCTACAACTACTGGGGGATCGACCCGACCGCGGCGGTCGGGGCCTCGGCGCTCCTCGTCCTTGTGGCCCTCGCGATCTTCCTGGCGGTGCGTCTCCTCGACCGGAGCGGGTTCGCCTGGGCGCGCGGAGGATTCTTCTCGTGAGCGGCCTCGAGCTTGTCGACCTGCGGGTCGACCGAGGGTCGTTCCATCTCGGTCCGGTCCGATGCGAGGTCTCCGCCGGGTCAGCCACCGTCCTGCTCGGTCCGTCCGGTGCCGGGAAGACGACCCTCCTCCGTGCGATCGCCGGGTTCCTCCCGCTCGTGGGGGGGTCGGTGCTTCTCGATGGGGGTGCGGTGGACTCCCTCCCGGTCGAGCGGCGACGCTTCGGCTTTGTCCCGCCTAATCTCGGGCTCTTTCCGCAGCGACGGGTGCGCGACAATGTCCGGTATCCGCTCGCTCTCTCCGGCGCGACGGACGCCGCCGGAAAGGCCGCGGCCTGGATCGAGCGGTTCGGCCTGACGGAGCTCGCGGACCGGTACCCGCATGAGCTGTCGTCGGGCCAACGTCAGCGGGTCGCGATGGCACGAGCTCTCGCCGCCGACCCGCGCGCGCTCCTCTGGGACGAGCCGCTCGCGGCGCTCGATGTGGAGAGTCGGGACGTCCTCGTCCGCATGCTCCGCGACCTTCTCGAGACCGAGCGACTCCCGCTCCTGCTCGTCACGCACGACCCGACGACCGCTTTCGCCCTCGCGTCCCGGGTGGTCGTGCTCGACGCGGGCACTGTCCGGCACGACTGCACGCCGGAGACCCTCGCCCGGGGGCCGCTCGACCGGTTCGTCGCGCGATTCCTCGGCTACGAGAACCTCTACTCCGCGCACGAGCTCGCCGAAGCGCAGGGTGCGTCCCTGGCGCCGCAACTGGTCTCGGCCGCGGGGGCCGGGGGGCTGGTCGTCCCTCCGGAGGCGATCGTCTGGCGTTCCGACCCAGCGGGGCCTCACGCGGCCCGCGTCGCCGCCCTGCGATGGACCGCCGCCGGCTGGGTCGTTGCGCTGCGTCACGGTTCCCTCACCTTCCATGTGGCGACTCCCGGGGTCGCTCCGGGAGTGCGCATCGGCGACCGGGTGGGCATCGACCTGGTGGCCGCAGAGCTGAAACCGCTCATCGGCGTTCCGGCGAACGGAGGTCCATGAGCTCCGAGCGCTGGCTCACGCCGGTGGACGTTCGGCTCCTCAACGAGCTCTCCCGAGAACCGAACCTTGTCCATGCGGCGCGGGCGATCGGGATCGGGCGGGACCGGGCGGTCTACCGACTCCTTCGGCTCCAACGCCTCTACGACGGCGCCGTCGCCACCGGTCATCGCGGTGGGACCACCGCCGGCGTGACTCGACTCACCCCCTTGGGGCGCCGCTTGCTCCGGGCGGCCGAGGGGGGAACGACCGGGGCGAATCGTTGGGCCGGTGAATACCGGGCCGGACCGCCTCCTCACGTGGCGCTCGCTGGAGGAGCGGCCCTGGAGGTCTCCTTTCCCGGTCGGAACGGCGAACCGGTGGAGGTCGAGGTCGATCCGGCGTCGATCGTCGTGAGTCTGCGCCCCCTCGACTCGAGCGCCCGGAACGTGCTGCCGATCCTCGTCTCGGGTCTGCGGGCCCGCGGCCGCCTCCAGACCGAGGTCCTCGGAACGTGGCACGGCCTCACCGTGCGGGTCGTCGTGACGCCGAAGTCGGTCGAGCGGCTGCGTCTCGCTCCGGGGCGTCCGGCGTTCCTTCAGGTCAAAGCCCCGGCCGTGCGTCGCGTGCGTGAATAAGGCGCGCCGCGATCGGGGGAGGGCGTTCCGCGAGACGGCCGAGCCGTCAGTCCTTGATCCCTTCGGTCGTGAGCGAGAACACCGCCTCCCCCTCGGGGAGGTTGGGCGAATCGATCAGGCGGGCGATCCGC
>JGI12269J14319_10005103_pt1 | contig 11733 bp, 9 predicted proteins | sample PeaSoiSIISIP2007_FD_14319 | JGI IMG/M metagenome (IMG submission 14319) | reverse complement strand
CCTGGACCAGACGCCGGACAAGTCGAGGCTCGGCGCGAACGCCATCGTCGGCGTCAGCATGGCCGTCGCCCGGGCCGCCGCCGACTCCAGCGGCCTTCCGCTGTTCCGTTACCTGGGCGGGCCGAACGCGCATGTGCTGCCCGTCCCGATGATGAACATCATGAACGGCGGCGCGCACGCGGACAACAACGTGGACATCCAGGAGTTCATGATCACCCCGATCGGCGCGCCGACCTTCACCGAGGCGCTGCGCTGGGGAGCCGAGGTCTACCACACGCTGAAGTCGGTGATCAAGCAGCGCGGGCTCTCTACGGGCATCGGTGACGAGGGCGGCTTCGCCCCCGACCTCGAGCACAACCGGGCCGCGCTTGACCTCATCGTCGAGGCGATCGGCAAGGCCGGATTCACGCCCGGCCAGGACGTCGCGCTGGCGATCGACGCGGCCGCGTCGGAGTTCTACGCCGACGGCGCGTACAACTTCGAGGGCAAGCCGCAGACCTCGGCCGAGATGACGGCTATCTACGCCGAGTGGCTGGATGCCTACCCCATCGTGTCGCTCGAGGACCCGCTGGCCGAGGAAGACTGGCCGGGCTGGCAGCAGCTCACGGCGAGCGTGGGGGACCGCGTTCAGGTGGTTGGCGACGACATCTTCGTCACCAACCCGGAACGGATCCGTCGCGGCATCGCCGAGCGCTCGGCGAACTCGCTGCTGGTCAAGCTCAACCAGATCGGCTCGGTGACGGAGACCCTGGACGCAGTGAGCCTGGCCCATCGCGCCGGGTTCAGTTGCGTGATCAGCCACCGTTCCGGCGAGACCGACGACACCACGATCTCGGATCTGGCGGTCGCCACCAACTGCGGCCAGATCAAGACCGGCGCGCCCGCGCGTGGTGAGCGGGTCGCGAAGTACAACCAGTTGCTCAGGATCGAGGAACTGCTCGGCGATGCGGCGACCTACGCGGGGGCGGGTGCTTACCCTCGCTTTGCGGCCCGGTCTAGCCAGGGCTAATGTCGCCGCCCGCCGCTGCCCGGACTACCCGGCTGACCGGCCGGGCTGCGGTACTTGCGGTGGTGATCTGCGCGATCGCGCTGAGCCTCGCGTATCCGGTTCGTGAGTACGTGACCCAGCGTCGGCAGATCGACTCGCTGGTCGCGCAACAGCAGGTCATGCAGGCCCAGGTGAAGAGCCTGCAAGCGCAGCAAGCCAAGCTCTCCAGCCCGGCCTACATCGAGCAACTGGCCCGGCAGGAGCTTGACATGTGCTTCCCCGGCACGCAGTGCTACATCGTCGAGGGCGGCCAGCCGCTGATCAGCACCGCGCGCTCGCCCCGGCCGGGGCCGGCGCCCTGGTACGCCAAGCTATGGCAATCAGTGCAGCAGGCGGACGCGAACCCAGGTAACCCGGGAACCCCGAAGAGTGCGGGGAAGTGACAGCAGCGCGAGACGAGGACGTTATCGCCGTTCAACTCGGCCGGCCTCCGCGCGGGCTGCTCGCCGTGGCTCACCGGTGCCCGTGCGGGCTTCCCGATGTCGTCCAGACGGCGCCGAGGCTGCCCGATGGCAGCCCATTTCCCACGCTCTACTACCTGACTTGCCCGCGGGCGGCCGCGGCCGTCAGCAAGCTGGAGGCCGCCGGGGTGATGCGGGACATGACCGCGAGGCTGGCTGACGACGCCCTGCGTCACCGCTATGAATCCGCGCACCGCGATTACCTCGCGCGACGGGAAGCAGCCGCGCGAACCGCGGGAGTCGAGCCGCTGCCGCCCGGCACTGCGTCGGCCGGGGGAATGCCAGAGCGAGTAAAGTGCCTGCATGCGCTCGTCGCTCACGAACTCGCCGCAGGCGGCGTGAACCCGTTCGGCCGGGAGGCGCTTGACGCCGTGGGGGAATGGTGGCTGCCGGGGCCGTGCGTAGTTGGAGAGGCCTGATGACCCGCCGGGTGGCCGCCGTGGACTGCGGGACCAATTCGCTGCGGCTGCTGCTAGCCGACGTAGATCCTGGCCGTGCCGAACTGACCGACGTGGCCCGTCGGATGGAGATCGTCCGGCTCGGTCAGGGGGTCGACAAGACCGGCCGGCTGGCGCCCGAGGCGCTCGCCCGGACCATCGCCGTGCTGCGCGACTACGCGGCCGTCATCGCCCGTTCGGGTGCGCAGGCCGTGCGCATGGTGGCGACGAGCGCCACCAGGGACGCCGATAACGCGGCCGACTTCGTCCGCCTGGTCAAGGAGGTGCTTGGCGTCGCGCCCGAGGTCCTCACCGGGGCCGAGGAGGCGGTGCTGTCGTTCACCGGGGCGACCGCGGAACTGGTCGCCGGACCCGACGGCGGGCCGTTCCTGGTCACGGACATCGGCGGCGGCTCGACCGAATTCGTGCTCGGTGCTGTGCTAGCCGGGGGGACGACCCCCCCAGACCCCCCCGCTGCTTTTCCCGGGGGGACCCATCCCCCCGGACCCCCCTTGGGAGAGACCCATCCCCCCAGACCCCCCTTGGGGGGGACTCATCCCCCCAGACTCCCCTTGGGAGGGGCATATACCCCCAAATCCCCCCGGGCGATTTCGGTTAACGTGGGTTGCGTCCGGATGACCGAGCGGCACCTGCACGGTGACCCGCCGACCGGCCAGGAGGTGGCGGCAGCCATCGCCGACATCGACGCGGCCCTGGACACGGTGGCCGCCACGGTGCCGGTGCGGCAGGCCAGGACGCTGATCGGGCTGGCCGGCTCGGTCACCACGGTCGCGGCCATCGCGATGGGGCTGCCTGGCTACGACGCCGCCCGGATCCACCACGCGCGGGTGTCCGCGGCCGACGTGCACGCCGTGACCCGCGGCCTGCTGGCCCAGACCCGCGCCGCCCGGGCCGCCATCGGCGTGATGCATCCGGGGCGAGTCGACGTGATCGGCGGCGGCGCGCTCGTGCTTGACCGGCTTATGGAACGGTTCGGCTTCGGCGAGGTACTGGTGAGCGAGCACGACATCCTGGACGGGATGGCCTGGTCGCTGGCCGGGGACTCGCGCGGCTGAGGCCGCGGTGGCCGCCGGAGAGGGCCCCGCGGGTCCGCTGGTCCCGCCGGGCGGCTGGCCGGACGATCCCGCCGGGCCGGATACGCCGGTCGCGGGCAGTGCGGCCGAAGTGGCGGACCTGGCCGCCGGGGCGGTCACGCTCGACGAGCTCGTCGCGCGTCAATCGGTATGTCGCGCCTGCCCGCGTCTGGTTGCCTGGCGCGAGGAGATAGCGGTCGTGCGCCGTCGTTCGTTCCGCGACGAGCGCTACTGGGGCCGCCCCATTCCCGGCTGGGGATCGGCGCGGCCGCGATTGCTGATCGTCGGCCTCGCGCCCGCGGCACACGGGGGGAACCGTACCGGCCGTGTCTTCACCGGTGACCGCAGCGGAGATTTCCTTTTCGCGTCGCTGTACCGGTGCGGCTGGGCGGAAAAGCCGACCAGCGTGGCGCTGGACGACGGCCAGCGCCTAGTGGACGCCCGGATGGTAGCGGCGGTCCGATGTGCCCCGCCGGACAATAAGCCAGAACCCGCAGAACGGGACGCGTGCGCGCCGTGGCTCGTCGCCGAACTCCGGCTAGCAGCCGCTGAACTGCGGGTTATCGTTTGCCTGGGTGGATTTGCCTGGCAGGCGATATGGCCGGTGCTCAGCCAGTGCGGATTCGCGCTCCCGCGGCCGCGCCCGGCGTTCGGGCACGGCGCCGAGGTGCGGCTGAAGAACCCGCAGGCACCGGACGAAGTGATGCTCATCGGCTGTTACCACCCAAGTCAGCAGAACACGTTCACCGGCCGCGTTACCCCGGCAATGCTCGACGCCATTTTCACCCGCGCTCGCGNGTACGCTTACCCGGAAACCGGCAGCCCGGTTACTTAGCGCTAATGTCGATCTTGTAATTATTACGCTCTGCATTTGCATGCAAGAACGGCGAGCGAAATAATTGAAGAGGTCTTCGCTACTCCTCGGTTAGGCAATTGCACGGGCGGTATTATGAATTCGCCCCCGTAGCCCAAGGGAAGAGGCCGGCCCCCTAAAAGGGTCCCCAGTGTCGGTTCGACTCCGACCGGGGGCACTCATTGACGGCGCTGGGCCACTCTCAATTGACAATGCAGCCCCAGCGGAAACAATAACCCCTAAGCTCAACAAGGACTAACCCCGCAAACGTCTGCAAACGTTTGTCGTATCCGCTTCGTAAACATTTATGCTATTAAATCCCGATTCTTCTTCCGGTAGACAGTAGCCAATAGGCCGGTCCGGAACCACGCCGGTTTCGCTCAGGTGGCAGTGAGCCCCGCCCGGGGCGGGTCACCGGCACGATGGCCGGCGGCGGGCAGGTTCGGTACCAAACCGTACGGCCCGCGCGCAGGTACGCACGGGCCCCTCGGAGACGTACCGATACGGGCCGAACGAGTTCGCGCCAGCCTCAAGCCGCCTCCACGGCAGATCGCGCCGTGAGCGCCCCGGGTCATGCGACATCGACGCCGGGACGAACCGGCGAGCGTAGCGAGGCGCTAGGGCTCGTTAAGCACCGTTGAGGCGCAGGCGCCTGCGCATCTCGTACTCGTGCACGATCGCATGGGCGTAGCCGCACGAGATGCCGGCGTCGTCGGCCAGCCAGTGCGCGCGCTCTTCGCGGCGCAGGAACGCGGGGCCAGATTCGAGGCGGTGAAACCACTCAGCGAGGTCGCGGCCGGTTACGACCGGAATGCGTGCGATGAGACTACTGTGCAGACTCGGTGAGTGGATCAGCGACAACGGGCACCTCCATGGAAGCTCCTCTTGTGCTGAGAGTGCCTCATTAAAAGCCGCCTGGCAACCCCCTGCTAGCAACCAAATGTTCAGCTAAGCCGCTCGAAGATCATCGCCATGCCCTGGCCGCCGCCCACGCACATCGTCTCAAGCCCCAGGGTCGCGTCGCGGAACTGCAGGCTGTTCAGCAGGGTGGTGGTAATGCGCGCCCCGGTCATGCCGAACGGGTGCCCGACCGCGATGGCGCCGCCGTTCACGTTGAGCTTGGCCAGATCCACGCCGAGATCGCTGTATGACGGGATGACCTGAGCCGCGAACGCCTCGTTGATCTCCACCAGGTCGATATCGGCGATGGCCATCCCGGCCCGCGCGAGCGCCTGCCGGGACGCCTCGACCGGCCCGAGGCCCATGATCTCGGGAGACAGCGCGGTCACCCCGGAAGACACGATGCGCGCGAGCGGCGTGATGCCGAGCTCGGCCGCCTTGACGTCGCTCATCACGATGACCGCGGCGGCCCCATCGTTGAGCGGGCAGCAGTTCCCCGCGGTCACCGTGCCGTCGGGGCGGAAGACCGGCTTCAGCGCGGCGACCTTCTCGATCGTGGTTCCCGGCCGGGGACCGTCGTCGGCCGCCACCACGGAGCCGTCCGGCAGGGTGACCGGGGTTATGTCCCGCTGCCAGAAGCCGTTCGCGAGAGCCTTCTCCGCCAGGTTCTGCGAGCGCACGCCGAACTCGTCCTGCTGCGCGCGCGTGACGCCGCGCAACTCGGCGACGTTTTCCGCGGTCTGGCCCATCGCGACGTAGATCTCGGGCATGAGCCCGTCCTCGCGCGGATCATGCCATGGTCCGGCCTCGCCGGCCGCGATCCGCTCGGCACGCCGCCGCGCAGCGGAGAAAGCCGGGTTCTGCGTATCGGGCCATGAATCGCTGCTTCCCTTGGCGAGCCGGCTCACGCACTCGACTCCGGCCGAGATGTACACGTCTCCCTCGCCGGCCTTGATCGCGTGGAAGGCCATCCGGGTGGTCTGCAGGGACGACGAGCAGTACCGGTTAACGGTGGTACCAGGCAGGTGATCATGTCCCAGCAGCACCGCCACCACGCGGGCCAGGTTGAACCCCTGCTCGCCGCCGGGCAGCCCGCAGCCGAGGATCAGGTCGCCCACGTCAGCGGGATCGAGCTGCGGTACTTTAGCTAGCGCCGCCGTCACGATCTGCGCGGCCAGGTCGTCCGGGCGGATGCTCGTGAGCGAGCCCTTGCCCGCACGGCCGATGGGCGACCGCGCGGTGGCAACGATCACTGCTTCGGGCATGGTCCGGCCTCCTCGCATAGGGTGCATCCAGATTACGTCCGATGAAGAGGAACAACCATGCAGGTGCATGACTCGCTGAGCGGGCTGGTGGGGAACACCCCGCTGGTCCGGCTGCGGTCGGTGACCCGGGCGATCCCGGGCGCCACCGTGCTGGCAAAGGTGGAGTATTTCAATCCGGGCGGGTCGGTCAAGGACCGGATCGCGTTGCGGATGGTGGCGGCGGCCGAGGCGAGCGGAGACCTGAAGCCGGGCGGCACGATCGTAGAGCCCACGTCGGGTAACACCGGAGTCGGGCTCGCGATCGTCGCGGCGGAGCGCGGTTACCGGTGCGTCTTCGTCTGCCCGGACAAGGTGGCACAGGACAAGATCAGCGTGCTGCGCGCGTACGGCGCCGAGGTGGTGGTGTGTCCCGGCACGGTCGCGCCCGACCACCCGGACTCCTACTACAGCGTGGCGCGCCGGATGGCCGCCGAGATACCCGGCGGCTGGCAGCCTGACCAGTACGCGAACCCGGAGAACCCCGCCTCGCACCACGCCACCACGGGCCCGGAGATCTGGGCGCAGACGGACGGGACGGTGACCCACTTCGTCGCCGGAATCGGCACGGGCGGCACCATCACGGGCACCGGACGGTACCTGAAAGAGGTCTCGGGCGGCGCGGTGCGGGTGATCGGCGCCGATCCGGAAGGCTCGGTCTACTCGGGCGGATCCGGGCGTCCGTACCTGGTCGAGGGGGTAGGCGAGGACATCTGGCCGGCCACCTACGATCCGTCGGTGTGCGATGAGATCATCGCGATCAGTGACGCTGAGTCGTTCGGCATGACCAGGCGGCTGGCCCGCGAGGAAGCGCTGCTGACCGGCGGCTCGTCCGGGCTGGCGGTGGCGGCCGCGCTGCGGGTGGCCGAGGCGGCCGGGCCGGACGCGGTGATCGTGGTGCTGCTGCCCGACGGCGGCCGCGGCTACCTGTCGAAGATCTTCAACGACGAATGGATGGCCGACTACGGCTTCCTGTCGGCCCAGACTTCGGAACCGCTGGTCGCCGACGTGCTGGCCTCCAAAGAGCGCAGCCTGCCCGAGTTCGTCCACGTGCACCCGGAAGAGAACGTCGGCGCGGCCATCGCGCTGCTGCGTGAGTACGACGTGTCCCAGCTGCCGGTGGTGAAGGAGGAGCCGCCGGTGATGGCCGCCGAGGTGGTCGGGTCCGTGGTGGAGCGCGACCTGCTCGCTGCCCTGGTGGCCGGCCGGGCCGGGCCGTCCGATCCGGTCGGCGGCCACATGTCCCCGCCGCTGCCGACCGTCGGCNTGGGCGAGCCGGTCTCCCGGGCGGTCCTCGCGCTCGAGAAGGCCGGCGCGGCAGTGGTGCACGTGAACGGCAAGCCGACCGGGCTACTCACCCGGCAGGACGTGCTGACCTTCCTCGCCGCGAATACCTAAAGACCACGGAGGCAAGCTTCATGGCTACCAACGACGGCTTTGAGACCCTGGCCATTCACGCGGGCCAGGAGCCCGACCCGGTCACCGGGGCGGTGGTGCCGCCCATCTACCAGGTGTCCACGTTCAAGCAGGACGGGGTCGGCGGGCTGCGCGGCGGCTACGAGTACTCGCGGTCGGCCAACCCGACCAGGACGGCGCTCGAGCAGTGCCTGGCCGCGCTCGAGGGGAGTTCGGCGGCGCTCGCCTTCGCCTCCGGCATGGCGGCGGAGGACTGCCTGATCAGGACGGTCTGCGCGCCCGGCGATCACGTGCTGGTCCCGGACGACGCGTACGGCGGGACGTACCGGCTGTTCGCCCGGGTGTTCGCCGGCTGGGGAGTGAGCCACGGCGTGGTCCCGATCTCGGACCTGGCCGCGGTCCGCGGGCAGCTCGCCGCCCGGCCAGTCCGGCTGGTCTGGGTCGAGACGCCGACGAACCCGCTGCTGAACATCGCCGATATCCGCGCCCTGGCCCGGGCGGCGCACGAGGCCGGCGCGCTGGTGGTGGTGGACAACACGTTCGCGTCGCCGTACCTGCAGCAACCGCTCACGCTGGGGGCCGACGTGGTGGTGCACTCGACGACCAAGTACCTGGGGGGACATTCCGACGTGGTGGGCGGCGCCCTGACCGTCGCCGACGCCGAGCTCGCCGAGCGGCTCGCCTTCACCCGGAACGCCACCGGCGGCGTGGCCGGCCCGTTCGACTCGTGGCTGACCCTGCGCGGGATCAAGACGCTGGCCGCCCGGATGGACCGGCACTGCCGGAACGCGATGCGAGTCGCGCAGATGCTGGCCGAGCANCCGGCGGTCGCCGAGGTCTTCTACCCGGGATTGCCGTCGCATCCTGGCCACAAGACCGCGCAGGAGCAAATGCGGGCGTTCGGCGGGATGGTGTCGTTCCGGCTGCTGGCCGGCGAGGAAGCCGCTGTCCGCACCTGCGGCCGAACCCGCCTTTTCACCCTGGGCGAGTCGCTCGGCGGCGTGGAGTCGCTGATCGAGCATCCGGGGCGGATGACGCACGCGTCTGTCGCCGGTTCGGCCCTTGAGGTTCCCGCCGACCTGATCCGGCTGTCGGTCGGCATCGAGGACTGCGACGACCTTCTCGACGACCTGCGCCAGGCGCTATGAGACCCCGGAAGGGCCGGTAAGAAACAAGCGCCCGCGCCCCGCGTCAGCGGGGTCGCGGGCGCTAACATGCGGGCCGTGGGTCAGCTCCGCCCCGCGGGCGAGCTTTCCTTGTTGTTCTGCGCCGCGGCCTGCGGCTTGGGCTTGTAGGCGAGGGCAAACCAGGCGGCGACCGCGAAGACGATGCCGACCACGAGCGAGCCGGTGGCCCGCAGCGGGTGGTGCCCGGCTGAGCTGTTGATGTGTCCGGGAAGGAAGCTGGGCAGCGACTTGGCCGGCTCGGCCAGGTAGATGACGGCGGCCACGATGAACAACAGGGCGATGATGCCCAGAAGCACCGCGAGAACCGTCCGGCCCATCGACCGCTCGACTGATCCGCTCGTAGAACTCACAATTCCTCCTTGTGCAGGCATGCGGTAAAGCTGTGTTAGATGCCGGCCAATCTACCTTCGACTGACGCCGCGGGTGCGTAGGAAGTCACGGATGACATACTCACCGAGACGTTCGGGCGCCGCCTGCAGCACGCGTCCCCCGTTCCTCCTCGCTACATTGTCAACGAACGCGCTGAGCCTGGGGTCATCCGCCAGCATGAAAATATTCAGCGCGGCATGCCGGCGGGTCATTTTATCCACTTCCGCGAGCGTGAGTTCGACCGTTTCGGGAGACGGCGGCCAGTCGAACCAGGATCGCCCGTCGCGCTGCAGGTGAGCGGTCGGCTCGCCGTCGGTCACGACGAGGACGACGGGCTCGTGCTCCGGGTGCCGGTCGATGTGGCGCCCGGCCAGCAGCAGCGCGTGATGCAGGTTGGTGCCCTGCACCATGTCCCAGCCGAGCCCGGCGAGCTCGGTCTCCTGCAGCTCGCGCGCGTAGTTGGAGAAGCCCACGACCTGGATGGCGTCCTGGGGGAACTTGCTGCGCAGCAGTGCGTGCAGCGCGAGCGCCGTCTGCTTGGCCGCCGCCCAGGTCCCGCGCAGCTGCATCGAGTAGGACAAGTCGACAAGCAACGACACGACCGCGGCGCTGCGGCGCTCGGTCTCGGCCACCTCGAAATCACTAGATGCTAGCCGGGGGGGGCGTGTTGCCCCGGGGGGGCGACCCCCCGGGATCCCCCCGCTCCTGGGGGGAAACCTTTCCCCCCAGACCCCCTCGGCCCCCCCGGCCGGGGCCAGAGCCCCGGAACCGGCCGTGCGCAGGAGGGCGTTGCGNACCGTNGCCGGGACNTCGAGNGGCTGCTCGTCGCCGAACTCCCAGGCGCGGGTGGTGCCGGTGAGCTCGCCCGCCTGGCCGGCGTCCCGCAGGTCGTGGTCGCCTGACCGGCCGAAGCTCAGGTCGGAGAAGATCCGGCGCAGTGCCGTGTCGCCGAGCCTGCGCACGGCCTTGGGGGAGAGGTCGAGTTGCCCGGCGTTGCGCGTCAGGTAACCCTGCCGCTCCAGCTCGCGCTCGATGCGGCGCAGGGCCTCGATGTCGTCCACGGCCTGCCGTCCGAAGGCCCGCCGGACCGCTTCCTCGTCGATGTCGTCCAGGCTGGCACCCGGGTAATCCTGGCCGAACGCCGTTTCCAGCTCGGCCAGGTCGGCGAGCTCGGCCAGGGCCGTGGTGGCGTCGCCGAGTCCGAGCGGCTCCTCGCCGGACATCTGGACGCCGCCGGCCATGGCGGCTCGGTCCAGGTCCGGGCGCCTGGCCCTGAGCGCGTCGGCGAGCCTGGCCATCTCGGCCGCCAGCCCGGCGTCGTCGAGCGCGCTGGCCATCAGTCCGGCGAGCTCTTCACGCTGTTCGTCGCTGAGCGAGCGCAGTAGGCGTTCCGCCGCGGCCATCCGGCTGACCAGCGAGTCCACCAGCTCCTCGAGGTTCCGCGGCCGGTCGGGGAACAGGTCGCCGTGGCGTTCCATGAAGCGATCGAAATCGGCCTGGGTGTGCTCGCCGCGTGCGTCCGCGGCCAGCATCTGGTTCAGGTCGGCGAGCATGTCCTTGACCCGCTGCATCGCCTCCGGATCGGGATTGCTCATGACCTGCCGCATGCCGCGGAACTGGCTGTCGAGCACCTCGCTGCGCAGCAGCTCCCTGAGCTGAGCGAAGGTCTGGCGGGCGGCGGGAGACCGCCAGTCGTAGTCGGCTAGCTGCCGGATGGCCTGGGCCGTGTCGGCGGGCAGCGCGTCGAGGTTCGCTTCGCGCAGCCTGGCCTCGTCGCTCGGGTCGGGAAACAGCTCGGCGCGCTCCTGCCCGACGGCGGTGTCGAGCAGGGCGCGGGCCTGTTCGAGTATGCCGTCGAGACGTCCGCTGCCGCGGATCTCCCGCTGCCGCTCTCGCGCGCGGCGCAGCAGGTCGTCAAGGCCCCGGCGGCCCGCCTGGTCACCCAGCCCCCTTCTCAGCAGCTCCCGCAGCGCGTCGGCCGGATTGGCCCCCGCGAGTATCGCGTCGCCCATCTCGTCGACGGCGCCGCGCACGTCAAAGGGGAGCGCCAGCGGGTCAGGGCCGTAAACATAGCGGCCGTACCGGTAATTCGCCATGTTAGGTCCCGTACACGCTGGTGCCGCCGTCGGTGTCCTTGGACAGCCTGCGCANCAGGTACAGNCCNTCCAGGGTGAACTCCAGCGCGGCCGCCGCNTGCCCGAAGGACTCGCCGCCGTCCATGCCCAGCCTGGCCATGATCTTGGCGAGGCCCGGGACGTCGCCGATCCGCTGCAGCAGGTCGGTGGCGGGCACGAGCTCACCCGCCTCGACGGTTCCGCCGTCCTCGAACTTGGCGAGCAGACCGGACAGGTCCACGCCGCCCAGCCTGGACCGGAACGTGTCGGCGATCGCCCGGCGCAGCATCGCGCCGAGCACTTCTTCCTCCCGGCCCTCCTCGCTGACCTCGAACTCGACCTTGCCGCGCAGCGTGCTGACCACGGCGGGCAGGTCGCATACCCGGGCGATCGGCGTCTCGGCCGCCGACCCCGCCAGGGCCGACCGGCGCACGGCCGACGCCGCCGTGGTTTCCGCCGCGGCGATGGCGAACCGCGCGGAGACCCCGGAGCGCGCGTCGACGGCGGACGACTCGCGGACCCCCCGGGTGAACCTGGCGATCACTTCCACCAG
>JGI12269J14319_10005102_pt1 | contig 11742 bp, 11 predicted proteins | sample PeaSoiSIISIP2007_FD_14319 | JGI IMG/M metagenome (IMG submission 14319) | reverse complement strand
TGCTCGGCGGGCTCGAAACGGGGGCGTCGTGACAGAGCGCGAGGACATCATCGACGAAGAGACCAGCTACGTGATCGACGACGCGCTGGGCGTCATCGCTTTGGTGCAGCGACTGCCCTCAGACAGCTTGGCCGCCAAGGACCTCCAGGCGGCCGTGACGCTGGCCCGGGCTGCCCGTTCCCGCCTGGCCCGATTGGTCGCCGACGCTCGGGACGAGCAGACATCGTGGGCCGAGATCGGCCGCATTCTCGGCACCGGCCGGTTCTTCGCTGTCTGCCGTTACGGACCCTTCGGCCGACGAAGGAGGACGCCCATCGAGCTCGACTGATCTCACGCCGGCCGCGGCGGGTCCTGCCTCCGACGAAGGTGGTGGGGCCCGCCGATTACCGGCATATCCCGCAACGACTTGACGCGATTACCGGCATAAGTGCCATTATCAGCCGCTGAGCGATCGAGACGCCGGTGCGCCGCGTGTCGGAACGGCTCCCTTCGCCTGTAGACAGCCTGTCTGGCACATGTCGAAACGAGCTATCAGACCAGGTCATCAGGGGTGGGCCGTAGAGGACTCGAACCTCTGACCCCTTGCGCGTCATGCAAGTGCGCTACCAACTGCGCCAACGGCCCGTGTCCCCGACCCTACCACCGCCTGCCTCGCCCGCATCTCCGGAGCGAGCGGCACTGACGGTACCCTGGCACCATTGATCCTGCCCGTTCAACCGACCTGCAGGAGGTGATCATGGACACAGCGGCCGCCGACGGAGTCCCGCCGGACAAACGGACCCTCGACGACGCCACCATCGCGGCACACGCCCAACGGGTTCGCACCGAAGGCTGGTCGGTCATCGAGAATGCCATCGAGCCCGATCTTGCCGACGCCATCTCCGAGGACCTCCTCCGCCTCGAACGGGATCTCGGCATCATGCCGGCCGAGAACCTCTTCGAAGGGCTCCGGACCACCCGCATCTACAACCTGCTGACGCACGGGCCTCTCTACCAGAGGATCCCCGTCCACCCGAACGTCCTCCCTGTCGTCGAGCAGGTACTCGACCCCGGCCTGCTCATCTCGTCCCTGTCCTCGATCGCCATCGGCGCAGACGAGCTGGCCCAGCCCATCCATTCCGATGACCAACTCATCCCGCTGCCCAAGCCTCATCCTCCGCTCATCTGCAACACGATGTGGGCCATCACCGACTTCACCGAGGAAAACGGCGCCACCCGTCTGTGTCCCGGAACCCATCTCGCCGACCACTCCCCCAACCTCCTGGAGCACTACGACTCCATCCCGGCCGTGATGCCCAAGGGCGGCGTCCTGGTCTGGGTCGGGAGCCTGTGGCACGGAGGGGGAGCCAACACCACCGGTGCACGCCGTGTGGGGATCGCCATGAACTACTGCGCCGGCTACGTCCGCCAGCAGGAGAACCAACAGCTCGGCATCCCGCTCGAAACCGTGCGCCGGTTCCCACGACGGCTGCAAGAGCTGTGCGGCTTCTCCATCTACAACGGGCTCATCGGCCACATCGACAAGCAGCATCCCGGGAAGCTGCTCCTCGGCACCGAGGACGACTCCTCACTCGTGTGGGACTACGCCAAAGCGCCCGGGACCTGAACGACCGCACCGCCACCGCGACCTGACAAGGACCAGGTCACCGGCCTCGCTTGTGCGCCCCTGACCGCTTGGCCGGTGATTTTGCGGATCCGGCCTTGCCCGACGTCTTGGCGAGCTTCTTCGCCGACGTCTTGGCGGCCTTCTTCGAAGGCGCCTTTGCCGCCGGGACGCCTTTCTCGACGCCGACCTTGACCTTTCCCACCACGATCAGGGATCCCATCGAGGGAGTCATCGAGGACTCCTCCCCCCCGGACCACTTCACCCGCAACATGCCGCCGGTCACGCCGATGACGACCCCTTCTCGGGGCAGCTGACCCACCCGCTTCGAAGGAACTTGAACCCTGTCACCCACTACGGCCATTGCGTCTCCTTGTCTTGTCGGGCACCGATCGAAAAGACCCGGTCACCAGAGGCGGCGGGCGGAATCGAACCGCCGTACGGGGCTTTGCAGGCCCCTGCCTAAACCACTCGGCCACGCCGCCGCGCCGCCCAGCGAGCCTATCTGCTGGCACCGGCCGTCCCGCCAGACGCAGCTCGCCGACTGCGGACGCACCCGTTCCCCGCCCGAGTCCCCCCGGAGACGGGGCAGATGCATGGGACCGGAGCGCCGAAGTGGTTGAATCGGTCCATGCGGATCGCGCTCATCGCCCCCCCGTGGACGCCGATCCCACCCCCTTTGTACGGCGGGATCGAGCTCGTGGTCGACCAGATGGCCCGTGGCCTGGCTGCGGCGGGCCAGGACATCACCCTCTTCACCACAGGAGACTCGACGTGCCCGGTGCCCAAACGCTGGGTGCTGGAGCACGCGGAGGGTATGCGGATCGGCATGGCCGTACCCGAGCTCCGCCACGTGGTCCACGCCTACGAAGCCGTCTCCGAGAGCGACGTCGTGCACGACCACACGGTGATGGGGCCCTTCTACGCCGAGCGCTATCCCGACCTCCCGGTCGTCACCACCATCCACGGGCCCTTCAACGACGAGCTCACCGACCTCTACCGGGTGCTGGCGCCGCGTGTGCCCATCGTCGCCATCTCTCACGCCCAGCATCGGGCGGCACCCGACGTACCGATCGCACGGGTGATCCATCACGGGTTGGACGCGTCGGCCTTCCCCTTCGGCGACGGCTCCGGCGACGCGGACGGAGAGTTCTGTTTGTTCCTGGGACGTATGGCGCCGGACAAGGGCGCCCACCGCGCCATCGAGGTGGCCCGCAAGGCGGGGATGAGGGTGCTGCTGGCGGCGAAGATGCGAGAGCAATGGGAACGCTCGTACTTCGACGAACAGGTCGCCCCCCTGCTGGGGCCCGACGCCGTCTATCTGGGCGAAGTCCCCCACGAGCACAAGCTGCGATTGTTGTCCCAGGCTCGCGCCCTGCTCTTCCCGATTCGATGGAACGAACCCTTCGGGATGGTGATGCTCGAGTCCATGGCATGCGGCACGCCCGTGCTGGCGTTTCCCGAAGGTGCGGTGCCAGAGGTCGTCGAGGACGGCAAGACGGGCTTCCTGTGCGAGGACGAGACTGCCATGGCCGAGGCCTTGGGGAGAATCGGCCAGCTTTCGCGCGCCGACTGCCGGGCCGCGGTGGAAGGGTACTTCTCCACCCAGCGGATGGTGGCAGACCATATCGAGCTGTACCGGGAACTCACCCAGCGCTGAACGGGATCGGCAGGGTCGAGCTCGGTGGAGGGGTTCCTCAGTCCTAGTGACGCGAAAAGGCGTGGACGATCCGCACGATCACCGCCACCACCACTACCAGGATGACGACCTTGAAGGCGAAGAGCACCAGGCCCAGCACGGCGTGAGCGAGCCAGAGGACGACGAAGATCCCTCCGATCACCGCCGCCACCACGAGCGCGGTGTCAAGCACGCTCAGCCCGGAACCCTTTGTCTCGTTGTCGCTCATCTGACCCTCCATCGGCTCCGGCTGCCCGGCGCGCCAACCGCCACGCTACGCCCAAGCCTGCCGTGAGCGGATGCAGCCCCTGCGGCTCCTCGACAGGGCCCGAGCCGTCTCCCCCTGCGCGGTCCTGCTCGGCGCACCCGGTCGGGCCGGGTGGGACCCCTCCGACAGGACCGGGGTATCCCGGTGCTACCGTCGCCCGTGTCTCTCCGCTCGTTGCGCCAGGAGCTGCTGGCGCAATCGGACCTCCAAGGCGACGACTTCTGCCGTTCCTTCTCGGCAGCCGCCGACCAGTGGCTGGCGGGCCTGCTCGAGCAGGCCACCGACGGGAAACCACGGGGCGTCGCGCTCGTCGCCGTGGGTGGATACGGACGAGGCGAGCTGTGCCCCTACAGCGACCTCGACGTCGTGCTCGTCCACAACGGGCGCCGCGACATCCGACGGGTCGCCGACGCCGTCTGGTACCCCGTCTGGGACGAGGGGATCCGCCTCGACCACTCCGTGCGCCGCCCCGCCGAGGTCCTGGCGGTGGCGAAAGAGGACCTGCGGGCCCAACTCGGACTGCTCGACGGGCGGGTCGTGGCCGGTGACCCGTCAGTGGCCGAGCCCATGCTGGCGACGGCGCTCGAGCAGTGGCGGGCTCGAGCCGCCCGATGGCTCCCCGTGCTCGCAGCCCAGGTCGACGAACGCCACCGCGCCCACGGTGACGTCGCCTTCTTGCTCGAGCCGGACCTGAAAGAGGCACACGGCGGCCTGCGCGACGTGGCTGCAGTGCGGGCCGCGGCCCTGGCCGTGAACAGCGTGGCGGCGCAGGTGGACCTGGCCTCGTTGTCCGGGCCACGCAGCACGTTGACCGCGGCGCGCGTCGAGCTGCACCGCTTCACCGGCCGCGCCACGGACCGCCTCCTCCTCCAGGAACAGGACCAGGTAGCCGCAGCACTCCGGTACCAGGACGCGGACGCGCTCATGGCATCGATCGCGGAGGCGGGCCGAACCATCGCCTGGGTGACCGACGACGTCTGGCGACGCAGACCGACATGGCCCACCGGAGCTCCCCGAAGGCGGCGGTGGCCCCTTGGTGGCGCCTCGTCGCCGAGCGGGGAGGCCGCACCCGCGGTCGCCCCCGTCGAGAGGGGCGTCGCTCTGGAGCAGTTCGGTGGCGGTGGCCCGAAAGAAGTCGTCCTCGAGCCGGGGACCGATCCCGGCGACGACCCGACACTCGCCCTGCGCGTGGCCGCCGTCGCCGCCGAACGGGGGCTTCCCATCGGGCGGGGCTCGCTCGACGCCATGGCGGCGGCGGCACCCCCTCCCCCGGAACCGTGGACCGGTGACATGCGGAGCGCGCTCGTCAGGGTGCTCGCCACCGGTCACGGCGCCATTCCGGCGCTCGAGGCGCTCGACCAGCGCGGGTTGCTGGTCCGGCTGATCCCGGAATGGGCCGCGGTGCGCAACCGGCCACAGCGCAACGCGTATCACCGTTTCACCGTCGACCGGCACCTCCTCGAAGCCGCCGCCCAGGCGGCGGCTCTGACCGCCAGAGTGGATCGCCCCGACCTGGTGCTGGTGGGAGCGCTGCTGCACGACATCGGGAAGGGCTTCCCCGGAGACCACACCGAGGCGGGAGTGCGAGTCGTCGGCGAGATGGGACACCGGATGGGCTTCTCACCGCAAGACGTGGCCGTCCTGACCGGGCTCGTCCGCAACCACCTGCTCCTGTCCGAAGTCGCCACCCGCCGCGACCTCGACGACCCCGCCACCGTCGAGGCGGTGGCCGCGGCCGTGAAGGACCGTCCCCAGCTGCTCCTCCTGGCCGCGCTCACCGAGGCCGACAGCCTGGCTACCGGCCCCGCCGCATGGGGCCAGTGGAAGGCGGGGCTCGTCGCCGACCTCGTGCACCGGGTGGAGACATACCTAGCGGGTGGGGAGCTGCGCCGGACACCACCCCCGCTGTCGGAACGCCACCGCGGTTTCATGCGCCAAGTCGAGCTCCTGGGTCGCTCGGTCGTCGCCGCCGACGTACCCAACGTCACGGTGGTGGCACGCGACCGGCCCGGACTGCTGTCGTCGGTGGCCGGTGTGTTCGCCCTGCGGGGTCTCGACGTCCGCTCGGCCGATGTCGCCGGGGAAGGAGGCTTCGCGGTGGAGACCTTCGTGGTGGAGCCGTCGCGGGGCCGGTGGCCGGATTTCGAGCGCGTGGCCGACGAGCTCGAGGCGGTCCTGCGCGGCAGCTTCCCCCTCGAGGAACGTCTGGCCGAACAGGTGCGCGCCTATGCAGACGGCCGACGATCGGTGTCGTCCCGCCCTGTGGAGATCCGCGTGACCATCGACAACTCCGCCTCGGCCGGCTCGTCCGTGGTGGAGATCAGAGCCGAGGACGACGTGGGGCTGCTGCACCGGATCACCGCCGCCCTCTTCGCCCTCGACCTCGACGTCGTGGCGGCGCGGGTGTCGACCACCGGCCACGAGGTGGTGGACGCCTTCTATGTCCGTGACACCACCACGGCGGGAAGGTGACGGACCCGTCACAGATCGACAAGGTCAGAGATGGTGTGGTGCGTGCGATCAACGCATCGACAACGCGACCGGCGCGGCCGACGTGAGGGAAATGCCAAATAGGGAAGAAATCTCCCGGGTCGATCGTTCGATCCCTTGGCTACGGGTACAATTGCATTGGAGCGCATGCCATGCCGGAAGCCGCACATCGACGCCGGAGGAGCGACGCCCGGCATCATTGGATGATCGCCGCGGTCGTCGTCGCGCTGTGCGCGCTCGCAGCCGGCACGACGGCCTTGATGGCGACACGGGTAGGTCCTCCCTCGGCAGCAGCGACACCGACTGCGTCGCCAGGCCGCCTCTCCGTGGTCACCAGCATGCCCGCTCCCGACGCCACCGACGTCCCGTCGGACGCCAGCGTGGGCGTCACCTTCACCGTGGCATTGTCACCCGACACCCCCATGCCCACCCTCGATCCCGCTCTCCCCGGCACGTGGGTGCAGACCTCGGCGGACACACTCGCCTTCGACGCCTCTGGGCCGCTGCCGCCCGGCGCCACGATCTCGGTGTCCGTCCCCGCCGGGCCCGACGGCGTCGAGGGAAGCCAGGGGCAGCGCCTCGCCGACCCGTTGACCACGAAATTCACGGTGGCACCCCTTTCCATGCTGCGGGTCCAACAAGTGCTCGCCACCCTCGGCTACCTGCCGCTGTCGTTCACCCCCGCGGCCCCGGCCAGCGGAGGTCCCGACGAAGCGGCCACGCCCCAGGTGGGCTCGTTCGCGTGGCGGTGGGCCATGCCGAGCTACTTCACCGCGCTGTGGTCGCCCGGTGAGCCCAACACGATCACCCAAGGTGCGGTCATGGCATTCGAGAGCCAGGAGCACATGACCACCGACGGCATCGCGGGCCCCAAGGTGTGGCAGGCCCTTCTCCAAGCGTTCGCCGCCGACCAGGTGGACGCCTACGGGCACTACGACTGGGTCGACGTGAGCACGTCGCTTCCCGAGCACGTCAGCGTGTGGCGCGACGGCCAGATGGTGTACGCCACCCGCGCCAACACCGGCATCCGGGCGGCACCGACCGAGTTGGGCACGTACCCCGTCTACGCCCGCTACGTGTCCACCACGATGAAGGGGACGAACCCCGACGGTAGCCATTACGCGGACCCCGGAGTGCCCTGGGTCAGCTACTTTCACGGCGGAGACGCCCTGCACGGCTTCATCCGGCCGGGCTACGGCTATCCCCAGAGCCTCGGGTGCGTCGAGATGCCCCCCGCCAACGCCGAGGTCGTGTACCCCTACACGCCGCTCGGCACCCTCGTCACCGTCGAGTAACCCATCGGCGGGCATCGCCCCGGGCGGGCTCCGGGCCGCACGCGGCCACGACCACTACGGGGCGGGTGCGGAAGGAAACTTCGGATCCCGACGTTCGCGCACCGCGGCCAGGCCCTCCCGGGCGTCGGGCCCCAGGAAGCCGAGCATCTCGAGCGCAACCGACTCGCCGAAGGTGGGCAAGGCCTGAGACAGCCAGTGGTTCATGACCCTCCTGGTCCACTGCACCGCCGTGGCGCTTCCCGCCGCCAGCCGTTGTGCCACCGCCAGGGCCTCGGGGAGCACGTCGTCGTCGGGGACGCACTTGGTCACCAGCCCGATGCGCTCGGCTTCGGGCCCGTACACGAAGTCCGCCGTGAGCAAGTAGTACTTCGCCTTGGCCATGCCGCACAGGATCGGCCACAGCAAGGCGGCGTGATCCCCGGCGGCCACCCCGAGCCGCACGTGGCCGTCCGACACACGCGCCGACTCCCCCATGATGCTGATGTCGGCCATGAGCGCCACGGCCAAGCCGGCGCCGACGGCCACCCCGTTGATGGCCGACACCACAGGCTTGTCGGCACTGAGCATCCGCTCCACGATCCCGCGCGCGTCGCGCCACTGCTCGAGCAGGGCGGCGTAGTCCTCGGTGATCTCGGCGATCATGTCGAGATCACCGCCGGCGCTGAAGGCGCGGCCGGCCCCGGTGACGACGGACACCCGCGCGTCGGGGTCGGCGTCGATGACGGCCCACACCTCCGCCATCTCGCGATGCATGCGGACGTTGGCGGCGTTCAGGACCTCGGGGCGGTCCAAGGTCACGAGGACGACCCCGTCCGGACGACGGTCGAAGGTCAGGTGCTCGAAGTCTGCATAGTCGGCCAATGGCATTTGCCCACCATAGGACCGGGCACCCCATCCGGGGCCCCTCGCCGGTTGGCCCGACGGTCCCCTGGTGACCGGTAGCGTGAGCGCTCGTGACCGAGCCGGCCATCGCCACCGAGGACATCGCGAGACAGTTCGGCGACTTCTGGGCCGTGGCGGGTGTGGACCTGGAGATCGCCCCGGGCGAGATCTACGGGTTCCTGGGCCCCAACGGTGCGGGAAAGTCGACCCTGGTCCGCATGCTGTGCACGCTGCTGCGCCCCTCTCGGGGACGGGGGCTCGTGGCCGGCCACGACGTGGCCCTGGAGCCTGAGCGCGTCCGACTCCAGATCGGCGTCGCCCTCCAAGACGCCGCCCTCGACGACCGCCAGACCGGACGAGAGCTGCTGGACCTCCAGGGCAGGCTCTACGGGCTGCGACGCGACGAGCGGTCGGTGCGGGTGGCGCAGGTGCTCCGCCTCGTCGANATCGGNACCGCCATCGACCGTCAGATCAAGACGTACTCGGGTGGGATGAAGCGGCGCCTGGACCTGGCCGCGGCGCTGATCCACGACCCCGACATCCTCTTCCTCGACGAGCCCACCACGGGCCTCGACCCCGAGAGCCGCGCCGCGGTGTGGGAGGAGGTGCGCAGCCTCAACGAGCAGCACGGCACGACCATCTTCCTCACCACCCAGTACCTCGAGGAGGCCGACGAGCTGGCCGACCGCGTCGGCATCATCTCCCGCGGTCGGCTCGTGGCCGAGGGCACGCCCGAGGAGCTCAAGCGGACCGTGGGAACCGACGTCATCGTGGCCCGGGTGGAGAGCCTGACCGACGAAACGCTCCGGGCGCTGCGGGCCGTACCCGGCGTGGAGCAGGTGGTGGCGTCACACGACGAGGTCACCGTGCATGCCGACAACGGGGCGACGGTCATGAGCCCGGTCGCCATCGCCCTGCACTCCGCGGGCACGACCGTGGTCAGCCTGACGCTGCGCACGCCCACCCTCGACGACGTCTTCCTCCAGCTCACCGGGTCGCATCTGCAAGGTGACGCGTCCGCCGACGGGTCGGACCGGNCCGACCACGGTACTCAAGGCGAAGATGCCGAAGCGGGGACCGACACGAGCCGGTCCGCGCAGACCGCCGCCGAAGGGGCGCGGGCCTGATGGTCGCCCCGGCGAGCGCGCCCACCACGGCGCTGCGGGTCCAGGCCCGCCCGGCGGGCTTCTTCGTCGATGTCGCCTCGGTGGCCCGCCGCGCCATCCGGCAGATCCCACGCGAGCCCGAGGCGGTGGTCCCCGCCTTGATCGTGCCGATCTTCTTCTACGTCCTCAACATCGGCGCCCTGTCCAAGATCACGCACGACGCCGCCCACTTCAGCTTCAAGTCCTTCGAGCTCCCCGTGGCCGTGGTCTTCGCCGTGACCGGCGTGTCACGGGCCTCGGCTCTGGTCACCGACATCCAGAACGGCTACTTCGACCGGCTCATGATCACCCCGGTGCGCCGCCTCCCTCTCCTGCTCGGCCTCATGACCGCCGACCTCACCCTCGTGATGGCCCTGGCCGTGCCGGTCGTCATCGTCGGCCTCGCCCTCGGGGTGCGCTTCCACGGCGGAGTGCTCGGCATCGTCGTGTTCGTGGTGCTGTCGGGAATCTGGGGTCTGGTGTTCACGGGCCTGCCCTACGCCATCGCGCTCAAGACCGGCAATCCGGGCGCGGTCAACGCCAGCTTCATCCTGTTCTTCCCCATCACCTTCCTGAGCACGACCTTCGTGGCCAAGCCCTACCTCCAGGGGTGGCTGGGAACCGTCGCCAACTACAACCCCATGACCTACATCCTCCAGGGGCTCCGGTCACTCATCGTCGGGGGCGGAGGTGTGCCGGGGCCCGAGCCGGCCTGGAACGCGGCCTTCCTCGGCCAGGCCGTCCTCGCCATCGCGGCATTCGGGGCGATCTCGCTGTCGCTGGCGCTGTTGGCCCTGCGGGGTCGGGTCCGCCAACCCTGACCGTCGGCGCCGGGACCGGCGTCAGACCTGGAACCGCTGCATGAGCACGGCGTACTCGCAGCCGGCGGCCATCCCCCCGTAGCCGGCGATGTTGCGCAGGAACTCGTCGGGATCGAAGTCGGTGCCCAAGCCGTCGATGTAGGCCTGGTGCTCGCGCAGCGACGCCACACCCGCATCGATGGTCGCCGTCACGTCGACGAAATGGGTGGGTGCCGAGGTCCCTGCCACGTAGAGGTCCGTGACCCCCTGCCAGGGCTGACCCAGATCCGTGAACATCCAGCGGTTGGCGGCGTCGCGGCAGGCGTCGAGCGTGGTCAGCCCGACGGCCCGGTGATCGGCGTGGTTGACGCCCCCGCCATCGCCCCAGGTCAGTTCGAAGTTCATGGTGAGGACGACCTCGGGGCGGAGCCTCCGCAGGGCCCCGGCCAGGTCACGGCGAAGGGGCAGACCGGCTTCGACGCTTCCGTCGCGGTGGCCCAGGAACTCGACGTGCCCCACCCCGACCCGAGCCGCGCTGCGCCGCTGCTCCTCCTCACGCACCGGTCCGGCTCGCTCGGGGGGCATGGCGTCGATCCCGGCCTCCCCCATCGTGGCCAGGACGTAGGACACCTCTTTGCCCTGCGCCGTCCAGCGCGCCACGGCACTGGCGGCGCCGTACTCCAGGTCGTCGGGATGGGCCACGATGGCCACCGCCCGTTGCCACTGTTCGTCGACAGGTTGCACCGGTCTCCCTTCTCGTCGGCGGGCCTCGAAGACTCTGCCATGTGTGGCGCGTCGAGACACGAGGACCGCCCTCCTGCTTCGATGGAGTGGTGCAGCTGGCGACGGTCTCGCCCCTGGCCTACTGGTCGACGGTGGCTCTGGCCGCGGCCGGATGCGTGGCCCTGTGCAGGGCGGCGAGGCGAGCGCCGGGCCCATGGAGAATCGTGACGGCCCGGGTCCTCGCCATCGCGCTCGTGGCCGACGCCGTGAGCTACAGCGTGGGGCTGGCGGTGCACGGGACGTGGTCACCCAAGACGTCACTGCCCCTGGCGCTGTGCGACGTCGGCGTGCTGGTGGCGGCGGCGGCGTGCTGGTGGCGCGTCCCCCTGCTCGTCGAGCTGACCTACTTCTGGGGCCTGGCCGGCACCCTGCAGGCCGTCGCCACTCCCGACCTCAACGTCGGGTTCCCCCATCTCGTGTTCTTCCAGTACCTGGTCGGACACATCGGGATCGTGGTCGCCGCCCTGTTCCTCGTGGCGGGCATGGGGATCGTGCCCCGGAGGTGGTCGGTGCTCCGGGTGTTCACCATCACCCTCGGGTACACGGCGTTGGTCGGGATCGTCGACGCCGTGACGGGAGCCAACTACATGTTCCTGCGCTCACCCCCCGGGGAATGGACCTTGCTGCGCGTGCTGGGGCCGTGGCCCTGGTACGTCCTCAGCGCGGCGGGCGTGGCCCTGGTGCTCCTCACGCTGCTCGACGCCCCTTTCTGGGCACGACGTCGGACAGCCCCCGAGACCACCGCCAAGACGGCGGTCGTCCATTGAGCAACGGCCCAGCCGCACACGGCTCGGCGGC
>JGI12269J14319_10005100_pt1 | contig 11743 bp, 8 predicted proteins | sample PeaSoiSIISIP2007_FD_14319 | JGI IMG/M metagenome (IMG submission 14319) | reverse complement strand
TGATCCCAGGTGGAGAGCTCGGTCTGGTACTGGTCGAAACCGAAAACTTTCAGCACCTCGAGCGCAAAATCCAGGCAGCCCCCAATTTCGCTTTCGATTTGTTCCGGAGTGCAGAAGATGTGGGAATCATCCTGCGTGAAGCCACGCACCCGCAACAACCCATGCATCACGCCAGAACGCTCGTAGCGATACACCGTCCCCAACTCGCCTAGGCGCACCGGCAGGTCGCGATACGATTTCAACGAGTCCTTGTAGATCAGAATATGGCCCGGACAGTTCATGGGTTTGAGGCGATATTCCGCATCGTCGAGCTCCATGGAATCGAACATGTTCTGCGAGTAGTAGCCTTCGTGGCCGGAAACATGAAACAGTTGGCGTCGCACCACGTGCGGCGTGTAGACCAGCGAATACCCGCGCTTGATGTACTCGTTGCGCATCCAGTCTTCCATCTCTTTGCGGATGATGCCGCCCTTGGGATGCCAGAAGATTAGACCCGGTCCGGCGAGTTCCTGGATCGAAAACAAATCAAGCTGCTGTCCCAGCACGCGATGGTCGCGCTTCTTAGCCTCTTCCTGTTTGTTCAGGAAATCGTCGAGGTCTTTCTTTGAGAAAAACGAAGTCCCGTAAATGCGTTGCAGTTGCGGATTCTTCTCGTCGCCCAGCCAGTACGCGCCGGCAATGCTCAGCAGCTTAAAAGCCTTGATTTTGCCGGTCGAAGGCAAATGCGGTCCGCGGCAAAAGTCGGTGAATTTGCCGGTGCGATAGATGGAAATCTTCTCATCGGGCTTGGTGAATTGCTCGATGAAATGACACTTCATGAAGTCGCCGTCTTTTCTGAATTCCTGAAGTCCCTGGTCGCGAGGCAGAAACTCACGCGCGTACGGAATGTTTTGCTGGACGAGCTCCTGCATCTTCTTTTCTATCTTCTGCAAATCTTCGGGAGTAAACGGCGTCGGACGATAAAAATCGTAGAAGAATCCGGTCTCGGTGGCGGGGCCGTGGCCGAGCTTGGTCTCCGGAAAAAGCTCGAGAACCGCCGCCGCAAGCAGGTGGGCGGATGAATGCCGATAGACTTCGAGCGCCTCGGGATCACGGTCCGTCAGGATGCGCAGGTCGGCGTCTTTTTCCAGCGGGCGGGTCAGATCGATCAGATCGCCATTGGTCTTCGCCACGAGGGCAGCGTCGGTTAATCGCTGGCCGATGGACTTGGCGACATCGAGCGCGGTACCGCCCTTGGGTAGATCTTTGACGCTCCCATCGGGGAGCTTGATATGAATGCTGTCTGCCATAGCATTTAAGTATAAAACACCTAGGGGTGGACGCCTCGTCCGCCTGCCGCGAACGCCGCTGATTCGGGCTCGTTTGGCTCGCTGACCGAACGAGGCGTCCGGGCCTGCGTGAGCTGTGCCATTGACCACCCTTCTGCTTTGAATTTAAGCTGGCCACTCACCTCTGGCTGATTTTTCCGTCTATCGGATTGAGCCTTATTCGAACCCACGTGGAAGGATTCCGATGAATCATAAGAAAAGCGCCGTGCTGCTGTTTGGATTTGTATCGATTCTTGGACTAGGAGCCACCGCCCAGATGCCCGTTCCCGGNGCNTCCAGTTTGTTNGCTGNCACGCCCGAGTCGTACNTGGCATCCTGTCGCAGCGACNTGGGAGAAACCAAGAANCAAATCGCCGAGATCAAAGCTANGAAGTCGCCGCGCGATGCCATGGCGACGCTGCAGGCATTCGATACCAGCATCCTGATTGTGAGTGACGCCGCGGCCCGCTCCGGCCTTGCCGAGCAGGTGCATCCAGCCAAGCCGCTTCGCGAGGCTGCTCAGGTTTGTGAACAGGAAGCCAGCCAGTTGATTACGGAGATCTCGCTCGATAAAGACATGTACAACGTTCTCGCTTCGCTTGATGGTTCCAAGCTCGACCGCTCGGGAAGTTATTTCCTGCGAACAACGCTGCGCGACTACCATCGTTCCGGCGTCGATCGTGACGATGCCACCAGAGCGAAGATCCGGCAGCTTCAGGATGAGCTGGTAAAGATCGGTCAGGAGTTTGACCAGAATATTCCGGAAGACGTACGCACGCTGCAACTGGACCCTTCGCAATTAGACGGCCTTCCGGAAGACTTCAAGCAAGCTCACAAGCCCGACGCCTCCGGCAAAGTGACGCTCAAGACGGACAACACCGATTACATGCCCTTCCGCGAGTATGCCACCAACGATGCGGCTCAGAAGCGATACTATGAGCTTTACACTCACCGCGCTTATCCCAAGAACATCGAGGTGCTGTCACGCTTGCTGCAGAAGCGCTATGAACTGGCCACCACGTTGGGTTATCCCGATTGGGCGGCTTACGTGACCGAAGACAAGATGGTCGCGACCAAACAGAATGCGGCTGACTTCATCGAGAAGATTACAGCGGCATCGCAAGCTGGCGCGCAGCGAGATTACGACCAACTGCTCGCGTACAGGCGCAAACAGGAGCCGAACGCCACTACCGTTGACATTTGGAACTACCGCCACTTTCTGCACGAGGCAACAATCGAGAAGTATGGATACGACTCGCAGTCTGTGCGCCCCTATTTCGAATACTCGCGGGTGCTGCAAGGGATCCTTGACCTCACCAGCCACATGTATGGCATCACCTACAAGCGCGTAACCACCGCGCAGACATGGCAACCGGATGTTGCCGTTTATGATGTGTTCGACGGCAACAAGCTGCTGGGCCGGATTTATTTCGACATGTTCCCACGGGAAAACAAGTACAAGCACTATGCAACCTTCAGCCTAGCCACCGGCAAGGAAGGATTTCGCGTTCCGGAATATGTGCTGGTTTGCAATTTTCCCCAAGCCACGGACGGTCCGGGCCTGATGGAACGCGACGACGTGATTACTTTCTTCCACGAATACGGGCACTTGCTGCACGGAATTTTTCGAGGAAGCTCGAAGTGGCCGACCGGCGATCTGGAAAACGATTTCATCGAAGCACCCTCGCAGATGTTCGAGGAATGGCCGAAAGACCCAGCCATCCTGCAAACCTTCGCTCGCCACTACAAGACGAATGAGCCGATTCCCGCCGAGCTGGCCCAAAAAGCCAAAGCCGCCGATGAATTTGGCCGCGCTCTCAATGTGCGCATGCAGATGTTCTACGCCGCCATCAGCCTCAATTACTACAATCGCAACCCGCAAGGTCTGGATACCACCAAGCTGCTGGCGCAATTGCAGGAGCGTTATACGCCTTTCAAGTACGTTCCGGATACGCACATGCAAACCGCATTCGATCATCTGAACGGCTACTCGGCGGTTTACTACACTTATATGTGGTCTCTGGTGATTGCGAAGGACATGTTCACTGAGTTCACGGCGGACGGCTTGACCAATCCTGAGATTGCGAGAAAGTATCGCGACACGGTTCTCGGCCCAAGCGGGACCATGCCGGCCGCCGCCCTGGTCAGCGATTTTCTGGGCAGGCCGTACTCGTTCAAGGCTTACGAAGACTGGCTGAACGGCAACTAGGCTGACCATTCGCTACACTACGTCAGATGGCTGCGATAGCTGAAGTCGTCACCGCGAAACGCGTCCGCCTCGAGTCGATCGACATCGTTCGCGGCTTCATCATGATCCTGATGGCGCTCGATCATGTCCGCGACTTCTTCGGAATGCCTGGCGCGAATCCCACAGACCTCAGTAGCACGACGGTCGCGCTATTCTTCACCCGCTGGATCACTCATTTTTGCGCGCCGACCTTCTTCCTGCTTACTGGGACGGGTGCGTATCTCTCGCTGCGAAAAAAGTCAAAGCGTGAATTGTCGACCTTCCTGTTCACGCGCGGTCTTTGGCTTATTTTCCTGGAAATAGTTGTGACCCGCGATCTGGGGTGGCAATTTAATTTCGACTACCACATCACCATGCTCATGGTTTTGTGGGCGCTGGGCTGGTCTATGATCGTACTCTCGGCACTGGTTTGGCTGCCGACCTCGCTGGTAGCGGCCTTTGGTCTGGTGATGGTCGTGAGCCACAATTTGTTGGACTCCATTCAGTCGTCCAATCCGCTCTGGACCATCCTGCATTCTCCCAATTTCATTCTGACCCGCCCGGAGCATTCCATCCGCGTCCCGTATTCGCTCATTCCCTGGGTTGGAGTCACCGCCGCGGGCTACAGCTTTGGACAAATTTATAGCTCGATATCGGGCGCAAAATCTGCGTGGGCACCCGATCGCCGGAGGGCTTTTCTGCTGCGTCTGGGCATGGGGCTGACAGCGGCTTTTATCGTACTTCGCGGCATCAACTTTTACGGCGATCCGGTTCGCTGGAGCACGCAGAAATCCGCGATCTTCACCGTCCTTTCATTTCTGAATACCAATAAATATCCGCCGTCGCTGCTGTTCCTTCTGATGACGCTCGGCCCAGCGATGCTCTTCCTCTGGGCCGTCGACGGCAGAACGCCGCGTTGGCTGCGGCCGGCACTCGTGTTCGGGAAAGTGCCGATGTTCTATTACCTTCTGCACATCCCGCTCATCCATCTGCTCGCGATCGCCGTATGCTACGCGCGCTACGGCCAAGTGCACTGGATGTTCGAGTCACCGAGCCCCGATAAATTTCCCGTCACGCCGCCACCGGGTTGGGGATTCTCCTTGCCGATTGTGTATCTGGTTTGGGCTGTCGTCGTTGTGGCGCTCTATCCGCTCTGCCGCTGGTTTGCGGGCGTGAGGCAGCGCCGCAGCGATGCCTGGCTTAGTTATTTCTGATCTCGTGATTACCAACCCACTTTCTGTCCCTTGTTCTGCTCGTCAAGCCACCTCTGCAGCGGCGCGAAGTAGTCCAACATTGCGGTCGCGTCCATCTGCCGCTGCCCAGTCAGAACTTCTAACTCATCCGGCCACGGTTTGCTTTGTCCCATTTCCAGCATCTTGTTGAATTTTGCGCCAGCTTCTTTCGAGCCGTAGAAGGTGCAGCGATTCAGTGGGCCGGTGTATCCCGACGCCTGACACAGCGCACGATAGAACTGGAATTGCAGAATACGGGCCAGGAAGTATCGGGTGTAAGGCACATTGGCGGGAACGTGATACTTGGCGCCAGGATCGAAATCCGCTTCGCTGCGCGGGTCCGGCGGAGCGACGCCTTGATATTTCAGGCGAAGATCCCACCAGGCTTTGTTGTAATCCGCGGGAGTGATTTCCCCGGAGAACACTTTCCATCGCCACTGGTCAATCATCAGACCGAAAGGCAGAAACGCCACTTTGTCTAAAGCCTGTTTCAGCAACAACGGAATATCGCTATCGGCTGAGGGCACTTTGTCGATCAGACCAATCGTTTTCAGATACTCGGGCGTGATCGCCAGTGCGATGGTGTCGCCAATGGCCTCGTGAAAGCCGTCATTGGCGCCACTCTCGAACAGGAATGGCTGGTTCTTATAAGCCCGTTGGTACATGTTGTGCCCAAGCTCGTGATGGATAGTGACGAAGTCGTCAGCGCGAATCTGAATGCACATCTTGACCCGCAGATCGTTCTGGTTGTCGATGTCCCACGCGCTGGCGTGGCAGACCACATCGCGATCGCGTGGTTTGGTCAAGAGCGAGCGCTGCCAAAACGTTTCCGGCAACGGAGCGAAACCCAGCGACTTGTAGAATCCTTCGCCGTAACGCACCATGCCTTTGGCATCGAGGTTCTGGGCTTGCAGCAAAGCGGTCAGGTCATAGCCGCCGCTCTTGTCGGACAGACCGAGGATAGGGAAGATATTGCCCCACTCCTGCGCCCATGGATTGCCGAGCAGGTGAGCTGGAATCGGACCATCCGGAGGTACAACTTGTGGCCCATACTTTTGCACTAAACGCGCGCGAACATAAGTGTGCAATGAAAGATAAAGCGGACGAACCTGCTGCCAAAGCCGCTCCAGTTCGGCGCTGAACTGCTCCGGAGTCATGTCGTAGCCCGCACGCCAAAGTGCGCCCGTGTCTTTGAATCCGAGTTCCTTAGCTCCCTGGTTCGAAAGCTGAACAAACCGCGCGTAGCGCTGGCGCATGGGAGCGCCGACTTTATGCCACCCCAACCAGACGTCTTTCAGTTCGTTGGGATCGCGGCTTTCTTCCATGATTTTTTCGATGGCGGTAATGTCGAGGCAGTCGTCCGCTTGGCGGCAGTATTTGCCTTTGCCGTAGTCGCCATCCAGCGAGGCGGCGATCTGGGTCATCTCTTTGCGCAAGGCGGGATCGTTCGGCGCGGGCGCAGTCAGCGATAGCCGCAGCAACATGAACTTGCGCGCGAGGTCAGGCGGGAGTGAAAGACCATCGAACCGCTTGGCTTGGTTTATTAATTCTGTGGTCGCCGCGGTGAGTTGATCCTGCGCATCCGCCGACAGCGCTTGCGTGTCGTCCGTGATGAAGTTTTCCTGTACCCAACTGGCTTGCGCCGTTTTGACGCCCAGGTCGTTGAGGCGTGCTTCAGCCTGTTTCATAAACTGCTCGGCTTCGGCTACGGTGGGTTTCGACGCAGCCTGAACCTGAATGAAGGACAAAAAAGACAAAAGAGATAACAGAACGCGGAATCTCATTCACATCCTCCGGTTGAGCATTATGAACGATGTGATGCAGAAATGTCAGGTCCAGTGAGGATTTCCGTGGGGGCGGACGAGGCGTCCGGGTCTACGTAGGTTCGCTAGTCCTGGGAACCGCCTTGGTAATACAGATCTTCCATCGCCTGATGCACCTGTCCTGAGAGAGCTTCCATTTCGCGCAACGAATATCCCTCAGTCGGAATCGGTTTGCCTACACGCATCTCGAGCGGACGCGACTTGATGTGATAGGTGTTCATGGGCAGGAGTTCAAAAGTTCCGATGAGCGCGACGGGCACGATATCAACCTGCGCCTTGATCGCCAGATAAAACGCTCCCGGCATGAACGGCTTGATTTCACCATCGGGTGTGCGGCCGCCCTCAGGAAAAATCACTAGCGGCATGCCAGCCTGCAGACTCTTCACCGCCGACCGGATGTGCGCGATCGATCGTGTCGGTTTCTGCTGATCGATGCACACCTGCCCGGACCGTCTCAAATGCCATCCGACAATGGGGTACGAAAGCAGTTCTTTCTTGAACAGAATCCGGAATTCGAACGGCAAATAAACGTAAAGCACCGGAATGTCCAGCGCCGAGGCGTGCGTCACCGCGTAAACATGTGCCTTCGAAGTGTCGATCTGCTCGAGCCCAGTGACCTTGACCGGGCAAAGGATCGTCTTCATGATCAGCCACGACCAGAAGCGCGCAAAGCCGTGCAGCATGCGACTCTTCTCGCCAAACAAAGAAACCGGGATGGACACGATACCGAGGATGACGGTAAAGAGCCAGATGAGCGGATCGAAAATAAGAAAGGAACGCAGGAGGCTGATCAAGCCGTGCTTCTTCGCTGGAGCGGCAGGCGTGATGTTGGCCTGCCGGGCGCGTTCGACCGTTGGAGCGGAAATCTTCGCAGAGAGCGGCGACCCGTTCTGCGCTTGTTCTCTGGCTGATGTGTGCACTTCCTGCATTTGACCCGCTAAACCCTGACTCCCAAAACCCGCATGGCCTCTCCTACAATGTATATCGAACCCGTTATAACTACTACGCCTTCCGAACCAGCCAGCGCACGGGCCCGAGCCAGCGCCGAACCCATGTCTATAGCATCTTCGATGTCGGTGGCAGTGCGCGCGGCTGCCTCTCGAATCTCATCCGGCGTAGCCGATCGCGGATTGTCGGCTCGCGTTGCGATGACCTGTAACGCGAGCGGGAACAGGATCTCCGCGATCTCGCCAATGGCTTTGTCACGCATCGCTCCAAAAATGAACGTAAGCGGGCGATCTTCATAACAGGCTGAAAGAGCAGAGCGCAACGCCCATGCCCCCGCGGGGTTGTGAGCGACATCGAAAACGTATTCGGGTGCCCCACCCTCAGATGGCACGACCTGGAAACGCCCAGGCCAACGGGTTTCGCGGATGCCACGCTCGATAGATTCCGGAGTAATTGCGAATCCCTGATGGCTCAGAACTTCTGCGGTCGCAATGGCCAGGGCGATGTTTCGCAGCTGATGCCGCCCAACCAAAGGCGTTTGCACGAAAATTTGCTCCCCCATGACCTGTAGCGGATAGCGTGACAGAAAGACCCCGGCTTTCGTCTTGCTTTTCTCGGCGTCCTCGGCGTGCGCGAAATACTGATCGCTGCCCGGAGAGACCGGAGGCACATACGGCACCGCGCTCACGCCTTGCGCTCCCAGTTCAAGAATCGTGTTTCCGATTACGTCATTTGCTTGCGGCTGTTGCGGCAAAGTTACGACGACTCCGCCGGGCCGGATGATTCCTGCCTTCTCGCGCGCAATTTCGGTGACCGTGTCGCCCAGGAACTTCTGATGATCAAGTGAGATGTCGGTGATCACGCTGACCCGTGGCTCGATCACATTGGTTGCGTCCAATCGTCCGCCCATGCCGACTTCCAACACCGCAATCTCGACTTTGTTTTGGGCGAAGTATTCAAATGCGATCGCGGTCAGCATCTCGAAGAAACTGGGATGCCACGGCAACTCGCCTTCTTCGACCAGACGCTCGGCTGTCCGATCCACGACATCGTGCAGCAAGGCGAAATCACCGTCGTTGATTTCGACACCATCGATGCGAATTCGCTCATTGATCCGCACCAGATGCGGAGAGGTGTACAGCCCGGTGCTCAGACCGGAGGCCTGCAGGATCGAGGCCAGCGTCGCCGCCGTCGATCCCTTGCCGTTGGTTCCGGCGATCAAGGCTCCAGGAAACCGTCGCTCAGGCTGATTCATTGCTCCCAGCAGCACCCGCATGTGTGCCAGGTCGAACTTGTGCGACGGGGTCTGCGTCAGTTCGTGACCCAGCGCATACATGCGCGCAACCGCGGTTTCGTAAGACAAGGGCAAGCTCTCAGCCTTCAGCGATCGGCTTTCAGATTACCAGTTTGCAGGTTGGGATTCAGGGTTTGCCACGATCCAACAGTTAACGTGGAAAGATGCGGTCTGAACGGCGTAAGACGCCGATTGGCGCGACCTCAGGCGGCGGCCATGAATTCCAGCGCGCGCCCGATATACGGTTTCAACTGCTTGCGGGGCACAACCGCATCGAGCATTCCGTGCTCGAGAAGAAATTCGCTGCGCTGAAAGCCCAGAGGCAGCTTCTGTCGAATGGTCTGCTCGATTACGCGCGGCCCAGCGAATCCGATCAAGGCGCCCGGTTCAGCGACGTTCAAATCGCCCAGCATGGCGAAAGAAGCGGTCACGCCTCCGGTGGTTGGATCGGTGAGCACCGAGATATACGGCACCTGGGCTTCGTCCAGTCGCGCTAGCGCCGCCGAGATTTTTGCCAGTTGCATCAGGCTGATGACGCCTTCCATCATGCGCGCTCCACCCGAAGCCGAGACAATGATGATGGGAACTTTGGATTGAGTGGCCTGCTCGATCGCCCGAGTGATCATTTCCCCTACGACCGCTCCCATGCTTCCGCCGATGAACGAATACTCCATGGCGCTTACAATCACCGGGCGCCCGTTCAGCTTGCCGCGCGCGTTGATGACGGCATCTTTTAGCCCAGTGTCGGCCTGCGCCTGTTGCAGTCGCGAGGAGTAGGTCTTCAGGTCAGCAAATTTCAGCGGGTCGGTCGAGACCAGGTTGGCGTCGAACATTTCGTATTGGTTGTCGTCCAAAAGCTGTGACAGACGTGTCCGGGCGTCGATGCGAAAATGCTTGTCGCACTTCGGACAAACATTCAGATTGTCTTCCAGATCCTTCTTCCAGATGATCTGACGGCAATGCTCACACTTTACCCACAAGCCCTCGGTGCGGACTTTCTTCTCGCCCGTAGCATCCAGTTCGCCGGATTGTCGTTTAAACCAAGTCATAGGAAAAATCGCTACTAGCTTTTAGCTCCTGGCTTGAAGCCAGCAGCCAGCAGCGCCGTTTTATCAATCAGTATTCGATCCCTCTCTGCGCCATCACGCCCTTCTCGTAAGCATGTTTCACCTGGCGCATTTCGGTGACGGTGTCGGCCAGTTCGACGATTGCCGGATGCGCGTTCCTGCCGGTCAAGATAACATGAACCATGTCCGGCTTGTTCTTCAGGCTCTCGGCGACCTTGGCCGGGTCGAGCATTCCGTAGCTGATGGCGTAGTTGATCTCATCCAGGATAACCAAATCCCAGGTGCCGGAGAGAATCGCCCGCTCGGCCTCCGCCCAGGCGTCTTCGACCATNTTCACGTCTTCCGCGTCGGGCTTCTCGCTTCCCACTTTCACGAAGCCGCGTCCCATCTGCTTCATGATGAACTTGTCTCCAAATGCCTGCACCGCATCGAGTTCGCCGTAGTGCCACGAGCCCTTGAGGAATTGCAGCATCAGCACTTTCATGCCCTGGCCCACGGCTCGCAGGGCGGTTCCCATGGCGGCCGTGGTCTTGCCCTTTCCGGGGCCGGTATTCACGATGATCAGACCACGGCGGATGTCTTGCATACTGGGGAATAGTTAATTGTACCTTCTTCGGGCGGTTGGCAGTGGTCCGCTTGCACGGGCGAGAGGGCCCGCGCCTGCATTTGTAGCAGATTTATTTTGTGCTGCTCGTCCAGCAGAAGAGAGTTTACTTTTTGGTTAGCTGGTACCACCTCCCCCCTGGTCTCTTGGAATCATTGGATTAGAGGGGTGGTCAGGTCGACGCGTAGTGCATCTAGATCTCGCCAGTCGTTGCCCCGCACCTGTTCTTGTTTGAGTGTCTTCATGAAAGACTCAGCCTTGGCGTTGTCGTAGGGATTGCCCACGCGGCTCATGCTCGGCTGCGCTCCATGGTCGGCCAGCAGAGTAAGGTAATCGGCGCAAGCGTACTGGATGCCGCGGTCGGAGTGATGAATCAAGCCCGGCGCGGGTTGCCGCTTGGCCAAGGCCATACGCAAAGCTTCCACCGCCAGGCTTGCGCCCAGATGGGTGGCGACCGCCCAGCCGATCACGCGGCGGGAGTGCGCGTCCAGCACTACGGCGACATACACGAACTCTTCCTGTAGGCGCACATAGGTGATGTCGGCTACCCAGAGTTCATTGAGGTTGCGCGTGATCAGACCGCGCGCCAGATTCGGCCAGACCCGCCAACCATGGCGCGAATCCGTAGTCGCAGGCACAAAGCGCCGGGTCCGCAGACAGAGCAGATTGTCCTCGCGCATCAAGCGCAGCACGCGCTTGGCATTGACCCAGTGTCCACGCAGGCGCAACTCCCGCTGCACCCGCCGATACCCGTAGAAACGCTTCTCCACGGCGACCTGTTGCACGGCATCGCGTAAGGCCGTGTCTGCCTGTCGCGGCGCCGACGCCTGCCATTGCCGATAGAATCCCGCCCGGCTTACGCCACTCAACTCGCACATTCGTTCCACCGTGAGGCCGCCTTGCCCGGCCCGCTCCGCGATCAATGTGCCGACCGCTTCCCGTCCACTTTTATGCGCCGCAAGGCTTCGCCGAAAAAATCCAGTTCCAGCTCCTGCTGCCCCACCTTGCGCTCCAGCTCTGCAATCCGTCGCCGCGCCGCCAGCAACTCCCCGCGTCCGGCCAACCCCCCCGATCCGTCCTCTGCAGCCGACGCAATCTTCCGCGGCCTTCCCCCGCGTCTGCGCACCAGACCGGCTTCGCCCATCTCCGCGTAGCGGTCCTTCCACACGTACAGCCGCTTGCGTCGAATCCCCAACTCCTGCGCCACTATATTTACGCTTTCTCCCGCCAACACCCGGCGC
>JGI12269J14319_10005099_pt1 | contig 11743 bp, 6 predicted proteins | sample PeaSoiSIISIP2007_FD_14319 | JGI IMG/M metagenome (IMG submission 14319) | reverse complement strand
GGCGAACAGGCATCTCAACGCCGTCATCCAGGCCTGCCAGCTCGGCGACGACGAGACGCGCTTCGATCCCAAGCGGAACAAGGCGCTGCGCAAGGCGTTCCGCGCCGCGCGCGAGGCCGAGATTCCGGAGAACTACATCCGCCGCGTCATCCAGTTCGCCCAGCAGGGCTATGACCGGATCGATTTCCGCATCTACGACACGGACTGGGATTCCGACGCCTATCTGACCGTCTCGGGCCAGAATTCGAACAACTCGGTGCGGATACCCAACAGCTTCATCGAGACGCTTCTGGCGGGCGGCGAGTGGAAGCTGTTCCGTCGCACCGACGGCAAGGTCGCCAGGACGATCAAGGCGAGCGAGCTGTGGGAGAAGATCGGAAATGCGGCCTGGTCCTGCGCCGATCCGGGCGTGCAGTTCGATACCACCATCAACGAGTGGCACACCTGCCCGGCGAGCGGGCGGATCAATGCCTCGAATCCCTGCTCCGAGTATATGTTCCTCGACGACACCGCCTGCAACCTCGCCTCGCTCAACCTGATGACCTTCCGCGGGCCGCAGGGCCGGTTCGACATCGAGAGCTACGAGCATGCGGTCAGGCTGTGGACCGTGGTCCTCGAAATTTCCGTCCTCATGGCCCAATTCCCCTCGAAGGAGATCGCCCAGCTCTCCTACGAGTTCCGCACCTTGGGCCTGGGCTATGCCAACATCGGCGGCCTTCTGATGACCCTTGGCCTCAGCTACGACAGCCCCGAGGGCCGAGCCTTTACCGGCGCGCTGACCGCAATCATGACCGGGGTTGCCTATGCCACCTCGGCCGAGATGGCGGGCGAGCTCGGCTGCTTCCCGGGCTATGCCAAGAATCGCCAGCAGATGCTGAGGGTCATCCGCAACCACCGGCGCGCGGCCTATGGCATGCACGAGGGCTATGAGGGCCTGAGCGTGCCGCCCGTGCCTCTCGACGTCGCCAATTGCGTGGATCCGGCCTTGGCAGTCGCTGCCGAGCGCGCCTGGGACGCGGCTCTGTCGCTGGGCGAGCAGCATGGCTTCCGCAACGCCCAGGCCACGGTCATCGCGCCCACCGGCACCATCGGCNTGGTGATGGATTGCGACACCACGGGCATCGAGCCCGACTTCGCGCTGGTCAAGTTCAAGAAGCTCGCCGGCGGCGGCTATTTCAAGATCATCAACCGGATGGTGCCCCTGGCTCTCCAGACCCTGGGTTACGGCCAGGCCGAGATCGAGGAGATCATCCGCTACGCCGTCGGCCACGGCACGCTGGAAGAGGCGCCAGGCGTCAACCATGCGTCGCTCCGGGCCCGCGGCTTCACCGCGGCCAATCTCCAGGCGCTCGAGGCCGCGCTGGCCTCTGCCTTCGACATCCGCTTCGCCTTCAACCGCTACACCCTGGGCGAAGAATTCTGCCTGAAGGGGCTCGGCTTCACCGCAGCCCAGCTCGACGACATCAGCTTCGACATGCTGGCGGCGCTCGGTTTCGGCAAGGCGGAGGTCGAAGCCGCCAACACCTATTGCTGCGGCGCCATGACCTTGGAAGGCGCACCGGGGCTGAAGCCAGAGCATCTGCCGATCTTCGATTGCGCCAATCCCTGCGGGCGGATCGGCAAGCGCTTCCTGTCGGTCGAAAGCCATATCCGCATGCTGGCGGCGGCGCAGCCGTTCATCTCGGGCGCCATCTCCAAGACCATCAACATGCCCAACGCCTCCACCGTGGAGGACTGCAAGAATGCCTACATGCTGTCCTGGAAGCTGGGGCTCAAGGCCAACGCCCTCTATCGGGACGGCTCCAAGCTTTCCCAGCCGCTTTCGGCCGCGGTGCTGGGCGATGATCCGGAGGATATCGAGGCGATCGTCGAGGCAACACCTGCCGAGCGTGCGCCCATGGTCGCGGAGCGGATCGTCGAGCGGGTCATCGAGCGCGTCGTATCGGCCGGCCGGCGTAGGCTTCCCAACCGGCGCAAGGGCTATACCCAGAAGGCCATCGTCGGCGGCCATAAGGTTTACCTGCGCACCGGCGAGTACGAGGACGGGAAGCTCGGCGAAATCTTCATCGACATGCATAAGGAAGGAGCCGCCTTCCGCAGCCTGATGAACAATTTCGCCATCGCGATCTCGATCGGCCTGCAATACGGCGTGCCGCTGGAGGAATTCGTCGAGGCCTTCACCTTCACCCGCTTCGAGCCCTCGGGCATGGTGGAGGGCAACGACGCCATCAAGATGGCGACCTCGGTGCTCGACTACATCTTCCGCGAAGTGGCCATCAGCTATGTCGGGCGCAACGACCTCGCCCACGTCCAGCCCAATGACCTGCAGCCCGACGCCATGGGCAAGGGCGTCAGCGAAGGCGAATTTGCCTCGGTGACAGCCGAAGCAGAGGCGGCGATCGACGCGGTCAAGCGCTATGCCAGCACCGGCTATGTGCGCAACAGCCTGGTGGTGTTCCACAACCACAGCCACAGCCACGCCGAAGCCAATGGCCATGGCGGGACGGCCGAGGTAGCAGGTCCAGGCGGGAGCGCGATGGCGGGGGTAAGCGCCTCGGGCCAGGGCTATGCCGCCGCCTCGGCCGGGAACGGGCTCGCGGTCGCCGTCGCCGGTCTCAACGGCCATGGCACGGCCATCGCCGTCGAGGCGCATGTTGCCGCTGCCGTGGACGCCAAGCTCGACAAGATCCGCGAAGCCCGGCTCAAGGGCTATGAGGGCGACAATTGCGGCGAATGCGGGAATTTCACCCTGGTCCGCAATGGCACCTGCCTGAAATGCACGACTTGCGGAGCGACCAGCGGATGCTCGTGACGACGGAATCCCGCCCGATCGCAAAGCCATCATAACGCGCCCGAGGGGCCGGGCTCACCGCAAGGCGGACTCGGCCCCTTCCATGATTGTCGCGAGCCGAGGCCGGCAAAGGGAGACAGCAGGCCTGCTTCCGGCTATGTTGCCCGCCGTCATTTTCCACCTCTTTCGACAGGGAGCGCGTCATGGCCGGACGGATCGACAAGCTGCTGGCGGAGAAGAAGATCGAGCTGCCGAGGGCGGCAGCGCCGGTCGCCAACTACGTACCGGTGGTCATGGCCGGCCATCTCGCCTTCGTCTCGGGCCAAGTGACGGTCTGGAACGGCGAGTTCCGCTTCATCGGCAAGCTCGGCCAGGAGTTCGCGGTGGAGCAGGGCCAGCAGGCGGCGCGGATCTGCGGCCTCAACGTGCTGGCCCAGTTGAAGGCTGCGCTCGACGGCGATCTCGACCGGGTAAAGCGCTGCGTCAGGCTCGGCGTCTTCGTCAATTCCACCGCCGACTTCACCGACCAGCCGAAGGTCGCCAACGGCGTCTCAGATCTGATGGTCGAGGTCTTCGGCGACGCCGGCAAGCACGCCCGCGCCGCCGTGGGCACCAACGTGCTGCCGCTCAACGTCGCGGTCGAAGTCGAGGCGGTGTTCGAAATCGCCTAATCCGAGGCGTCAGGACGCCCAGGCGCTAAGACGAGGGTATGCTGCAATCCTCGGAGACGGCCTGACCCGGCGTCGCCATGCCGCTACCGCTCGGAGGGGCGCCGTCGCCCGGCCCCTCCGCCAGCTTCTTCTTCATCTTCTCCTCGAATGGCCGGTCGCCCTCGGCATAGAGGAAATCCTCGCCTTCCTGGCTGACGAACTGATGGCTCTCAGCCAAATCGATCGCCTGTTGCCACTGCATGCGCGCGTTGCTCTCGAGCCCGACATGCCAGAACGCGTCGCCCAGGTGGGAATGGATCTCCGGGCTGCCGGGATCGAGCTTGGCGGCGCGGCAGAGCGGCGGCACCGCTTCCTCGAAGCGCTTCTCCCGGTAATAGACCCAGCCCAGCGTGTCCTGGTAGGCGCCATTCTTGGGATCGTCCGCCACCGCCTCCCGAGCATAGGCCAGCGCCTCGTCCAGCCTTTCGCCCGACTGCGCCCATTCATAGGCGATGTTGTTGCGGGCGATCACGCTGCCCGCCGCCGCGGCCTTGCCATACCAGAGCCGTGCTTCGGCATGATCGCGCGGCAGGCCGAGACCGAAGTCGTATTCGTAGCCGAGCGCGTTCTCGGCGTCGGCCTGGCCCTGGTCGGCCGCCTTCTGGTACCAGCGCGCCGCGGCCGCCTCGTCGCGCGGCCCGATGTCGCCCTCGCTGTTGAGAAGGCCCATCAGGTACTGCGCCTCGGCATTGCCGCCTTCGGCTTCCGGCTTGGCGAGCTGTTCGGCTTTGGCGAAGTCGCCATGGCTATAGGCGTCCCAGGCTTCGGTCGTGCCGGCGACAGCCGCCGGCGCGGCCATGAGAAGCGTGACGAGGCAAATCGCTGCGGGGCGAATATTCGGCATTTCGCAACGCCATATTAGCATGGCCCGGTGCGCCTCGGGCCCTTGCAGCAGCGCCGTCGCCGTATGAAGTTAGGTCCATGCCCGACGGTCGCGATCAACTGGGCCTGAAGCTGACCGAAGGCGTCACGTCCGTGGACGCGGACGCCTGGGATGCCTGTGCCGGCGAGGACAATCCCTTCCTCGGCCATGCCTTCCTCGCCGCCCTGGAAGAGAGCCGTTCGGTCGGCAAGGGCACCGGCTGGCTTTCGCGTCCGCTGCTGCTCGAGGCGCCCGACGGCGCGCTCCTGGGCGCGGTGCCGCTCTACGTGAAGAGCCATTCCTACGGCGAATATGTCTTCGACCAGGGCTGGGCCGATGCCTATGAGCGGGCGGGCGGCAGCTATTACCCGAAGCTCCTGGCAGCCGTGCCATTCACGCCGGTGCCGGGCCCCCGGCTGCTGGCGAGGCCGGGAGCCGAAGCGCTGGAATACCGGCGGCATCTGGCCGAAGGGTTGCTGGCCGTGGCGGGGCAGCTTGGCGTCTCCTCGCTTCATGTCAATTTCGCCACGCCCGAGGATGGAGCGGCGCTGGCCGAGGCCGGCTTCATGCGCCGGGTCGCCACCCAGTATCACTGGCGCAATGCCGGCTACGGCAGCTTCGACGACTTCCTGGGAGCGTTGGCATCCCGCAAACGCAAGATGATCCGCAAGGAGCGCGAAGCGGCGACGCGCGAGGGCCTGCGGCTCCTGCGCCTGACCGGGGCCGACATCAAGCCCGCCCATTGGGACAAGTTCTTCCGCTTCTATATCGACACCAGCGAGCGCAAATGGGGCGGGGGCTACCTGACGCGCGCCTTCTTCCACCGGATCGGCGAAACCATGGCCGATCGGATCCTGCTGGTGCTGGCCGAACATGACGGCGAGCCGGTCGCAGGCGCCCTCAACCTGATCGGCCGCGATACGCTCTACGGACGGAACTGGGGGTCCGACGGGGCCTTCCGCTTCCTGCATTTCGAGGCCTGCTACTACCAGGCGATCGAATTCGCCATCGAGCGCGGGCTCGCCAAGGTCGAGGCCGGCGCCCAGGGAGAGCACAAGATTGCGCGCGGCTACCTGCCGGAGGAAACGGCGAGCTACCACCATGTCGCCGATGAGCGATTCGCCGCCGCGGTTGCCGATTTCCTGAAACGCGAGCGCCGGGCCGTCGAAGCCGAACGGGCCGCGCTGGCCGAATATTCGCCTTTCAGACGCGATAAAGGCTGAGCGGGATCAGCTCTCGACCAGCGCCGGCAGCTTCGGCTCGGGCCGGGGCGCGGGCGGCGTCGGGTAGGCGAAGCGGAGCTTGTCCTCCGCCACCTCGACCCGGACGATGCCCCCCTTCTCCAGCTTGCCGAACAGCAGCTCCTCGGCCAGCGGCTTCTTGATGTACTCCTGGATCACGCGGGCGAGCGGCCGGGCTCCGTAGAGCGGGTCGTAGCCCTTGCGGGCAAGCCAGGCCCTCGCCTCGTCGGTGAGCTCGATGGTGACCTGCCGGTCGGCGAGCTGGGCCTCCAGCTGCATGACGAACTTGTCCACCACCTTGGCGACGACTTCCGGCGACAGACTCGCAAAACCGATCACGGCGTCGAGCCGGTTGCGGAACTCCGGCGAGAACATCTTGTCGATCGCCTCGGCATCCTCGCCCACCCGCCCCTCGCGCCCGAAGCCCATGGCGGGCTTGGCCATCTCGGACGCGCCGGCATTGGTGGTCATGATCAGGATGACGTTGCGGAAATCGACCGTCTTGCCGTTGTGGTCGGTCAGCTTGCCGTGGTCCATAACCTGCAGCAGCACGTTGAACAGGTCGGGATGGGCCTTCTCGATCTCGTCCAGCAGCAGCACGGCGTGGGGGTGCTGGTCGATGGCATCGGTCAAGAGNCCGCCCTGGTCGAAGCCGACATAGCCCGGCGGGGCGCCCAGCAGNCGCGAGACGCTGTGGCGCTCCATGTATTCCGACATGTCGAAGCGGATAAGCTCGATGCCCAGGCTGCGCGAAAGCTGGCGGGCGACTTCCGTCTTGCCCACGCCCGTGGGGCCGGAGAAGACGTAGGCGCCGATCGGCTTCTCGGGCTCGCGTAAGCCCGCCCGGGCAAGCTTGATGGCCGAGGCCAGGGCGTCGATCGCCTTTTCCTGGCCGAACACCATGGTCTTCAGGTCGCGCTCCAGGTTCTGCAGCGCCACGCGGTCGTCCCGGCTGACGCTCTTGGGCGGGATGCGGGCGATCTTGGCGACCACGGCTTCCACGTCCTTGACCGTGATCGTCTTGCGCCGCTTGCCTTCGGGCAGCAGCATCTGAGCCGCGCCCACCTCGTCGATCACATCGATCGCCTTGTCGGGCAGCTTCCGGTCGTTGATGTAGCGCTGGGCCAGCTCGACCGAGGCGCGGATTGCCTCGGCGGTGTAGCGCACGTTGTGGTGCTTCTCGTAATAGGGCTTGAGGCCGCGCAGGATCTTGACCGAGTCCTCGAGCGTCGGCTCGTTGACGTCGATCTTCTGGAAGCGGCGCACCAGGGCCCGGTCCTTCTCGAAATAGTTCCGGTATTCCTTGTAGGTGGTCGATCCGATGCAGCGGATGACGCCGCCGGCCAACGCCGGCTTCAAAAGATTGGAGGCGTCCATGGAGCCGCCGCTGGTGGCGCCGGCGCCGATGACGGTGTGGATCTCGTCGATGAACAGGATCGCGTGGGGCATCTTGTCGAGTTCGCCGATCACGGCCTTGAGCCGCTCCTCGAAATCGCCGCGATAGCGCGTGCCGGCAAGCAAGGCCCCCATGTCCAGACTATAAATGACGCAACCTTTCAGCACCTCGGGCACTTCGCCGGTGACGATGCGCCGGGCCAGCCCCTCGGCGATGGCGGTCTTGCCCACCCCGGGCTCGCCAACATAAAGGGGATTGTTCTTGGTCCGCCGGCACAGGATCTGGATCGTGCGCTCGACCTCGGCCTCGCGGCCGATGAGCGGGTCGATCTTACCCTGGGAGGCCTTGCGGTTGAGATCGACGCAGTAGGAATCGAGCGCCTCGCTCCCGCCCTTGGCCGCCTTCTCGTTTGCCTCGGGCTCGGCGCCGTGAACGCGCCGGCCTTCGGACCGGCCATGCGCCTTGGCGATGCCGTGACTGATGTAGTTGACCGCGTCCAGGCGCGACATCTCCTGCTCCTGCAGGAAATAGACGGCGTGGCTCTCGCGCTCGGAGAATATCGCCACCAGAATATTGGCGCCGGTCACCTCCTCGCGGCCGGACGACTGGACGTGGATCGCCGCGCGCTGGAGGACGCGCTGGAAGCCGGCCGTGGGCTTCGCTTCCCCGCCATGGCTCGAGACCAGGTTGCCGAGCTGGCTGTCGATGTACTCGACGAGGTCCCGGCGAAGCCGGTCGATATCCACGCTGCAGGCCCGCATGACGGCGATGGCGTCCGGATCCTCGGTCAACGCCAGCAGGAGATGCTCGAGCGTCGCGAAGTCGTGCCGGCGCTCGTTCGCATAGGCAAGCGCGCGGTGCAGCGTCTTCTCGAGGTGGGGCGACAGCATCGACTACTCCTTCTCCATCGTGCATTGCAGCGGGTGCTGGTGACGCCGGGAGAAATCGACGACCTGGGTCACCTTCGATTCCGCGACTTCATACGTGTATACGCCACAAACCCCGACGCCGCGCCGGTGGACATGCAGCATGATCTGGGTCGCCTCCTCGCGACCCTTGCCGAAGAACCGCTCCAGCACGTGGACGACGAACTCCATCGGCGTGTAATCGTCGTTCAGCAGAAGCACCTTGTACAGGGAGGGCTTCTTGGTCTTGGGCTTGCTCTTGACCACCACGCCGGTCTGGCGGTCGTCGTCATTGCGTCTGTCGTCGCCGCTCATGTTCCTCGAGTGCCGTCGATTCGCCGAGGACGGCAGTGCCTCAGCCACGCTTCATAATATTGGATCGATAGCCGCGCCGCAAAGACCCCCTGCCCAAGACCCGAAGAATCAGCCTGCGACGGCTTCGCCGCCCGAGCCGTCAGGCAAGCTCCACCGGCGCCCGCCTGTCACGCCCACACTCCCCCTCCTTCGCGCGCGGTCGCATTCCCAAGGGGGCAGGTGCGACAGCGGGCCGCAATGCCGCCAGGCGGTCCGACGAGCAATCCGCCGGTCCCGAGCCAGCGAAAGGGCGATCTCGGCAGTTTCGCTTCGGCTCCCGGAGCAAGCCGGGAAATCTCCACGCTTATTGCACCGCAGCATAATAAATCATCCTGTGCCGCAGCAACATGCGAAAACTACTTCTGCTCTGCAAAACCAACGGAAGGTGAGATCCGGAGCAGGAAAAAAGCTCATCCTGCATCGAAGCCAACCGCTTCTAGATGGACAGGATTCCTCAGTTTTTTTAGTATGCCCTCAGTTCGAGTCGGGGGTCACCCAGGATGCGGGCACAGCGTGAGGAACTTGCGGGGCGTTGGCGGTATCCGAGGCCTCGGCTGACCCGTCTGCTCCTCGCCCTCCTCGCGCTTGTGCTGCCAAGCGTCGGCGCGCTCGCCAACCCCGTCAATGCGTCCATCGTTGTTGACGCGGCCACGGGCGGGGTCGTGCTCGAATCCAACGCCGATGTGCTGACCTATCCCGCTTCGCTCACCAAGATGATGACCCTCTACCTGGTGTTCGAGGCGATGGAGAAGGGCACCCTCAGGGCCGACCAGCCGCTTCTGGTATCCGCCAATGCCGCGAACCAGGCGCCGACCAAGCTCGGTCTTTGGGCCGGCGAGACCGTCACCGTGGAGCAGGCCATCCTCGGGATGATCATCAAATCGGCCAACGACGCCGCGATGGTTGCCGCCGAGGCCATCGGCGGAAGCGAGTCCGCCTTCGCCCAGATGATGAATGTGAAGGCGCGCGCGCTCGGCATGACACAGAGCTATTTCCACAATCCGAACGGCCTGCCCGATCCGATCCAGCACACCACGGCGCGCGACATGGCGAAGCTCGCCTTGGCGCTCTCCCGGGATTTCCCTCAGTACTACCACTATTTCTCCGCGACGCGCTTCACCTTCCACGGCCGCACCGTGATGACCCATAACCGCTTCGTGCTCCGCTATCCCGGGGCCGATGGGCTGAAAACGGGTTACATCCGGCTCTCGGGCTTCAACCTGGCCAGTTCGGCGGTGCGCAACGGCCGGCGCCTGGTCGGCGTGGTCATGGGCGGGGTGTCTCCGTCCCTGCGCGATGCCGAGATGTGGGCCCTGCTCGACGAGGGCTTCGGCACCTCGACGCCGAAGTCACAGAACAATGCCCTCTTGCTCGCCGCCGCCTCGGGCTCGACCTTGGTGCCAACGCTCAGGCCCGAGGACGTGAGCCAGGCCGAGGATGACACCACCGCCGACACCGACGCCGATGGCGACCGCGGCATTGGCCCAGAGGAACCTCAGAAGGCAGGGCCGGTGGCGCCGGCTGCCGCCACGGCGGCACCGCAAGTTGCCGCTGCTTCCTCGGCGCCGGCTCTTGAGACGCCGCCGGTCGAGGCATCCGTCGCTGAGGCTTCGGCCAGTCAGGCGCCTGTTCAGGCCCCTGCGGTCACCTTAGCCGCCGTGCTGGCCGAACTCGCATCCCGGGCCGAGGCCCTGACCGCTTCCGCCTCGACCGCCCCGACCCCGACGGCCTTGGCCCCAACCGCAGTCCCACCGGTTCCGACCCTTCGCCCGACCCTGGTCGCCGACGCGGAAGACGAAATCGTCGTTCCGCTGGCAAGCAGCGGCAACCGGCTCTGGGGCATTCAGGTCGGCGCTTACAGCCACTATGGGCCTGCCCGTTTGGCGGCGGAGAAGGCCCAGGCGAACCTGTCGATGGCATTTAGCGAAACGCAGGTCGCCGTCGACGAGGGGGACAGCCACGGCAACAAGCTCTACCGGGCCCGCCTGCTGGGCCTTGCCGAGAGCGAGGCCAACAACGCCTGCCGCCAGCTCCATGCCCGTCAGCTCTCCTGCCTGGTCGTCCAATCGCGCGTCTCGATGGCGATGAGCGGCAGCGAATAGGGCCGAGGCGCTTTCCGAGCTTCAGCATTTTCCGCCGAAGTGGGCACCGGTTCGGCGCAGAAAATGCAACCAGACCAAGGATTCTAGAGCATGTCCCGATTCAATTGGATCGGGACATGCTCTAGAATTTCGGCAGGGCCACGCCGCTGGCCGCGAGCTCCGCGCCAAGCGCCGCCTTCAGGCGATCGAGGCCCGCCTCGTTCGCCGCCTCGCAACGGGCGACGAGCACGTCCTGGGTGTTCGAGGCGCGCAGAAGCCACCAGCCATCGGCCGTGCGAACCCTCACGCCATCGGTGTCGTTCATGTCCGCCCCAGCGCGCTTCAGCCGCTCGGCCGTTTCCCGAACGACCGCGAACTTTCGCTCCTCGCTGCAGGGAAAGCGCAGCTCCGGGGTGTTGACCACCTTGGGCAGCCGCTCGCGCATCTCCGCCAGGCTCTGGCTTCCGCGGCTGACGATGCCGAGCAGCCGCACCGCCGCATAGAGCGCATCGTCGAAACCGTAATAGCGGTCGGCGAAAAAAATATGCCCGCTCATCTCGCCGGCAAGCGGCGCTCCCGTTTCCGCCATCTTCGCCTTGATCAGCGAATGGCCGGTGCGCCACATCAGCGGCTTGCCGCCCGCCCTGGCGATCTCGTCGAACAGAACCTGGCTTGCCTTGACGTCGGCGATCACGGTGGCTCCCGGCATGCCCTCGAGCACCTCGCGCGCGAAGAGCACCATCAGCTGATCGCCCCATAGGATCCGCCCCTCGCCGTCGACGACGCCGATCCGGTCGCCGTCGCCGTCGAAGGCGATGCCCAGGTCGGCCTTCTCCGCCGCCACTTTCGCCTGGAGATCGACCAGGTTCTTGGGCACCGTCGGGTCGGGATGGTGGTTGGGAAACCGGCCGTCGACCTCGGCGAACAGCAGCACATGGCGGCCGGGAAGGCGGCCGGCGAGCTTGGTCATCGCCTCGCCGGCGGCGCCGTTGCCGGCATCCCAGACGACGGTGAGCGCCCGATCGCCGCGGAAATCCTTGAGCAGCCGTTCGACATAGGCGGTCATGATCGGGCGCTCTTCGACGGGACCTTTGGGACCGCTGGCATAGGCGCCGGCAGCGGCGATCTCGCCGATCTCCCGAATCGCCTCGCCATAGAAAGCGCCCTTGCCCAGCATCATCTTGAAGCCGTTGTACTCCGGCGGATTATGCGACCCGGTCACCATAACGCCGCCGTCGGTCGGCAAGGCACGCACGGCGAAATAGAGCATCGGGGTTGGCCCCCGGCCGACCCTGAGAACCGCAAGGCCGCAGTCCCTGAGCCCATCGACCAGTGCCGCCTCCAGTTCGGGCGAGCTCAGCCGTCCGTCATACCCTGCCGCAACCCTGCTGCCGCCCGCCCGC
>JGI12269J14319_10005097_pt1 | contig 11752 bp, 9 predicted proteins | sample PeaSoiSIISIP2007_FD_14319 | JGI IMG/M metagenome (IMG submission 14319) | reverse complement strand
CCCGCCACAGCTGAGGAGCTCACGAGGCTGCACGCCTACTGGCGGGCGGCCAACTATCTCGCCGTCGGGCAGATCTACCTGCTCGACAACCCGCTCTTGCGTGAGCCGTTGCGCGTCGAGCACATCAAGCCGCGTCTGCTGGGGCACTGGGGAACGAGCCCGGGGCTCAATTTCCTCTACGCGCACCTCAACCGCGTGATCAACCGGCGCGACGCCAACCTCCTCTACATCTGCGGGCCCGGCCACGGCGGGCCCGCCATGGTGGCCAATGCCTGGCTGGAGGGGACCTACAGCGAGCTGTACTCCCACGTGTCGAGAGACGCCAGGGGCATGGCCCGGCTGTTCCGGCAATTCTCGTTCCCGGGGGGGATCCCCAGCCACGCCGCTCCCGACACCCCGGGCTCGATCAACGAGGGGGGTGAGCTGGGGTACGGGCTGGCGCACGCCTACGGGGCGGCCTTCGACAACCCTGACCTCGTCGTGGCCTGCGTCGTGGGCGACGGGGAGGCCGAGACGGGCGCCCTGGCGACGAGCTGGCATGCCAACAAGTTCCTCGACCCCGTCACCGACGGTGCGGTGCTGCCCATCCTCCACCTCAACGGCTACAAGATCGCCAATCCGACGGTGCTGGCCCGGATCCCCGAGGGGGAGCTGTCGGCACTGTTCACCGGGTACGGCTACCGACCGCGCGTGGTGGAGGGGGGTTTCGACGACGAGGACCCCATGCTCGTGCACCGGAGGATGGCGGACGCGCTCGAGGCCTGCTTCGACGAGATCGCCACCATCTGGGCAGAGGCTCGCTCGGGGACGGTCCGAGAGCGCCCGGCGTGGCCCATGATCGTCCTGCGGACCCCCAAAGGCTGGACGGGCCCGAAATTCGTCGACGGCATTCGTGTCGAGGGGACCTGGCGGGCCCATCAGGTGCCCCTCGCAGAGGTCCGGATCAACCCGGCGCACCTGGCCCAGCTCGAGGAGTGGATGCGCAGCTACCGGCCCGACGAGCTCTTCGACGAGGCGGGTCGTCCTGTGCCCGAGATCGCCGAGCTCGCCCCCCTCGGCGACCGTCGCATGAGCGCCTCGCCGCATGCCAACGGCGGGGTCCTGCTGCGCGACCTGGAGCTCCCCGACTGGAGCGCCTACGGCGTGGAGGTGAAGGCACCGGGCACCACCTTGCGGGAGGCGACCAAGGTGCTCGGAACGTTCCTGCGCGACGTGATCAGGGAGAACCCCACGAACTTCCGACTCTTCGGCCCCGACGAGACGGCCTCGAACCGCCTTCAGGACGTCTTCGAGGTCACCGACCGGGCGTGGATGGCGAAGACCGTCGAAGGGGACGACCACCTCGCCCCGGACGGGCGGGTCATGGAGGTGCTCTCCGAGCATCTCTGCCAGGGCTGGCTCGAGGGGTACCTCCTGACGGGCCGCCACGGGCTCTTCAACTGCTACGAGGCCTTCATCCACATCGTGGACTCCATGTTCAACCAGCACGCCAAGTGGCTCGAGTCGGCGCGCCACATACCCTGGCGCCGTTCGGTGGCGTCACTCACCTACCTTCTGTCGAGCCACGTGTGGCGCCAGGACCACAACGGCTTCTCCCACCAGGACCCGGGCTTCATCGATCTCGTGGTCAACAAGCAGGCCTCGGTGACCCGCGTCTACCTCCCCCCGGACACGAACTGCCTGTTGTCGGTGGCCGATCACTGCCTGCGCAGCCGCGACTACGTCAACGTCATCGTGGCCGGGAAGCAGCCCCAGTACGACTGGCTCTCCCCTGACGACGCCATGGTGCACTGCATGCGGGGACTCGGGGTCTGGGATTTCGCCTCGAACGACGCGGGATCGGTGCCCGACGTCGTCATGGCGTGCTGCGGCGACGTGCCCACCCTCGAGACCATGGCGGCGGTGGACATGCTCCGCCGCCACCTCCCCGACCTGCGGGTGCGTGTCGTCAACGTGGTCGACCTCATGCGGCTCCAGCCCGACTCCGAGCATCCCCACGGCATGACCGACCCCGAGTTCGACACCGTCTTCACCGTGGACCGCCCGGTGGTCTTCGCCTTCCACGGATATCCCTGGCTCATCCACCGCCTGACCTACCGCCGCGCCAACCATGCCAACCTCCACGTGCGTGGCTACAAGGAACAGGGCACGACCACCACGCCCTTCGACATGGTCATGCTCAACGACCTCGACCGCTTCCATCTCGTCATCGACGTGCTCGACCGTGTCCCTGGGCTCGAAGTGCCCTCGGCGGCCCTCCGTCAGCAGATGGTCGACGCCCGTCTCGAAGCACGGCGCTACACCCGCGAGCACGGCGAGGACGCGCCCGAGATCACCGACTGGTCCTGGCCGAGCTGAAACCACGGGACCGACGGCGGGGCGGCTACGTTCTCGGCGGTGGGGGTTCGAGCTGCGGTGTGGGACCTCGGAAGCAGCTCCTTCCATCTTCTTGTGTGTGAGGCGGGGCCCGGCGCCTCCCTCACCCCGGTGCTCCACCGGCGGGCCCTGCTCAACCTGGGCTTGAGCGTGGGAGCACGGGGGAGCATCCCCCGCGACCGGGTGGCGGCGTCGGTGGCGGCCGCCAAGCGCCTGCGGGCCGGCCTGGCCGAGTCCCGGGCTGAGATCGTCGTCGCCGTCGCCACCGCGGCGCTGCGCGACGCCGCCAACAGTGCCGAGGTGGTGGAGCGTCTGCAGCGGGTGGTCGGGACGACGGTGCGCGTCCTCGATGGGGAGGAGGAGGCGCGACTCTGCTTCATCGGCCAACGAGCGGGGGTGTGGACGGGCGAGGACCAGACGCTGGGGCTGGACCTCGGCGGGGGGAGCCTCGAGGCGGCGGTGGGGGACTCCGCGCAGCTGACGATGGCCACCAGTGCGGCCGTCGGTCCCGCTCGGCTCCGTGGCGAGCTCGGAACCGGTGACCCCCTGTCCGAGGCTGACCGCTTCGCGTTGCGGGCCAGGACGGCAGAGGCGATGGCGCCGATCGCCGGCGTCCTGGCCCGGTACCGGGGCGTCGCCGACAGGACCGTGGTGAGCGGGGGCACGGTGCGAGCGCTGGCCCGCCTGGCTACGGCGCGCGCTCGACGCCGCCCGTCGGCAGGTCCCGGTGAGGTCAACCAGGTGGAGCTCCCCGCGCGCCAGGTCGCAGAGCTTGCCGACCAGCTGGGGAGGCTCGACCTTCGCGCCCGATTGGGGCTTCCGGGGATGCAGGCGCGCCGGGCACCCCTGCTCCCGGTCGGCGCGGTGGTCCTGGCGACCGTGGCGGCGGAGCTCGGCGTGGGGCGGTTCGTGGTGAGCGAGTGGGGGCTGCGAGAGGGCGCGATCCTCGACGCCCTCCAACGTCGCTGAGCCAGCGCCCACGAGCGGGGCTCCTCGAACAGGAGACAGGCCAGCCCCGGTCCTGGTGAGGGACCGCGTTTCGGGCTCTGGGAGGGGTGGCCCCGGGGCCTAGGTCTTCTTGCCGAGGATCCTGTTCATCTTGGTGCCGCACGTGGGACAGGTCCCTTGCGCGGCCCGTCGCCCGTTGGCGAGCTCGACTTCCTGACCCTCGAACTGCCGCTTTTCACGGCATTTCACACAGTAACCCTCGTACGAAGCCACGCCCGTCCTCCTCACTGTGCGCCCCGCCAATGTCGGGTCGAAGCTATCCCCGTGCCTCCGGGCACACGCGGATGGTGGGTGCCGTGCCGGCAGGGGTCGGGAGCGGACTCCACCCCCGGAGGTCCCCGCCAACCTGGTCCGGGCCGGCCGCTGGCCGGCGCGGCGGGGGATTGTCACACTGGTCGGGCCCCGGGACAACTCGCCGGGGCGCACGCCACGCCGAGAAGGGGGCCCGCGTTGACCACGGGAACCGAGGAGCCCGTCATCGCCATCCTGGCCGAGGAGTGGGAGGCCATCGACACCCTGGCGTCGGGCTTCGGTGACCCCGAGTGGGACCTGCCCACCGAGTGTCCGGGGTGGACGGTGCGCGACGCGGTGTCGCATCTGATCGGCATCGAGCGCACGTTGCTCGGCGACCCGTCCCCGCCCCCGCTCGACGTGCTGCCCCCGCACGTCGGGAACGAGATCGGTGCCCGCAACGAGGCGTGGGTCGCACCACGGCGCTCGCGGCCCGGACCGACCGTTCTCGAGGAATTTCGCGCCGTCATGGCGCGCCGCCTGGCCGACCTGCGTTCGTCGCCCCCGGCTCGCTTCGACGAGGTCGGCCCGAGTCCTGTCGGCGAAGTCCCGTACCGCGAGTTCATGAACGTCCGGGTCATGGACTCCTGGGTGCACGAACAGGACATCCGCGTCGCCACGGGCCGCCCCGGACACGACTCGGGGCCGGCCGCGCAGCTTTCGTTGGATCGCCTGTGCTCAGCCATGCCCTTCGTCGTGGGCAAGCAGGCCGCAGCACCCGAGGGCGCGTCCGTGCGTTTCGAGTTGCGCGGGCCGTTGGCGCGGCGCATCGACGTGGTGGTCCGAGACGGCCGGGGGAAAACCGCGACGTCGCTGGACGGGCCGCCCACCGCCGTCCTCGACATGGAGGTGGAGGTGTTCTGGCGCCTGGCGTGCGGTCGGGTGGANGGGTCGGCCGCCCGTGTCGCCGGGCTCGTGAACGGCGAAGGCGACACGGAGCTCGCGTCCCGCGTGCTCGACGCCATGTCGTTCATGATCTGAGGGGCATGATCTGAGGGGCATGATCTGAGGGGCATGATCTGAGGGGGCGCCACGGTCCGTGGCCGCTTCCCCGCGTGCGTGGTCCACGTCACGGGGGCTTGTAGACTCTGCCTTCCTTATGCGCGCCACCGCAGAGCCGGTCGAAGGAAACAGGGTCCGCCTGTCCGTCGTGGTCGACGAATCGGAGGTGGCCCAAGCNCTCGACGCGACCGTCCGGCGCCTCGCCACCCAAGTGCGCGTGCCGGGCTTTCGTCCCGGCAAGGTGCCGCGCCAGGTCCTCGAGGCCCGCATCGGTGGTGCTAGTGCTCTTCGCCAGCAGGCTTTGAGTGACGCATTGCCCGATCTCTACGCGCGTGCCGTGGTGGATACCGAGCTCGATCCGATCGCCGCGCCGGAGATCGACATCAAGTCCGGAGAGGACGGCGGCCCGGTGACCTTCGACGCCGTCGTCGAGATCCGGCCCACGGTGTCCATCGCCGGGTACGGCGGGCTGCAGGTGACGTTGCCGGGTGTCGAGGCCACCGACGAGGAAGTGGAGGCTCAGATCGACCGGTTGCGAGAGCAGTCCGGAGAGCTCCGTGCGGTGAGCCGCGCCGCGCGCGACGGNGACCACGTCTCCATCGACCTCCACGGCACGCGCCCGCGTGGCGAGGACCTGCACGTCGAGGACTACCTCTACGAGATCGGCAGCGGCGAGCCTGTGGCCGGCCTCGACCAACAGCTGCGTGGGGCCAAGCCCGGGGACATCCTGCAATTCGCGGCGCCCGTGCCGGGCGAGGACGGCGAGCAGGAAGCCCAGATCCGGGTGCTCGTGAAAGACGTCAAGGAGAAGGTGCTCCCCGAGCCTTCCGACGCGTGGGCGGCCGAGGCCTCGGAATTCGACACGTTGGAGGCCCTGCGAGACGACGTGCGAGGTCGGTTGGGCCAGATCAAGGTGGTCCAGGCGCAACTCGCCATGCGCGAGCGCACCGTCGATGCCCTCATCGGGCTCGTCGCCGACGACCCACCCGAGGCGCTCGTCGAGGAAGAGGTACGCGAGCGCCTCCACGACCTCGGCCACCGGCTCGAGGCACGGCGCCTGACCGTCGAGCAGTTCCTGCAGGCGTCAGGGCGCGAGGAGGCCCAGCTGATCGGCGAGATCCGGGCCGACGCCACCCGCGCCGTGCGCCTGGACCTCGCCCTGCGGGCGCTCGCCGAGGCCGAAGACATCGAGGTGACAGACGAGGAGCTCGACGAGGCTGTGGGCGAGATGGCGCAGCAGGCCGGGACCACGGCCGCTGACCTGCGCCGCCGCCTCGATCGCGCAGGCAGGCTGCCCGCGGTACGCTCCGACAGGAGGAAGGCGAAGGCACTGACCTGGCTCTTCGACCACGTGGACCTGGTCGACGAGGACGGGAAACCGATGTCCAGGGACGTCTTGCACGTGGACGTCGCAGCGCAGGGAACAGGTGAAGCCGGATCAGGCGGGGAAGCGGGCACCGCCGACGCGGTCGAGCCCGGTGAGCGAGGGAGCGAGGACGTGCAGGGTGACGAAGGAACCACCGGGGAGGCAGAGTCGTGAGGGTGACCGCCGACGCGCAGGGGTATCTGGTGCCCACCGTCATCGAGCAGACCAGCCGTGGTGAGCGTGGATACGACCTCTACTCCCGACTGCTCAAAGAGCGCATCATCATCCTCGGGACCCCCATCGACGACACCGTGGCCAACCTGATCTGCGCCCAGATGCTCTTCCTGGAGTACGAGGAGCCCGACAAGGACATCCACCTCTACGTGAATTCACCCGGAGGGGACATCACCGCCCTCTTCGCCATCTACGACACCATGAAGTTCGTCAAGCCCGACGTGTCGACGTTCTGCTTCGGCCAGGCGGCCTCGGCGGCCGCCGTGCTGCTGGCGGCCGGTGCCCGTGGCAAGCGGTTCGCCCTGCCGCATGCCCGCATCCTCCTGCACCAACCCTGGGGTGGGGCGGCGGGCCAGGCGAGCGACATCGAGTTGCAGGCCAAGGAGATCATCCGGATGCGCGATCTCCTCAACTCCATGATCTCCGACGACACCGGTCAGGCCGTGGACAAGATCGCCCGGGACACCGACCGCGACTTCGTGATCACCGCCGACGAGGCCGTCACGTACGGGCTGATCGACGAGGTCATCACGACCCGGGACGCCGTGGGTGCCGCCGAAGCCGTTGGCGCGGCGTAGGCTCGTACAGGGACGAAGGGGGACACGGTGGCGAAGTTCGGCGACGGCGGGGACCTCGTGAAGTGCAGCTTCTGCGGCAAGTCCCAGAAGCAGGTCAAGAAGCTGATCGCCGGTCCGGGCGTCTACATCTGCGATGAGTGCATCGACCTCTGCAACGACATCATCGCCGAGGAGTTGGCCGAGACTCCCGAGTTCTCGTTCGAGGAGCTGCCCAAGCCCCGGGAGATCTTCGACTTCCTCAACGACTACGTGATCGGCCAGGAGTACGCCAAGAAGATCCTGTCCGTCGCCGTCTACAACCACTACAAGCGGGTCCAGGCCGGAGCACCCCAAGCGTCCGAGGTCGAGCTGGCCAAGTCCAACATCCTCCTGCTGGGACCGACCGGTTGCGGTAAGACACTGCTGGCCCAGACCCTCGCCCGCATGCTCAACGTGCCCTTCGCCATCGCGGACGCCACTGCACTGACCGAGGCCGGCTACGTCGGCGAGGACGTCGAGAACATCCTCCTCAAGCTGATCCAGGCGGCTGACTACGACGTCAAGCGGGCCGAGACGGGGATCATCTACATCGACGAGATCGACAAGATCGCCCGCAAGAGCGAGAACCCGTCGATCACCCGCGACGTCTCGGGTGAGGGAGTGCAGCAGGCGCTCCTCAAGATCCTCGAGGGCACCACCGCCTCGGTGCCCCCCCAGGGTGGGCGCAAGCACCCACACCAGGAATTCATCCAGATCGACACGACCAACATCCTGTTCATCTGCGGCGGCGCGTTCGCCGGGCTCGACAAGATCATCGAGAGCCGGATCGGTCGCAAGGGAATCGGGTTCCGGGCCGAGGTCCGTCGCAGCACCGAGGCTCGCGACAGCGAGGTTCTCCGTCACGTGTTGCCCGAGGACCTCATCAAGTTCGGGCTGATCCCCGAATTCATCGGTCGGCTCCCGGTGGTGGGCGCGGTGTCGAGCCTCGACAAGGAGGCGCTCATCCGGATCCTGGTGGAGCCCAAGAACGCCCTTGTGAAGCAGTACCGCCGGGGGTTCGAATTCGACGGCGTGGAGCTCGAGTTCGGTGACGATGCCCTCGAAGCCGTAGCCGAGCAGGCCTTGCTCCGGGGCACCGGTGCCCGCGGGCTGCGTGCCATCCTCGAGGAGGTGCTCCTCGAGGTGATGTACGACCTCCCGAGCCGCACCGACGTCGGCAAATGCGTCATCGACCGGGCTGTGGTGCTCGACCGCGTCCATCCGACGCTCGTGCCCCAGGGCGAGCCGGCCAACAAGGTGCGCACGCGCCGGGCCGCTTCCTGACAGGCTCGCATCCGGCGGTGCCCGCCCGCCCCGACGGCGACGCGTCGCGCCCCCAGGTCCGGGACATGGTGGCCTGGCTCGACGGCCACACCGACTACGAGCGTTCGATGCCCACGCGCGTCGGGGCACCGACGCTGGAGCGCATACGGGCGCTGTGCCACCTCCTCGGCGATCCGGAGCGCTCCTACCCCGTGGTGCACGTGACGGGCACCAACGGGAAGGGTTCGACGGCCAAGATCCTGACCGAGCTGTTCATGGCCTCGGGGCTGAGCGTCGGCACCTACACGAGCCCGAACCTGGTCCGGGTGAACGAGCGCCTGGCCCGCAACGGCGAGCCCATCGATGATGACGAGCTCGCCGAGGTGCTCGGCTCCCTGGCGCTGCTCGAGCCGCTGCTGGCCGAGCGGTCGACGCGCTTCGAGCTCCTGACGGCGGCGGCGTTCTCGTGGTTCGCCGATTGCCCGGTGGACGTCGCCGTGGTCGAAGTCGGCCTCGGGGGTCGCTGGGACGCCACCAACGTCGTCCAGCCCGACGTGGCCCTGGTCACCAACGTGAGCTACGACCACGTGGAGATCCTGGGCCCGACCCTGCGCGACATCGCCACCGAAAAGGCGGGCATCATCAAGCCGGGGTGCCGCCTGGTGGTGGGAGAGACCGATCCCGAGCTCCTCGGCGTCTTCCTCACCGTCGCCGAGGAGTGCGGCGCGGCGCAGACCTGGGTGCGCGGCGTCGAGTTCGGATGCACCCACAGCCAGGTGGCGGTGGGCGGCCGGCTCCTCGACCTCCGCACCCCCGGGGCCCACTACCCCGAGGTCTACCTGCCGTTGCACGGCGCCCATCAGGGTGACAACGCGGCCTGCGCCGTGGCCGCCGCCGAGGCCTTCTTCGGCGCCCCGCTCGCCCCCGAGGTGGTCGAACAGGCCCTGGGCGCGGTGCGCGTGCCCGGGCGGATGGAGATCGTCGGACGGTCCCCGGTCGTCGTCCTCGACGGAGCGCACAACGTGGCGGGAGCCCACGCGCTGGCCGAGGCCCTCGTGGCCGAGCTCGCCCCCGGCGACCAGACCATCGCCGTGATCGGGATGCTCCAGGGCCGGGACCCGAGTGCCATGCTCGAGGCGTTGCGCCCAGCCGGGGTGAGCACCGTCGTGGCGTGCACGGCACCGTCGCCGAGAGCTCTCCCGGCGCCGCAGATCGCCGAGGCGGCACGCGCCCTGGGCCTCCAGGCGCTCGCGGCCGACACCGTGGTCGACGCCCTGAACCTGGCGAGGTCGCGGCTCTCGCCGGCGGGGATGCTGGTGGTGACGGGCTCGCTGTACGTGGTCGCAGAGGCCCGGGCCGTGCTGCTGGGATCGACCGAATTCGCCGATCCCGATAGCCTCTCCGAGCCATGAACCGCAGCCTTGTGATCTGTAAGCCCGACGCCGTCGAGCGTGGTCTCGTGGGGGAGCTGGTCGGTCGCCTCGAGCGCAAGGGGCTGCGCCTGGTGGCCGCGCAACTACGCACGATCGAGGAGTCCACCGCGTCCGAGCACTACCAGGAGCATCGGGGCAAGCCCTTCTACGGTGATCTGGTGGGGTTCATCACGCGATCGCCCTCGTTGGTGCTCGTGGTGGAGGGCCCCGAGGACACCTGGCGCATCGTGCGCACCTTGATGGGGCCGACGAACCCGGTCGACGCACCGCCGGGGACCATGCGCGGCGACCTGGGAACGCTGCTCTCCGAGAACCTCGTCCACGGGTCGGACTCCGCGGCGTCGGCTGAGCGCGAGATCGCCATCTTCTTCCCCGGGTTGACCTGACGCCGCAGGACAGCCGCAGGGAGCGACCGGTCGTCGACGACGGCGCGTCCCGGCGCGCGCCGGCGACCTCGTCTTGTGTGGTGGGGCGCAGTCCCGTAGCCTGGGTGTAACCCCCAAGCTACAGAGGCGGGAGGCCGCCCATGTTGGGTGACGGTCCCCGCTCCCTCAAGAGGTAGATCGAAGCCATGCGGGACAACCGGTTCTTCTTGCTCGGCCGCGACATGGCGGTCGACCTCGGTACGGCCAACACGCTCGTGTACGTGCGCGGTCGCGGCATCATCCTGAACGAGCCTTCGGTCGTGGCGGTGAACGTCAAGGACGGTCGCCCGCTGGCGGTGGGGGCCGAGGCCAAGCGCATGATCGGTCGCACGCCCAGCCACATCCAGGCCATCCGCCCCCTGAAGGACGGGGTCATCGCCGACTTCGAGATCTGCGAGAAGATGCTCCGCTACTTCATCCAGCGCGTGCACCAGCGGCGCTTCGCCAAGCCCCGGATGGTGATCTGCGTCCCCTCCGGGATCACCGGCGTGGAGCAGCGAGCCGTCATGGAGGCGGCCGAGTACGCGGGTGCCCGCAAGGCCTACATCATCGAGGAGCCCATGGCCGCCGCCATCGGCGCCGGCCTCCCGGTGCACGAGCCCACCGGCAACATGGTCGTCGACATCGGCGGTGGCACCACCGAGGTGGCGGTCATCTCCCTGGGCGGCATCGTCACGAGCCAGTCGGTCCGCATCGGCGGTGACGAGCTCGACGAAGCCATCATCTCCTACATCAAGAAGGAGTACAGCCTGGCGTTGGGTGAGCGCACAGCCGAGGAGATCAAGATCGCACTGGGCTCGGCCTTCGCACTCGAAGAAGAGCTGCATGCCGAGATCCGGGGCCGCGACCTCGTGACCGGCCTCCCCAAGACGGTGGTGGTGTCTACCGAGGAGATCCGCAAGGCCATCGACGAGCCGGTGTCGGCCATCATCGACGCCGTCAAGGTGACGCTCGACAAGACCCCGCCCGAGCTGGCCGCCGACATCATGGAGCAGGGGATCGTGCTCACCGGTGGCGGCGCCCTGCTGCACGGCCTCGACGCCCGGCTCCAGGAGGAGACCGGGATGCCCATCGTGGTCGCCCGCGATCCCCTCAACTGCGTGGCGATCGGCAGCGGCCAGTGCCTCGAGGAGTTCGAGGCACTCAAGCAGGTCCTCATCACGTCCTCTGCCGGGTGATGGGCGCCCGCGCCAGGCGCGGCGCTCGCTTCGCCTTGGCGGGTCGGAACCCTCTGTCCCGGCGGTCGCGCGCCGGCGGTGCCGGCATCAGTCTCTGAGAACGGTCCCTGAATGCCGAGGAGGACACGGCGCGCGCGGCGGGCTCGGCGGGGGCTGACCGTCGGGCTCCTGGTCCTGGCTTCGATCGCCATCATCACGCTCGACTACAAGGGCCAGGCCCATGGTGTGATCTCAGGTGCCAAGCGGGCCGCTCACGACGCCTTCTCACCCGTGCAACGTGGCGTCGACGCGATCGTCCATCCCGTGGGGAGCTTCCTCTCCGGTGCAGTGCACGGCGGTGACCTCGAGACCCAGAACGCCAAGCTGCGACGCGAGATCGGTGCCCTCCAGCGCGAGACGCTGATCAGCCAGGCGGCCCGGAACCAACTGCGCGCCCTGGAGCGGCTCGATCAACTTCCGTGGGTCGGTGACATCCCGACGGTCACCGCGCAGGTCAACGCGTTGAGCCCGTCGGACTTCGCCGCCACCGTTCAGCTCGACAAGGGCACGACCAGCGGCGTGGCCGACGGCATGCCGGTGG
>JGI12269J14319_10005096_pt1 | contig 11754 bp, 9 predicted proteins | sample PeaSoiSIISIP2007_FD_14319 | JGI IMG/M metagenome (IMG submission 14319) | reverse complement strand
CCCCGCCACAGGCGCCGGAGCGGTCCGGACCGGCGGGGGACGCGCACCCGCGGAGCCGGGCCGTCGTGGTCGGGCGGCGGCGGCGCGGGTGCGTCGACGGGCAGGACGTCGGTCGTCATCGGGAGCTCCTCGGGGTCGGTGGCGCCAGGGCCGGTACACGGGGGGCCGCCCGGTGGAAGACCCACGAGCGGAAGAGCACGAACCGCACCACGGTGGCGACCACGTTGGCCGCCACCAGGACCGCCACCTCGGTCCTCCGCCCGGCGGCGGGGGACGCACCGTGCAGCAGGTCCAGGGCCCCGCTCGTCAGGGCGAGGCCCACGCCGAAGACGGCCAGGCCCTGGAGCTGGTGCCGGACGCGGGCGGCCCGACTGCGCACGCCGAAGGTCACCCGCCGGTTCACCGCCGTGTTGGCGACGGCCGTCACCAGTAGGGCGACGGCGTTGGCCGCCTGGGCCGGTGCGCTCTGGCGCAGCAGCACGTAGAGCACGACGTAGGCCACCGTGCTGGTCACGCCGACGGCGGCGAAGCGTGCCAGTTGGCCGACCAGGCCGGGCGGGGCGGCCACCGCCCGCTCCGCCTCGGCCGGCCAGGCGTCCCGTGGCCAGGCCCCGGACCAGCCGGGCGACGCCCTTCAGGTCGGCGACGGCGGTGGCCACGATGTCGACGCGGGAGTCGGGGTCGTCGGTCCAGTCCACCGGGACCTCGGCGATGCGCATTCCGGCCCGTTCGGCCAGGAACAGCAGCTCGGTGTCGAAGAACCATCCGGTGTCCTGCACCAGGGGCAGCAGAGTCCGGGCCCGATCGGCCCGGATGGCCTTGAACCCGCACTGGGCATCGGAGAAGCGTGCCGCCAGGGTGGCGTGCAGCAGCATGTTGTAGAGGCGCGAGATGACCTCGCGCTTGGTGCCGCGCACCACGTGGGCACCGCGCGCCAGGCGGGTGCCGATGGCCACGTCGCTGTGGCCCGACACGAGCGGCGCCACCAGGGGGAGCACGGCCGCCAGGTCGGTGGACAGGTCGACGTCCATGTAGGCCAGGACCGACGCGTCGCTGGTCGACCACACCTGGCGCAGCGCCCTTCCCCGACCCTTTTCGGGCAGGTGCACCGCCGACACGTCCGGGAGCTCGTAGGCCAGGGCCCGGGCGATGTCCCACGTGCGATCGGTGCTGGCGTTGTCGGCGACGGTGATCCGGAAGCTGAACGGCAGGTACTGCGTCAGGTAGGCGTGCAGCCGGCGGACGCTCGCCTCGAGGTCGCCCTCCTCGTTGTGGACGGGGACGACGACGTCGACGGCCGGGGCCGTGGCGCCGAGGTCCGCCTCCTGTCGCACGAGGGCCGTGTCCACCATGAACCCAGTGTCCGCGTCGGGTCCATGGACCTCCTGCGCGTCAGCTGTGTGTCTGCTTGGAGCACGCGCCCTGCGTCGGGGCCGGTCAGGTCGACCGGCGCACCAGCTCGGTCACCGTCTTCAGGCTGCGGGTGGTGGCCGCCACCCCGAGCGCCCGCTCGAAGAAGTTGTTGGTGATCTTGGAGCGGCCGTAGCCGCCCGGGCAGTGGACGTACACCGCCGTGGTGGTGACGCGGAACTCCTCGGGCAGGTAGGCGCCGGTGTCGAGGGCCGCCACCAGCGACGGCGCCGGCCGGTCGGCCAGGAAGGTCACGTGCAGCTTGGCGTCGTCGCGGCCGCCGCCCGACAGCGGGTTGCGCCTGAGCACGTCCACCAGCTGCGACCGGGTGCGCAGGACCACGCGTGCGGGGCGCCCGAGCTCCTCGCCCAGTCGCCGCTCCATGGCCGGCACCAGCCGGGCGGCGGTGGCGGTGGACCGGAAGAGCACGTTGCCGCTCTGGACGTAGGTCTGCACGTCCTCGCAACCGAGATCGGTGCACGCGCCGCGCAGCTGCGCCATGGACATCACGGCCCGCCCGCCCACGTTGATCCCCCGCACCAGGGCGACGTAGAACGTCACCGACGCCGCCCGGTGCCGGGGCGCGCCGCCCGTCGTGTCATCGCAGCTCCACGTCCTCGAGGAAGTCGTCGCGCCACAGGTCGTAGCGCTCCTCGGGCAGGTGCAGGGCGTGGGTGGGACGTAGGGCGTCGACGAACGGCCGGTCGTGGCTGACGGCCACCACCGTGCCGGGCCAGCTGCCGAGCATGCGCCCCACGGCCTCCACCGAGGCCGGATCGAGGTTGTTGGTGGGCTCGTCCAGCACGAGCACGTTGGCCTGGCCGGCCGACAGCATGGCCAGGCTGAGCTTGGCCCGCTCCCCGCCCGACAGCGACCCCGGGAGCTGCTGGGCGGTGTCGCCGCTCAGGCCGAACGATCCGAGCAGCGATCGGCGCTCGGCCACGGTGCGCAGGACGGTGTCGGCGATCTGCTCGAGCGCCGGGCGCGACGGGTCGAGCTGCTCGTGCTCCTGGGCGAAGTAGCCGAGCACCACGTTGTGGCCCACCTCGACGGTGCCCGCCGTGGGGACCTGCACGCCGGCCAGGCACCGCAGCAAGCTGCTCTTGCCGGCCCCGTTGCGCCCGATGACGACCACCCGGTCGCCGCGGTCGACCACGAGGTCCACGTGCAGCAGCACCTTCTTGTTGCCGTAGGAGACGCCCACCCCGGACGACGTGAGCGGCGTGGCGCCCGAGCGCGATGGCGTCGGGAGGCGGAACGTCACGGCGCGCTCGCGCTTGACGACCTGCGTCCGGTTGTCCTCGAGGTGCGCCACCCGCCGGTCGAGGACCTTGGCCTTGCGGGCCCGGCCGGCGGTGCTGGCCCGCATGGAGTCGGCCAGCGTGCTCAGACGGCGGATCTCGCGGCCCTCGAGGGAGCTCTTCTTCTCGCGCCGCCCGATGTCGGCCGACAGCTGGGCCCGGAAGGCGGTGTAGTTGCCGGGGAATTCGCGCAGCTCGCCGTCGGCCAGCTGGAGCACCTTGGTGATGACGCGGTCGAGGAGCCTGATGTCGTGGCTGATGACGAGCAGCGCACCGGGGTACCGTCCGAGCTCGGCCATGAGCCATCGCTTGGCGTGCAGGTCGAGATGGTTGGTGGGCTCGTCGAGGACGAGCGCGTCGGGCCGGCCGAACAGCACCCGCACGAGGTCGACCCGCCGACGCTGCCCGCCCGACAGGCCGTCGATGTCGTCGAACAGGGCGTCCTGTCGCACACCGAGGCCATCGGCCAGGCGGGCGATGTCTCCCTCGAGGGTGTACCCGCCCGCGGTGCGGTAGCGCTCCTCCACGTCGGCGAAGCGGGCGACCGTCTCCTCGGTCGCGTCCGCCGCCACCGCCCGCTGCGCCCGGTGCAAGTCCTCGTCGAGGACGTCGAGGCCGCGGGCCGACAGCACGTGGGCCAGGCCGGTGGGCTCGAGCCCGAGTCCCCCGGGGACGGGCACCTGGGGCAGGAAGCCCACCGTCCCCTGGACCTCGATGTCGCCCCGGGTCCGCAGGTGCGGGGGGACCTGCCCGCACAGCAGCGTCACGAGCGACGTCTTGCCCGTGCCGTTCCGGCCCACCAGGCCCACCTTGTCGGTCGGCCCCACCAGGAACGAGGCGTCGCGGACGAGGGTCCTGCCCCCGATCTCCATGGTGAGCCCCCGTGCGGTGATCACCGCACCATTGGAGCAGGTCGCCGCCCGGGGTCGGACACGACCGGCGCCGTGGGCGGGGCCCGCCACCGGACGGGGCCCCAGTGCGGGCGAGAGGAGTCGAACCTCCACCCCCGAAGGGACGGGGACCTAAACCCCGCGCGTCTACCAATTCCGCCACGCCCGCAGCGGCCCGCCGCCGCCGAAACGGTCGTGCGCCGGGACCACGCGAGCCTAATCGCCGGGACGTACCGTGACCGACCTCCGCCGACATCCCGGGTAGCCTCGTGGCATGGCCAGCCCCCCTCCGCCCGTCTCGCGTGCTCTGTCCGGGCACGCCCCCACCTCGATGCGGTCGGGCAATTTGCCCGACCTGGCCTCGGCCGACGTCTTCCAGCGGCTGCTCAAGGAGCGGATCATCTTCCTGGGCAGCGCCATCGACGAGACGGTGGCCAACCAGGTCTGCGCCCAGCTCCTGCTCCTGGCGGCCGAGGACCACGAACGCGACATCGCCCTCTACATCAACTCGCCGGGGGGGTCGGTCACCGACGGCCTGGCCATCTACGACACCATGCAGTACGTCAGCTGCGACGTGAGCACCATCTGCGTGGGCCTGGCCGCCTCCATGGGGCAATTCCTGCTGTGCTCGGGGGAGCCGGGCAAGCGTTTCGCCCTTCCCCACAGCCGGATCCTCATGCACCAGCCGTCGGGCCAGATGCAGGGCCAGGCGGCCGACATCGCCATCCAGGCGGAGCAGATCGTGTACCTGAAGCGCATGATGGCCGAGCGCATCGCCTTCCACACCGGCCAGCCCCTCGAGCGCATCGAGGCCGACTCCGACCGGGACCGTTGGTTCACGGCCGAGGAGGGCAAGGAGTACGGGTTCATCGACCGGGTGATCGAGCACTCGACGCCGCAGGCGGCCCAGCCCTGAGAACCGTGCGGGGGCGGACGGAAGCGGCACCGTGACCGAGCTGCGGTCCGAGGCGGGCCACGAGCACGGCGCCGGACCCGGCGAGCAGGCGGCCCCCGTCCTCATCGGCGAGCACGAACGCGAGTTGGCTGCCCGCGCCGCCCGGGCTGCGGCCCGGGGCTCGAAACCCACGCGCATCGTGGCCGCCCGCACCAACGTGTGGCGGCGGTTCGGGGAGTTGTGGCGCTCGCGCGAGCTGTTCGGTTTCCTGGTCCGCAAGGAGATCAAGGTCAAGTACAAGAACTCGTTCCTCGGGTTCTTGTGGTCGATGCTCAACCCGGCCATGAACCTGGCCGTGTTCTACGTCCTGTTCACCTACTTCCTGCCCAACGGGATCCCCAACTTCGTCATCTACATGTTCTCGGCCATCTTGGTGTGGAACCTGTTCCTGACGGCCGTGCTCACGGGGACGAGCACCATCGTGAACAACGGCGGCATCGTCAAGAAGGTCGCCTTCCCCCGCGAGGTGCTGTCGTTCGCCTCGGTGGGCTCGTCGTTCATGTTCTTCCTCTTCCAGGGGATCGTGCTGATCGCCTTCATGGTGGTTTTCTGGCACCGCCCCGCCTGGGCCGACATGTGGCTCCTCGTCCCGGCGCTCGCCTCCATCGTGGTGCTCGCCTCGGCCCTGTCGGTGTTCCTCTCGGCGGTGAACGTCTATTTGCGCGACACCCAGCACCTTGTCGAGGTCATCCTGAACGCCTGGTTCTGGGCCACGCCCGCCATCTACCGCTTCTCCCAGGCCGCTACCGAGCTGAAGCGGCACCACCTGCTGTGGGTCTACTTCCTCGACCCCGTGGTACCGGCGGTGATGACCTTCCAGCGCGTCTTCTACGCCGTGCCCGTGGCCCGCAGCACCGTCAAGCCGCATGCGCTCGAGTCCATGTTGGCCACCTACGGGGTGCACTGGTACGTGTTCGCCGACCTGACCGTGCTGGGCGTGTCGCTCATCCTGCTGCTCGGGGCGCTCGTGGTGTTCGGGCGCCTCGAGGGCAACTTCGCCGAGGAGCTCTGAGCGGACGTGGCGGTGGCCGTCGACGTGGTGGAGGTGTCCAAACGCTTCCGCCTGTACCAGGAGAAGTACCAGTCGCTCAAGGAGCGGGTGCTGCACATCGGGCGCAATCCCCACGAGGACTTCTGGGCGCTGCGTGACCTCAGCTTCGAGGTCAACGAGGGGGAGACGGTGGGGGTGCTGGGCCGTAACGGCTCGGGCAAGTCCACGCTGCTCAAGTGCGTGTCGGGCATCCTGCAGCCGACCGAGGGCCGGGTGGTGGTGCGGGGCAACCTGGCCGCCCTGCTCGAGCTCGGGGCCGGCTTCCAGCCCGAGCTGTCGGGCCGGGACAACATCTACCTGAACGCCTCGCTCCTCGGGCTGTCGACCAGGGAGGTGGACCGGCGCTTCGACGAGATCGTGGCTTTCGCCGAGCTCGAGCAGTTCATCGACAACCAGGTCAAGTTCTACTCGTCGGGGATGTTCGTCCGGCTCGGGTTCGCGGTGGCCGTCAACGTCGACCCCGACGTCCTGGTGGTGGACGAGGTGCTGGCCGTGGGGGACGAGAACTTCCAGCGCAAGTGCCTGGCCCGCATCAAGGAGTTCCAGGACGACGGCCGCACCATCCTCTTCGTGACCCACTCCGCCGACCTGGTGCGCGTCATCTGCGACCGGGCCGTGGTGCTGAGCTCGGGGACGATGCTCGGCATGGGGCCGGCCGCCGAGGCCATCCGCCTCTACCACGACCATCTCCTCGAGGCGGGGTCGGCGGTCGATACCGGGTTCGCCGCCGACGCCCCGCATCCGGAGCCCGCCAGCCGGCCGGTGCGCATCACGGGCGTCGAGCTCGACCACCCGGGGCTGGGGAGCCGGCCGTACCTGCTGCCGCACGAGGCGCTCACCGTCCACATCGACTACGAGACCGCCGCCGGTGCCGACAACGTGATCGTGGCCATGGAGATGCACGACCGGCAGGGCAAGCTCGTCTTCGGCTCCGACAACTTCGTCCTGGACCAGCCCGTCGACCTGCCGCCGGGCCGGGGCCGGGTCGACCTCACCTTCGACCGCATGCCCCTCCTGGAGGGGGCCTACACCGTGGCCGTGGCCATCAAGAGCTACCTGGGGGTCGTCTACGATCTGCACGAGCAGGAGGGATTCGAGGTCATGAACCCGGGCCGGGCGAGGGGGAGCGTGGCCCTCGACATGCGCATCGACGTCCGGGCGGCCAGTCTCAGCTGAGCGACGGCCCGATGCACGCCCCGGTCCCGGTGACGGGCGCCCTCCGCTTCGCTCCGACCGTGTACCGCCACCCACCCGAGGAGACACCGTGACCACCGACGACACCCCCGCCGGCGACACGCCTGCCGGCGACGAGGCCACGCGGGCCTATCTCGACCGGGTGCGCCGCGAGATCGACGACGAGGTGCGGCACCGGCGGGCGGCCGGCGACTTCCCGCCCAGCTACGAGCGGCGCCTCGACGAGCTCTTCTCCCGCTTCACCCCGACCGGGGCGTCCGACGACGCCTTCACCGATGCGCTCAAGCTGGCGGACCGCTCCGCCTACTTCGACATCGACGTGCCGGTCGGGTCGCGCCGCCAGCCCCGGGGGCTGGTCAAGTGGTCCCTGTGGCAGGCCGAGGCGTGGTTCGTCAACTACGTCGTGACCCAGCTGAACCACTTCGCGGCGTCGTCCATGCGGGTGCTGCACCTGCTCGACGAACGCCTGAGCGACGTCGAGCGCGACGTCGGCCTGCTCACGCCCCCGCCGCTGCCCGAGGACGAGGTCCTCGTCCCCGGCGCCGACCCTGCGCCCTTCGCCGAGGCCGTGGTCCGGCGGCTCGAGGCGTCGGGGGCGCCGGTGGGCCGGGTGCTGCACGCCGAATGCGGTGACGGCGCCCTGCTGGTCGCCCTGGGCCGGGCCGGGATCGACGCCTACGGCGTCGATCCCGGGACCGCCGCGTCCGACCGCGCCGTGCAGGCGGGACTCGACGTCCGGCGCGACGACGTGCTCGGGCACCTCGGGTCGGTGGCCGACGAGGCACTGGCCGGCCTCGTGCTGTCCGCCTGCGTGGACCGCCTCTCGCTGACCGAGCGCCGGCGGGCGCTGCGCCTGGCCGAGGAGAAGCTGGCGCCGGGAGGCGTGCTGGTGGTGATCGGGACCGCACCCGGGGCGTGGGAGCGCGTCGCCGGGCCGGTGGCGGCCGACCTGGCCCCGGGGCGACCCCTGCACGCCGAGACGTGGGTGCACCTGGTGGGACAGGCGGGCTTCGCCGACGCCCGGACCCAGGCGGGGGACGACGCCTTCGCCGTCACGGCCGACAAGCGTGCCGCGGCACGGGGCACCGGCGACAGCGCCGGCTCGTCGGCCGGCGCCGTCACCGAGCGGTGAGGCCCGAGCGCATCGATCAGGTCGTCCCCTCCTTCAGCGGGCGCGACGCCATCGGCACCCACATCCTGCTCCTGCGCGCCCTGCTGCGCGACCGGGGGTTCTCTTCGGACATCTGGTGCGAGGGGACGTTCCCCGACGTGCGGGCCCAGTGCCGGCTGCTGTCGGAACTGCCCGCCGGCGCCCGGCCCCGCACGTGGTGGCTCTACCATCTGTCGAGCGGCTCGCCCGTGGCCGACGTCATCCGGTCCCGGCCGGAGCCGAAGATGCTCGACTACCACAACATCACACCGGGCGAGTTGTTCGGACCATGGGTGCCGTGGGCGGTGGAGGAGGCCGCCAGCGGGCGCAAGCAGCTCGACGACATGATCGGCGCCTCGTTCTTCGCCTTCGCCGATTCCGACTACAACGAGGCGGAGCTGCGCCGGCGGGGATGCACCCGCACCCGGGTGGTGCCGCCCCTGTTCGACGCCACCGCCCTGGGCGCGGCGCCCGACGCCGACACCATGGCGCGCCGGCGCGACCAGCGCGACAGTGGCGGCGTCGACTGGCTCTTCGTCGGTCGGGTCACGCCCAGCAAGGCCCAGCACGACCTGGTGAAGGCGCTCGCCTGCTACCGGCGGCTGTACGACCCGCGGGCCCGGCTGCACATCGTGGGCTCGTGGATGGGCCACGACTACCCCCGTGCCCTGCGGCGCTTCGCGGCCGGGCTGGGCCTCGGGGCGGCTGTGCACCTGACCGGTCCGGTGAGTGACGAGGAGCTGGCCGCCTACTACGCCACCGCCGACGTGTTCGTGTGCGCCTCGGACCACGAGGGGTTCTGCGTGCCGGTGGTCGAGGCCATGGGCCTCGGCGTGCCCGTGGTCGCCCTCCCCCGTGGCGCTGGCGGCGGCGGTGCACCGCGTGCTGTCGGACCCCGAGCTGCGGGCCACGTTGGGCGGGGCGGGGCGGGCGCGGGCGGGGGAATTCTCGCTGGAGCACAGCCGGCGGCGGTGGGCGGTGGCGGTCGAGGACGCGGTGGCGGCCGGGGTGTCGCACCCGTGACGGCGGTTCGGCGGCCGACGCGCATCGACCAGGTCGTGCACATCCTGGCGGCCAAGGACGCCATCGGCACCCACGTGCTCCACGTGCGCGACGCCCTGCGGGCGTCGGGGTTCGAGTCCGACGTCTACGCCGGCGACGCCCATGCCGAGGTGCGCGACCAGGCGCGGTCGGTCGACGAGCTCCCGCTGCGGCCCCACCCCGGGACGTGGCTGCTGTTGCACCACTCGACGGGCAGCGCCGTGGCCGAGGCCGTGCTGCGCCGGCCCGAGCCCAAGATCATCGACTACCACAACATCACGCCACCCTCGTTGGTGGCACGGTGGGCACCGTGGATGCGCGAGGAGCTCGAGCTCGGCCTCGACCAGCTCCGGGCCCTCGCCCCGGTGTCGTTCTTCGGCATCGCCCACTCCTCCTTCAGCCGGGCCGAGCTCGAAGCTGCCGGGTGCGCCCGCACGGCCGTGGTGGCACCCCTGGTCGACCTGGCTGCCGCCGAGGCGGGGATCGATGCCGAGGTCCGGCGCGCCCTGGGTCAGCGGCGGGCCGGGGGTGGCGCCGACTGGCTGTTCGTGGGGCGCGTCGCGCCCCACAAGGCGCAGCACGACATCATCAAGGCCCTCGCCTGCGCCCGCCGCTTCTTCGACCCCGCCGCCCGGCTGCACCTGGTGGGGTCGTCGCTCGGCACCGACTACCACCGGGCACTGCAGCGCTTCAGTGCCCGCCTGGGGGTGTCGGAGGCCGTGGACATGGTGGGCGTGGTGAGCGACGGGGCCCTGGCCGCGTACTACCGCTCGGCCGACGTGTTCGTGTGCGCCTCGGACCACGAGGGCTTCTGCGTGCCGCTGGTCGAGGCCATGGGTCTCGGGGTTCCGGTCGTGGCCTACGGCGCCACGGCGGTGGGCGAAACGGTCGGGGACGGCGGGATCGTCCTGGCCGAGAAGTCCCCCATGACCATGGCGGTGGCGGCGCAGCGGGCGGCCACCGACCCGGCGTTGCACGCCGCGCTGGTCGACGCCGGGCGCCGGCGGGCACGCTCTTTCGTGTTGGCGGCGGGCCGGGCCCAACTGGCAACCGCGCTCGAGGCAGCGATGGTGGCGGCGCACGAGCAGGGGATCGGTCCGTGAGCGGACGCGCCCCCGTGGCCGTGCACCAGTTGCTCCCGTCGCTGCACGTGGCCGACGCCTCGGGGGCCCATACCCTGCACGCCCGCACCGCGCTGCGGGCCGCGGGCTTCGCTTCGGAGCTGTTCGTGGAGCACGTGGACGCGCCGCTGGCGGCCGAGGTCCGCCCGCTCCACGAGCTCGACGCCCATGTCGTGCCGGGGCGGACGCTGCTCGTGTACCAGTTGGCCGTCGGCTCCGCCATGGTCGATGTCCTCATGGCCCGGTCCGAGCCGTTGGTGGTCAACTACCACAACCTCACGCCGGCCAGCTTCTTCTGGCAGTGGGCGCCGGACTGGCTGGGGGCGGTGGAGTCCGGCCGTCAGCAGCTGCACCGCCTCGTCCCCCGGGTGGCGCACGCCATCGCCGTGTCCGCCTTCAACGAGCGGGATCTCCAAGGCGCCGGCTACCGGTCGACGTCGGTGGTGCCGCCCTTCGTGGACGTGGGTGCCTTCGGCGCCGCCGGCGGGGGGGCCGGTGGTGGCGGGGGAGCGCAGTGGCTGTTCGTCGGCAAGTTGCTCCCGCACAAGGCGGCGCACGACGTCGTGAAGGCGCTCGCCGCCTACCGCCGGGCCTACGACGCGTCGGCCTCGCTCTCCTTGGTGGGGGGGCATCCCGTGGCGTCCTACGCCGACGCCGTCCGGGGCTACGGCGCGGCCCTGGGCCTCGACGGCGCGCTCGACATGGCGGGCGCCGTGAGCCACCAGGAGCTCACGGCTCGCTACCGCCGGGCGGACGTGTTCGTCTGCCTGTCGGACCACGAGGGCTTCTGCTTCCCGCTCCTCGAGGCCATGCACCACGGGGTGCCGGTGGTGGCCTTCGGGGCCGGGGCGGTGACCGACACGGCGGGCGACGCGGCGCTCGTCCTCGAGGACAAGGACCCCGCCGTGGTGGCGGCGGCGGTGCACCGTGTCATGACCGACCCGGTGCTGCGGGCCCGGATGGTGGCGGCCGGGCGCCGCCGGCTCGAGACGTTCGCCCTCGACCGGACCACCGAGCGCTTCGTGGGCGCCGTCCGGCAGGTGCTCGAGCGCCCCGGCCTGTTGCCGGTGGCGTCGTGACCACCACCGTGCACCAGCGGGTGGCGTCGTGAGCACCACCGTGCACCAGCTGGTGCCGTCGGTGGTGCCCGGCGACGCCACCACGGCCCACACCCTCCAGGTGCAGCGCTTGCTGCGCGACCTCGGCTACCACTCCGAGATCTACGCCCTGGCCGTGCACGCCGAGCTCGAGGACCGCGTCAAGCTCATCGAGGAACTGCGCGGCCCGTCACGACCCGATGGGTTCCTCGTCTACCAGTACTCGGCGGTGTCGGGCCTGGCCGACTGGCTCGGGGGTCGGCGCGAAGCGGTGGCGCTCGATTACCACAACATCACCCCGCCCGAGCTGTTCCGGCCGTGGGACCGCGCCATGGCCTTGTCGCTACGGGCCGCCGAGGTGCAGGTGGCCCAGCTGGCCCGGAGGGTGGCCGTGGGCATCTGCGACTCGCGGTTCAACGCCGCCGACCTGCGGTCCCGGGGTGTGGGCGCCACGGTCGTGGCCCCCATCCTCCTCGACCTGGGCGCCTTCGACGTCCCCGCCGATCTCGCCACCACCGCCACCTTGGCGGGCGCCCGGCGCCCC
>JGI12269J14319_10005095_pt1 | contig 11755 bp, 8 predicted proteins | sample PeaSoiSIISIP2007_FD_14319 | JGI IMG/M metagenome (IMG submission 14319) | reverse complement strand
GCGGCCCGCTGGGCGGGACCGACAGCTTCTACAAATTCGAATTCCACGGCTCCCAGAATTTCAAGGTATTCGACCTCCAGGAGCAGGTGCTCGAGCTCGTAGCCTACGGCGGCGTTGTCAACAACTACGGCGGATTCGCGGCGCTGCCGTACTACGATGCCTTTTACCTCGGCGGCCCCCAGACCCTGCGCGGATTCCAGTACAACGACGTCAGCCCCCGCGACATCTTCGGGGAGCCGGTCGGCGGCAAGACCTACGGCATGTTCACGGCCGAGTACTCGGTGGAGATCGTGGACCCGATCCGGGCCGCCATATTTTACGATGTCGGGTTCGTCAACGGGCCCGCATTCGACTTCAATCCAGGGGGATACAACGACGATTTCGGGTTCGGTCTGCGGCTGATGGTGGCCGGCTCGCCGCTGAGCCTGGACTATGGAATTCCCGTAAAGGGCGACCACTACAACAAGCAGGGCGGCCAGTTCAATTTTTCATTTGGCACGCGCTTCTAAATCCGATTTGATGGAAATCTTACACACTGCGAACACAACCCATGAAGAAACCCATTCAGTCCACCCTCGCCGTCGCGGCTATGGCCCTCTCCGCGTTGACGACCCACGCACAGATGGCTCCCAAGATCCTCGTGGTGGATATCGCCAAGGTCTTCGACAGCCACTACAAGACCCAGGAGCAGCAGGCGAAGCTTCAGGCTGACGAGGCAAAAGCCCAGGAGCAGCTTGCCCAGATCACCAAGGATCGGAACGCCCTGGTGGAGCAGTTCAAGGAGCTCGACGAGCAGACCAAGAACCCGACCGCCACGGCCGAGGCCAAGACAAAGGCGCAGGGCGAGGCACAGAAGAAATACGAGGAGATCCAGCAGAAGAACAGCGAGGGGAACACATTCCTGCAAAGCACCCGCAATACCCTTCAGCAGCGCTTCCAGACCTTTAAGACCCTGATGGTCGAGGAGATAACGAAGATCGCCGTCGAGATCGCCAAGAAGAAGGGCGCGACGTTCCTGCTCGACAAGTCGGGTCCGACCATGATCGGGGTCTCCAACGTCCTCTATTTCGACCCTGCGCTAGATATCACAGACGAGGTGATGGCCGAGATCAACAAGGACCGTCCCGCGGTCACTCCGACGCCGGTCACGTCGACCGCGCCGGCCCCGTCGACCGCGCCGGCTACCGCCGAGACGCCCAAGATAACCGTACCAGGCATAACGCCGTCCAAGTAGGGCTCGGGGAGCCCCTGATTTCACGCGGAACCCCGCTTGCGTTGAGCAGGCGGGGTTCTTTTTCTTTGCCGCATGCAGGTCTCGTTCACACTGGCGGAAATCGCGGCCATCGCGAAGCCCAGTAGGACCGCGGGCACGACAACGGAGTCGATCCGCGGCATTGCTTCGCTCGGGTCCGCGAAGCCGGGGGACATCTCGTTCCTGGGCAACCCGAAGTACAGGTCTGCCGTGGCCTCGACCCTCGCCTCGATCGTCCTGCTTCCGCCGGACTACGCCGGGGGGCCCGGGCCGAATCAGGTGCACATGGCCGTGGACAACCCCTCGATCGCGCTCGCGCGGCTGTGTTCGCGGATCGAGCAGTCGCTCTGGCCCAGGCCCGCGCCCGGGATCCACCCGACCGCGACTGTGGCTGCGGAAGCCTCCGTCGCCGAATCGGCGACCGTGGGCCCGCTGTGCGTCGTGGAACCGGGCGCCGCGGTGGGCGAACGGGCCCACCTGCAGGCTCACGTGTTCGTGGGGCGGGGCGCCCGGGTGGGCGAGGACTCCTGGCTCATGCCCGGGGTGGTCGTCTCGGCCGAGTGCACGCTCGGGAAGCGGGTGAGGCTGCATCCCGGCGTCGTGATAGGATCGGACGGTTTCGGCTACGAGTTCGTCTCCGGCCGGCACGAGAAGGTCCCTCAGGTCGGCGCCGTTCTGATCGCGGACGACGTCGAGATCGGCGCCAACACGACGATCGACCGCGCCCGCTTCGGCCTGACGGTCGTTGGCGAGGGCACGAAGATCGACAACCTCGTGCAGGTGGGCCACAACGTCGTGATTGGAAGGCACTGCCTGCTGTGCGCGCAGGTCGGAATCGCGGGCAGCACCACGCTTGAGGATTACGTGGTCCTCGGGGGCCAGGCGGGGCTCGCGGGGCACCTCACGCTCGCCAGGGGAGTGAAGGTCGGCGCCCAGTCCGGCGTGGGCAAGGACGTTCCCGCGGGAGCCTCCGTTTTCGGCTCGCCCTCGCTGCCCCTGATCGTGGAGCAGCGGATAGCCGTGCTGCGCAAGAGGTTGCCCGAGCTGTTCAAGCGGGTGGACGCGCTGGAGCAGCACCTGGGGCTCAAGGCCGAATAGGGCGCGGGGCCCTTCAGGGAAGCTCGCCTAGGCGGATGCAGGCCGCCTCGCGCGAGGGGCCGGCCGCGACGAGGGGGGGGATCGCCTCCCGGCACCGGGCAACCGCGTACGGGCAGCGGGGGTGGAACGCGCAGCCGGCCGGAGGATTGATCGGCGAGGGCGGGTCGCCCGCGAGGACGATGCGCTGGCGGGCCCGCTCGACCTCGGGGTCGGGGACGGGAATGGCGCTCACGAGGGCGCGCGTGTAGGGGTGCCGGGGCCGGTCGATCACGTCCTCGGCGGGCCCGATTTCGACAATCTTGCCAAGGTACATCACGGCGACCCGGTCCGAGATGTGCCGGACCACCGAGAGGTCGTGGGCGATGAAGATCAGCGCGAGGCTCATCTCCCGGCAGAGCTGGGAGAGCAGGTTGAGGATCTGCGCCTGGATCGAGACGTCGAGGGCCGAAACCGGCTCGTCGGCGACGATGATCCTGGGGCGCAGCGCAAGGGCGCGCGCGATCGCGATGCGCTGGCGCTGGCCGCCGGAGAACTCGTGGGGATACTTGCGCGCGAACCGCGGAGCGAGCCCGACGGTCCTCATGAGCTCGTCGACGCGGCCCTGGACGTCCCTCTTGCCGCAGATGCGGTGGGCGAGCAGCGGCTCCGCGAGCGTCGCGTGGACCGTCATCCGAGGATTGAGCGAGGCGTAGGGGTCCTGGAATATCATCTGCAGGTCGCGCCGGCAGGCGAGCATCTGCGCCCGCGACGCCTGGCCGAGATTGCGCCCGTTCAGGAGGACAACGCCGCCCGTCGCGGGAACGAGACGAAGGATCGTGCGGGCGAGGGTGGACTTGCCGCAGCCGGATTCGCCCACGAGGCCCAGCACCTCGCCCTGCCGGACGGAAAACGTGACGCCGTCGACCGCGCGCACGGCCCCCGTCTGCCTCCTGACGAGGAAACCCTTGTGGACCGGGAAGTAGGTCCTGACGTCCCTGAGCTCGAGGATGTTCTCGGCCATGGCGCTCCTGCCCCTCAGGCATCCCAGGAGATTTCCCCGGCCCTCATCCGGATGCAGGCGTGCGCGTGGCCGGGAACGGCCTCGGCAAGCTCCGGAACGGCGGCGTTGCAGGCGTCGTCCGCAAACCCGCATCGGGGCGCGAACGCGCAGCCCGGCAGGGGCTTCGAGACATCGGGCGGGATGCCGGGGATCGTGAAGAGCTCGCTGCCCTTGGGCTGCAGCGAGGGGATCGAGCGCTGGAGCGCGCGGGTGTACGGATGGAGGGGCGAGCGGAAGAGGGCGCTGGCGCCGGCCTTCTCGACGATCCGCCCGGCATACATGACCTGGACCCTGTCGCAGAGGCCCGCGACGACACCCAGGTCGTGGGTCACGTAGATGACCGCCATCCCAAGCTCGCGCTGCAGCCTGCGGATCAGCTCGAGGATCTGGGCCTGGACGGTCACGTCGAGGGCGGTCGTGGGCTCGTCGGCGATCAGGAGCTCGGGCCGCGTGATGAGCGCCATCGCGATCATCACCCGCTGGCGCATCCCCCCGGAGAACTCGTGGGGGTAGGATTGGATCCTGTGCTCGGCGTCGCTGATCCCCACGGCCTCCATCATCGCGAGCGCCCGCCCGAGCGCCTCCCTCTTCGAGACGTTCTCGTGGATCAGAAGGGGCTCGATGACCTGCTCCGAGACCCGCAGGTAGGGATTGAGCGAGGTCATCGGGTCCTGGAATATCATCGACACGCGCTTGCCGCGGACCGAGCGCGCCTGCGCGGGGCTGCAGCGCAGGAGGTCCACGCCGTCGAACACGGCGGAGCCGCCCTCAATCTTCCCGGGCGGCTGGGGTACCAGACCCATGATCGAATAGCAGGTCACCGACTTGCCCGAGCCGGATTCTCCCACCATGCCGAGGGTCTCGCCGCGCTCGACCTCGAAGCTCACCCCGTCGACAGCGCGGTAGACGCCGCTCCGCGTGTGAAAGTGCGTGCGCAGGTCGGTGACTGAGAGGAGCGGCATCGGCGGCAGGGGATTGTCCGCCTCAGCGGCGCCATGGCAAGTCTCCCACCGCGGCGATGACGGCCTCGGGGGCCAGATCCCCGAGAGGGCCTCCGCCCGCCGGGGGGCAGCCGGGGGGCTGGAGTATCCTGTAGGGCGAGGCGTACACGGGGCCGGTGCGGATGGGATTCGTCGGGCCGAAGAGGGCGATCAGCGGCACGCCGAGCGCGTTCGCAAGGTGCATGCCTCCGGTGTCGTTCGCGACCAGGAGCCGGCACCCCAGGAGCGCGGCCGCAAACTCGGCGAGGCTGGTCTCCCCGGCGAGGTTAGCCACGCGGTCCCGATCAAATCCGGCGGAGACCTCCGACGCGACCGCGGCGTCTCCGGGCGTTCCGAACAGGATGAAGCGGTCGGCCGGGAAGGCCTCGACGAGCCTTCGCCAGTGCCCCACGGGCCACCGCTTGGACGGATCGTTCTCCGATCCCGCGATCAGACCGATCGGCCGTGGCCGGGCGCCCGCCGCGTCGGCCGCGGGCCCGGCCGGCCTGGCCCAGGGCGCCGCAGGGGAGAGAGGCGAGCAGTCCAGGGGCGCGTCCAGGCCGAAGTGGCGCAGAAAGTTGTCCCAGAGTTCGAGCTGATGGTGGTGCGCCTCGTCGAAGCCCTCCGGCGGGCGGTAGGCGTGGGTGAGGAGGGGGCGGTGCCTGCCGGGCCTCAGGATCCCGAAGCGCTGGGGACTGCCGGCGATCCGGGCCTCGAGGTCCCCGCGGACGGAGTTGGTGAACAGGATCCAGACGTCCGGGTACGACGCGCGCAGCCGGGCGAAGCGCGCGAAGTATCCCGGCCCGCGCCCCGGCAGCGCGAGAATCCTGTCGGCGACTCCCAGTGACTCCAGCAGCGGGACGAATCCGGGCCGGGCGAGGAGCGTGATCTCCGCGTCGGGGCGCGATTCGCGGACCGCGCGCAGCAGCGGAACCGCCATCGCGACGTCGCCCAGCCAGTTCGGCAGGCGCATCCAGAACCGGGTGCCGCGGGGAGGCCGGGAGAGCCCGCGGGAGCGCAGGTCGGCCGGGAGAAGGTCCCGCTTGGCCTCGAGCCGCAGGCGGACCGCGGGGATGTCCTGGTTCCTCCACCTGTCGTGCGCCCAGAGCCAGGAGGCGCACAGGCCCTCGTCGGACATGGCGGCCTCGAACCAGCGGTTGAGCGAGAGGGTGGCGCCGGACACCGTCCCGTCGTTCGCGACCGGGTCGGTTTCAAACGTGACGCGCCAGAACGCGGTCCGCCGCGGATAGAACGTGCGCAGCTCTGCCCCGAATTTCGCGGCGAGAAGCCCTGGCAGCTCCGTTGTCGAGCACACGCGGCCGAGCAGGAGCGTCAGGGCGCCCTGCATCCCCGCATTCTGGTCGAAGAGGACGCCGACGCAGCCTTTCCCCCGCAGGATCTCCAGCGCCTCGGCAAAGCCCTCCCTGCGGGAGAGGAGCCGCATGCCGTGGCGCTCGCGCGTGCGCTTCACGAAGGCGTCCGCGGACGCTCGGTCGAGGGGGCGGAAGATGATGCCGAACTCCGGGAGCGGCACCGGGCTGAGCGCCTTTAGCCAGGTCTGGCTCTCCCAGAGGGCGAGGTGGAGCGTGGCGAGGACGACCGGCCGGGGACGGGCCGAGATCTCGCGGGCAAACGCCTCGGTCGACGCGCCGAGGCGCGCGATCCTTCGGATCCGGCGCTCGGAAAGGAAGGGTGCGGCCAGGGAAAGCATCGCCGTCTCGACCAGCCGGCGCGAGCTCTCGCGCGCGATCCGGCGGCGCCAGGCGCGGGGCCGGTCGGGAAACGCGTGGTCCAGGTTGGAGCGAAGGAGGCGGCGCCGGCGGGGGGCCAGCCAGAGGATCAGCTCGCCGCCGGCGGCGCAGAGCGCGCGCAGGGCCGGCTCGGGCGCGACGGCAAGCAGCCAGCCCAGGATACTCAGTGCGGTCGGAATCAAGCGTGGGTTGGCGTGGCCATGGGATTTGGCGTTTGATTTCGCCCGGGAAAGCCATGGAAAGTAACGCTCGCGCGTCAATGACCGAACTCCTCATCATCAAACCGTCCTCCCTCGGCGACATCGTCCAGGGCCTGCAGGTCGCCACGTCGCTCAAGGCGCAGCGGGACGGCCTTCGCATCTCGTGGGTCGTCCGCGAGATGTTCGCGCCTATCGTCCGCGCATGCGAGGCGGTGGACAGGGTGTACGTGTTCGAGAGGAACGCGGGGGCGAAGGGATTCCTCAGGCTCATGCGGGAGGTGCGGGCCACGAAGTTTGACTATGTCTTCGACATGCAGGGGCTCCTGAGGACGGGCCTCATGGCCTCGCGCGCGCGGGCGAAGCACAAGGTGGGCCGCAGCGACGCGAGGGAGTGGGCGGGCCTCTTCTATGACGAGAAGATCCCGCTGCCGCCGGAGGGGCGCCGGAGCCACGCCCTCGACATCCTCCTTCAGTTCTGCCCCGTCCTCGGGGCCAAGCCTGAGCTCAGGGGGACCCTAAGGTTCCGCGAGGTGGACAGCCTGAACCTCAAGTTTGCGGACGGCCGCGGCGGGAGCAGGCCGTTCGTGCTCTTTCCCGACAGCCGGCGGCCCGACAAGAAATGGGGCGGGTTCAAGCAGCTGACGGAGATGATCCTCAGGGAGGACCGGTCCCGCAAGGTCGTCTGGGCCGGGAACAATTTCCTACCCGACCGGGGCGCGTTTCCCGCGGCGCAGTTCCTTAACCTGACCGGCAACACGAGCCTTGTTTCGCTGCCGGCGCTCGTGAAGCGGGCGGAATGGGTGGTGAGCAACGACAGCGGGCCGATGCACCTCGCGGCGGCCCTTGGCGTGCGCGTGTTCGCGATATTCGGGCCGAGTGATCCGCGGCTCTTCGGCCCCTATCCGGTCGGCGGACCGCACAACCACGTCATCCAGGCGCCGGTGGGCGACCTGAAGCTTCTGTCGGCGCGGGACGTCTACGCGCGGTTCCAGAGGATAAGGGGCCGTTGACGCGCCCGGCCGCCGGCCCCAAGAAAGGCTCTGCCTATGCTCGACCCCAAGCTCATCCGCGAATCGCCCGACCTCGTGCGCGCGGCGATCGCGAAGAAACACCTCAAGGTGGACCTCGACGCGGCGCTCGGCGCCGACGCCGCGTGGCGCGCCCAGCTCCATGAGGTCGAGCAGCTGCGCTCGGTGCAGAAGGCGGCGAACGCGGCCATGGCCGCGCTGCCCAAGGGGTCGCCGGAATTCATTGCCAAGGTGGCCGAGATGAAGGCCGTGTCCTCGAGGTTGAAGGAGAGGGAGGCGGGCCTCAAGGCGGCCGAGGAGAGGAGCCGCGAGGCGATGCTGACGCTCCCTAACCTCCCGCACCCGAGCGTCCCGGAGGGCGCGACGCCCGAGGCGAACGTCGTGTATTCGACCCACGGTGACACGGGGGCTGCCTCGGCCTGCGCCGTCCCGCACTGGGACGTCCCGGGCTTCTCGAGGCTCTTCGACTTCGAGCGCGGCGCGAAGGTGACGGGGGCCGGCTTCCCGTTCTTCGTCGGCGAGGGGGCGCGGCTCGTGCGGGCGCTCATCAACTTCTTCCTGGAGGAGGGCGCGAGGGCGGGGTACGTGGAGGTGTCGCCGCCGATCCTCGTCAACGCGGCCAGCGCGACGGCGACCGGACAGCTCCCCGACAAGGAGGGCCAGATGTACGAGACCGCGCCCGACCGGCTGTTCGCCATCCCGACGGGCGAGGTGCCGGTCACGAACTTCTACAGGGAGGAGATCCTGGAGGCGGCGGCGCTGCCCGTCTGCCGGTGCGCCTACACGCCCTGCTTCCGGCGCGAGGCGGGCAGCTACGGCAAGGATGTGCGCGGGTTGAACCGCGTCCACCAGTTCGACAAGGTGGAGCTCCTCAAGTGGGTCAGCCCCGCGACGAGCTACGACGAGCTCGAGAAGCTGCGGGCGGACGCCGAGGCGCTCCTTGTCAAGCTCGAGATTCCGTACCGCGTCCTGCTCATGTGCGGCGGCGAGCTTGGGTTCGCTCAATCAAAGAAGTACGACCTTGAGGTCTGGGCGGCGGGCCAGAAGCGGTGGCTCGAGGTGTCGAGTTGCTCGAATTTCGAGGCGTTCCAGGCGCGCCGCGCGCAGATCCGCTTCAGGTCGAGGGAGACGGGCAGGGCCGAACTCGTGCACACCCTAAACGGGTCGGGGCTCGCTGTGCCGAGGGTCCTCGCGGCGATCATCGAGAACAACCTTGAGGCGGATGGCCGCGTCAAGATTCCGGCGGCCCTCGTCCCCTATTTCGGCAAGGCGCATCTTTCGTTTGCCTGAGGCGGGTCCGGCGGGTCCACCCCATGAACACGCGCCGCACCTATGACTGGCCCAGGGCCGCGGCCACCTTGGCCCAGCTCATCCCCCGCGACCGGCTGCACCCCGCCGTCGTGGGCTGGGCCGATGCCCGGCCCGCGGGCGAGCGGTGGGCGGTCGCCCTGTCCGGGGGCGCCGACTCGGTGGGGCTCCTGCTGCTTCTATGGGCGCACTGGCCCGCGCGCCGGGCGCGCCTGAGGGCGTTCCACTTCGATCACCGCCTGCGGGGCGCCGAGTCCGCGGCCGACGCCCGCTTCTGCGCAAGGCTGTGCGCGGCGCTGGAGCTGACGCTGGTGTCCGGCAGATGGAGGGCCGCGCAGAGATCGCGGAGCGAGGCGAGGGCCCGATCCGCCCGCTTCGCCTTCATCGATCGCGAGATGGCCAGGCGGCGCATGCGGGTGCTCTGGCTTGGCCACCAGAAGGACGACATCGCCGAGACGATGCTGATGCGCCTGGCCCGCGGCAGCGGCGGGGCGGGCCTCGCCGCGCCCAGGGCGATCCACGCCGTCGCGGCGGGTCGGGCCGGGACTAGGCTCCGGTTCCATGTGCGGCCGCTTCTGAGCGTGACGAAGGCGGAGATCGCGCGCGCGCTGCGCGTGGCAGGGGCCCCGTGGAGGGAGGATTCGAGCAACGCCGCGGGCGCGCATTTCAGGAACCGGCTCAGGCTCGACGTCATCCCGCGCTGGGTCCGGGCGGCGCAGCGGGATGCCCTTTCGGGAGCCGCGCTTTCGCGCGAACTGCTGGAGGAGGACGACCGCGCGCTCGAGGCGTGGGTGGACGCCCTGGGCCCCGTCGGGGCGGATCGCTCGCTCAGCGTGGCCCGCCTTGCGGGCCGGCCGCGGGCGATCGTGCGCCGGGCGCTCCACCGGTGGCTGCTTCTGCAACCCAGGGCGGGCGAGCTCTCGCGCCAGGGATTCGACGCGCTACTGCGCGCCGTGGAGAAGGGATCGTCGGTCAGGCACAGCCTTGGATCCGAAGGCTTTGCGACGATCCGTGCGGGCCGGTTGCGGTTCGAGCCGCTGCGCCGGGTCCGCAGGACGTTCCATTGACTTATGCCACGGAACAATCAAGTTGTTTGCAAAGTCATACTTATCTAGATGTCCGACAACGACACAAAGAAACCGCGCCGGCAGCTGAGAAACATCCCGCCCGATCGTTTTCAGCCCAAGGTCCTCATATTCTGGGTCATTCTGGCTTTTGCCGTCGTCGCCCTGCTCTATTGGTCGCCGGGAATCTCGGTTTCGCCGGCGCAGATGACCATCTATGAGGTGATCACCCACGCCGAGGCAGGGGACGTGAAGCCGGGGGCGTTGATCCAGCCCGATCCCACCGGCGGCGGCACGCGCGACTGGGTCGTGATCACGGGCGAGCTGAACGAGTCGGTGCTCACGAATGAGCGGCACGTGAAGACCCCCTATTTCAGGGCCGCTGGCCGCCTCACCGACCAGAACATGGAGCGGCTGCAGAAGACCAACAAGTTCATCGAGCGCCCGACGACGAACATGGTGACCCAGATCGCCGCGCAGGTGATCCCGATCCTGATCATCATGGGCGTCCTTTACTTTCTGTTCGTCCGCCAGCTGCGGCAGGCGGGCCGCGGCGCGCTCAATTTCGGAAAGAGCCGGGCGAAGCTGCTGACGCGCGATCGCGACAAGGTCACATTCGGGGATGTCGCGGGCTGCGACGAGGCCAAGGAAGAGGTCTCCGAGGTCGTTGAATTCCTCAAGGACCCGAAGAAGTTCACCAAGATGGGCGGGCGGATTCCCAAGGGCATCCTCATGGTCGGGGCCCCGGGAACGGGCAAGACGCTCCTGGCGAAGGCGGTCGCCGGGGAGGCGGACGTTCCCTTCTTTAGCATCTCCGGTTCCGATTTTGTCGAGATGTTCGTCGGCGTGGGCGCCTCGCGCGTGCGCGACATGTTCGAGCAGGGCCGCAAGAGCGCCCCGTGCCTGATCTTCATCGACGAGATCGACGCGGTGGGCCGCCAGCGCGGGGCGGGTCTCGGCGGGGGCAACGACGAGCGCGAGCAGACGCTCAACTCGCTCCTTGTCGAGATGGACGGCTTCGACACGACCGAGGGCGTCATCATCATCGCCGCGACAAACCGGCCCGACGTCCTCGACAGCGCGCTGCTGCGCCCGGGCCGGTTCGACCGCCAGATCTTCGTGGACCTTCCCGACATGATTGGCCGGGAGCAGATCCTGCGCGTGCATGCGCGCAAGCTGAGCCTGGGCGAAAACGTCGACCTCGGGGTCATCGCCCGTGGGACGCCGGGGCTGTCCGGCGCCGAGCTCGCCAACCTTCTCAACGAGGCGGCGCTGCTCGCCGCGCGCAGGAACCGCAAGAAGATCGACGCCTCCGACGTCGAGGAGGCCCGCGAGAAGGTCCAGTTCGGCCGCGAGCGCCGGCGGCTGATGGACGACGAGGAAAAGAGGCTGACCGCCTATCACGAGGCCGGCCATGCGCTCATCCAGGGCGTCCTGGACGACGGGCACATGCCGGTCCACAAGGTGACCATCATTCCGCGCGGGCGCAGCCTCGGGAGCACGATGTTCATACCGAAGAAGGACGTACTCACCCAGGCGATGAAGCGGATGCTCAACCAGATCGCAATGGGGCTTGGCGGACGGATCGCGGAGGAGCTCGTCATGGGCGACATCTCGAGCGGCGCCGCGGGCGACATCAAGCAGATCACCGTGCTCGCCCGCCACATGGTCTGCGACTGGGGCATGAGCTCGCTCGGCCCGATCGCCTACGGCGACAACCATGACACCGTGTTCCTGGGCCGCGACATCACCAGGACGGAGAACGTTTCCGAGGAGACCGCCCGCAAGATCGACGTGGAGATCCAGAGGATCATCACGGAGCAGTACGAGCGGGCGAAGAAGATCATCAGCGAGCGCCGCCCGGCCCTGGACAAGATTGCCGCGGCGCTTTTGGAGCACGAGACGCTCGAGGGCAGGCACGTCCTCGAGATCCTTGAGTTTGGCGAGATCCGCTCGCCCATAGCCACGGCGTTCATAAGCAAGCCGGTCGAGAAGCCCGAAGAGAAGAAGGGTTCCGACAAGCAGGCCTCGACGG
>JGI12269J14319_10005092_pt1 | contig 11759 bp, 12 predicted proteins | sample PeaSoiSIISIP2007_FD_14319 | JGI IMG/M metagenome (IMG submission 14319) | reverse complement strand
CCGGCCCCCCCCCCCCGCTAGAGGCCGGGATCGCCGCGCAGGGGGATCGAGCGCATATAGACGCAGGACTTGACCACCGGGTCGTACTCCAAGCCGTCTTTGCAGGTCGGCCAGTCGACGTAGGGTGTGCCGAAGCCCTGGACCAGGCGTTGGCTCGGGGCGGCGGGCAGGTTCGCATAGGTAACGTTCGACTTTTCCCCAGTGTTGGTACGCGAGGCCGAGATACCGTCAGGCGCCGTGCCCAGCGCGGTCAAAGGCGTCTGCGCCTCGTAGATGATCCGGCCGGCGCCGCCGTTGAAGTGGGCGGTACGGCCGCCGTTGAGCGCAACGATGTTCATCTGGAAGGCCAGGATGGGCGACATGGAGTCGAGACCAACCGTCTTCGAGAAGCCGTTATACGGGAAGGTGTCGATCATCTGCTTGTGAGAGGAGTGCGACACGCCGCCTGACTCACACGAGTAGATCGCGCCGACAATCTTGCCGTCAGGCCCGTCGAGCAGTTCCCAAGTCAGCTTGGATCGCGCCGGCACCTGATTGTCCATTGCGGGGAAGTCACCGACCTTGTTGGTGTTGACGTTGAAGATATCGCCTTTGCAGTTCTGCTCGCTGGGCGTCGCGTCGGCTTTGCCACAGTCGTGCACGCCGCGGCCGTGCAGCGTCCAGCGCCAGTCCGGCGAGGGGAAATTTTCGTTCGACCAGCCGAGCTCCGACGGGTCTTTCGGACTTAGGCCCATGCAGTACTGCTGGTAGACGGCGTTGTCGCCCTCAGCCCCGTACGCATTCAACTGCATATTGATTCCAGTCGGCGCGTTCAGCGTTTCGCTGAACTCGAGGGTCACCTTGAGCCCGCGGATCGGCTGGCCGCCGCCAGAGATGTAGTAGTTGTGGTTGGAAGAAAAGTCCGCCGGCGGCGTCGCCATCCTCGGTCCTGCGAACAGCTCCCGCGGCGCCAGAGAGCCTACGCAGACGAGACCAAACCCACTCAGAAGGCGACGGCGCGCGAGCATCTTGATCCCCTTGTCTGTAGGGTGGCGGACTCACCCAGAGCTTGAGCGTAGGCGGTCGGGACGCAGACTGACAATACGCTGATCACGACCAAGCGACCGGCGGCGGGTCCGCTGTCCACCGGAACGGTCCCGCGGCGAGTCCGCTTCTGGGCAGCGCGCCAACGGGCCTTTCGACCCGACTCGGAAGTTCGGAAGGTCTGCTTGTCGGTCGTACGCCATCCTGCGCCACACCCGCGCTCCCAGCCCCGTAGAGCCCTCCTAGGCCCCGAACGAGCGCGGATAGTCGACCTTGATCGGGGCGGCGAGGGCGCCTGGGACCAGTTCCATCGCCATGAACGCCGGCAGGTGGGCGTAGGGCGAGGCGATCAGCTTCGCCGCTTCGCGCGAGAAGCCGAAGCGCGGGTAGTAGTCGACGTGACCGAGCACCACGACCGCCTCGGCGCCCATCCGGCGCAGTTCGTCGATCCCGGCGCGGCAGAGCGCCTGGCCCCAGCCGCGGCCCTGCGCGTCGGGCAGCACGGCCACCGGCGCCAGGCCGGCGATGCGCTTCATCGGCTCGCAGGTCATGCGGCTGAACAGGATGTGGCCGACGATCTGGCCCTCTTCCTCCGCCACCAGTTCAACCAGGGCCGCGCCCTCGGCGCGCACGTTTTCGACGATCAGCGCCTCGTCCTCGCGCCCGAACGCGGCGGCCTCCACCGCGTGGATGGCCGGGAAATCCTTGGGCTTCGGCGGCCTTACCACGCCCCGATCTTCTCGGCTTCGTGGTGCGAGAGCGGCTTGTGCGCGGCCTCGTGGTCCTTCTCGGCCAGGAACCGCACCGCCTCCAGCGCCGCCATGCAGCCCATGCCGGCGGCGGTCACCGCCTGGCGGTAGACGTCGTCGGTGACGTCGCCGGCGGCGTAGACGCCCTCGATCGCGGTCGAGGCCGTGCCAGGCGTCACGTGCAGGTAGCCGGCGGCGTCCATCTCCAGCTGGCCCTTGAACAGCTCCGAGGCCGGCGCGTGGCCGATGGCGACGAAGACGCCGTCGCAGGCCAGGTCCTGGGTCTCGCCGGTCTTCATGCTCTTCAGCCGCACGCCGGTGACGCCCATCGGGTCTGAGGCGCCCAGCACTTCGTCCACCGCGTGATCCCAGATCACCGCGATCTTCGGATTGTGGAAAAGCCGCTCCTGCAGGATGCGCTCGGCGCGCAGCTCGTCGCGGCGGTGCACCAGCGTGACCTTGCTGGCGAAGCTGGTGAGGAACAGCGCCTCCTCGACCGCGGTGTTGCCCCCGCCCACCACCACCACTTCCTTGCCGCGGTAGAAGAAGCCGTCGCAGGTGGCGCAGGCGGAAACGCCAAAGCCCTGGTACTTCTGCTCGGACGGCAGGCCGAGCCACTTTGCCTCGGCGCCGGTCGAAATGATCAGGGTCTCGGCCAGCCACACCTCGCCGCTGTCGCAGGTGACGCGGAACGGCCGGGCTGAGAGGTCGGCCGCGGTGACGATGTCGCTGACCATCTCGGCGCCAACCGCCTCGGCCTGCGCCTTCATCTGCTCCATCAGCCAGGGGCCCTGGATCACCTCGGCGAAGCCCGGGTAGTTCTCGACGTCGGTGGTGATGGTCAGCTGGCCGCCGGGACTCAGCCCCGCGATCAGCACCGGGTTGAGCAACGCGCGGGCGGCGTAGACCGCGGCGGTGTAGCCGGCGGGTCCGGATCCGACGATCAGGCAGCGCGTGCGGCGGGGTTCTGCAGGGCTTTCAGACATGGCCTTATTATGTAGCGAGGATTCCGACTAAAGCGATCCCGTGAACCAGTCATCCCCGCCACGCATCCTGTTCCTCGCCGACGCCGGGGCGGAGGTCGGCGGCGGCCATGTCATGCGCTGCCTCACGCTGGCCCGGGCGCTGAGCGCCCGCGGCGCCGAGTGCGCCTTCGTCGAATCGCGCGCCGCCGCGCCCATCCTGCGCCGCTTCGGCTGGCCGGCGCAGACGCTGCTGGCGATGGCCGACGCCCAGGATCTGGGCGCACTGATCACCTCCGCCGAGGATTTCGCCGACCGGCTGGAGGTCGACGCCATCGTCGTCGATCACTACGGCGTCGGCGCAGAGCAGGAGCAGGCGCTGCGAATCAACGGGCGCCGCCTGGTCGTGATCGACGACCTGGCCGATCGACGCCACGCCTGCGATGTCCTGGTCGATCCCGGCTATGGCCGGCGCCGCGAGCACTACGAGCCGCTGATCGACGACGACTGCGCGACNCTGCTGGGACCGAACCACGCCCTGGTGCGGCCGGAGTTCGCCGCTGCGCGGCAGCGCGCGCTCGGCCGCCGCGCCAAGCACGGTCCGGTGCGGCGCGCGCTGGTGGCGCTGGGCCTCACCGACGTCGGCGCTGTGACCAGCCGGGTGGTCGAGGCCCTGGCCGGCGTGCTGGGCGACGTCCGGCTCGATGTCGTGCTGGGCGCCGAGGCGCCCAGCCTGCCGGCGCTGAGGGACGCCGCGCTGAGCGACCGCCGTCTGCACCTGTGGGTCGACACCGCCGAGATGGCCTCGCTGATGGCCGATGCGGACATCGCCATCGGCGCGGGCGGTTCCAGCGTCTGGGAGCGGGCGACCGTAGGCCTGCCGACCGCGACCGTGGTTTTGGCGGAGAACCAGCGCGAGATGGTCGATCAGTTGGCGGGCGCCGGATTCACCTTTGCGCTCGACGCCCTCGAACCCGATTTCGAGGCGCGGCTGCGCGAGTGTTGGACCACCCTGGTCGACGATCAGACCTTGCGGTGGAGTCTCGCGGAGCGCACGGCGCAGCTCTGCGACGGCAACGGCGCCGAGCGCGTGGCCGAACTGACCATGAGCCTGCTGCCGCGCGCGTGAGCGCCGGCGTCAGCCGATCTCGGGCGGCTCGAAACCGCGCAGCCGCAGCCGCTGCGCCATCGCCGGGCGCCGCTCGGCCCAGTCGCTCGCCAGCATGCCGAGGCCCAGCACGTCGACCCGCTCGTCTCCCTTCAGCACATGGCCGCGGAACCGCGCCTCGACGGTGAAGCCGAACGTCTCGTGCAGCTTCCACACCGGTTCGTTGGACGCCAACACCTCGCACCACAGCTTGGCGAGCTTCAGCCCCTCGAACACGAACTCCAGCACCCAGTATTCGACATAGGATCCGAGCCCGAGGCCGCGCACGCCGGGGTCGGCCAGGTAGTAGGCCCAGGCGCAGCGCTGGTTGCGGCGGTCGATGTCGTAGAGGTTGGCCAGGCCCACCGGGGCGTCGTCCGAGGTGATGATCCAGTAGCGCCGGCTCTCATCGCCCTCGATGCCGGCGAACCACGCCGCATGCTCCTCCGGGGAAATGACGTGGTCGGTGTACATGTAGGCCCGCACGTCCGGCGAGTTGCGCCAGGCGAGGATGCGATCGCGATCCTCGCCCTCCAGCCGACGCAGCTCGACGCGTGGCGCCATCCGACTCTCCGCTCCCCACGTTCAATCTAGCAGAGATGCCGGGCGCGTCTCCCTAGCCAAAGAATACGCCGACGAGGACGATGCGGCTCAGCGCCAGGCCCAGTTCCATCCCTCCAGGACAGTGTCGTCCCGGCCGCAGCCGCGTAGCGGCGTAGAGCCGGGATCTACTTCGCGCCGACGGTGAAGTAGATCCCGGATGAGTCCGCTCCGCGGCTCTCCGGGATGACAGCCATGTAATTGAAATCATGCAGAAATTATGCGGTTTCTACACCCGCCGCTCGCCGCCGAGCATCGCCAGGTCCGGCCGCGTGCGGACCAACGCACGCACGTCGTCTGACGTGAAGGCGGGGTCGACCGGGTAGAGCGCGTCGTAGACCGCGCAAACGAAGTCGTAGTCGTGCGGGAAATCCACCGTCCAGCGCACCTCGCCCTCGTCGGCCGGCTGGCTGAGGTAGGCCTGGCGATAGAGCTCGGGATGGCGGTGCAGTCCCCAGGTGACGTGCTCGTACTCCTCGGGGCTGGCGGCGCGGGCGGCGGCGGCGCGCAGCGCGCCGGCGGTCATCACCTCGACATCCAGGCCCTTGGGAAAGGTGCGGTGCGGCGGCGTGTTGGAGCCGTAGTCGGCGCCGGCGGCCGTCACGTACGCGATGGTCGCGTCGATCACCGCCGGGTCGGCGAGGGGACAATCGCCGGTGAGCCGGACCACGTGGTCGGCCGGCCCGTACGCGTCCAGAGCGCCGATGAACCTGGCCAGCACATCGCGCAGCGGGCCGCGGTGAACCCGCACGCCGGCGCCCGCGACCACCGCCGCCAGCGCGTCGTCGCTGGGGTTCTCGCTGGTCGCCACGACGAGCCGGTCGATCCGCCCGGCTCGCGCCACCCGCTCGATCTGCCGCAGGATCATCGGCGCCCCCGCCAGCGGCAGCAGCACCTTGCCCGGCAGCCGGCTGGAACTCATCCGCGCCTGGAGGATGGCGAGGATCAGCCCGTCACACCCATTCGATCTTGACGATCTCATAGGCCTTGACGCCGCCGGGGGTGTTCACCTCGACCACGTCGCCGCTCTCCTTGCCGATCATGGCCCGGGCGATCGGCGAGGCGATCGAGATCTTACCCGAACGCACGTCGGCCTCGTGCTCGCCGACGATCTGGTAGCGGGCCGATTCCTCAGTGTCCTCGTCCACCACGCTGACCGTGGCGCCGAACTTCACCTGGTCGCCCGAGAGTTTCGAGACGTCGATGATCTGGGCGCGCGCGATCTTGTCCTCGATCTCGGCGATGCGGCCCTCGATCCAGCCCTGCCGATCCTTGGCGGCGTGATATTCGGCGTTTTCCGAGAGGTCGCCATGCAGACGCGCCTCCGCGATGGCGGCGATCACGGTCGGCCGCTCGAGGGTCTTCAAACGCTTCAGTTCCTCGTCGAGAGCCTGATAGCCCTCGCCGGTCATCGGCACCTTTTCCATACGGGTGTTGGCTCGACTCGCCCTGCTTAAGGAAATCCTCTCCGGCCGCGGGCGCGGACGTCCGGGGGGAGAAAGACTAGGGTCGTCAGCCCCGAAACTCAAGGGGCGCCGGGCGCGTACGTCTGGGCTCGCGAGTTTCGGTCCTATCGGCTAACGGTGCGCCCCAGCATCGCAATCCTTTCGAAAGGCGGGCGCCTCCTTGGCCAATCTTATCGTGCGGGGCGGGCGTCCGCTGAGGGGCCGGGTGATCCCGTCGGCCAACAAGAACGCGGTGCTGCCGATCCTCTGCGCCACCCTGCTCACCGACGAGCCGGTGACGCTGCGCGGCGTGCCCGACATCACCGACGCGCGCCAGATCATCGACTTGTTCCAGCGGCTGGGCAGCGAGGTCCACGTCGACTTCGACTCCGGCGAACTGCGCGTCTGCCACCGCGGGGCGCTGAACACCGAGGCGGCGCGGCTGCCGGAGGGCATGCGTTCGTCGATCATGCTGATCCCGGCGCTGCTGGCCAGGCTCGGCGAGGCGCGGATCGAGGGCGACGTGAAGGGCTGCACCCTCGGCGTGCGCGAGATCGATCCGCACATCGAGGTGTTCCAGACCTTCGGGGTCGAGGTGACGCCCGAGCGCGGCGCGCTGGCGCTGGCCAACCGCAAAGGCGATGGCCGTCCGTTCGCGGCCGCCAGCCATTGGCTCGACTACGCCTCGGTGACCACCACCGAAAACTTCGTGCTCTGCGCGGCCACCGCCGCCGGAACNTCGACGCTGACCAACGCCGCCTCCGAGCCGCACGTGCAGGAGTTCTGCACGTTCCTCGCCAAGATGGGTGCGAAGATCGAGGGGGTTGGCGCCAGCCGGCTGGTGGTTGAGGGCGTCGAGAAGCTGCACGGCGCGGAACACGACTTTGCCGAGGATTTCCACGAGATCGCCACCTTCATGGCCCTGGGCGCGATCACGGGCGGCGAGATCGCGGTCAGGAACGCGCGGCCCGACCAGTTCCCGCTGATCGACCGCACCTTCGGCAAGTTCGGCGTTGCGGTGACCCACCAGGACGGCTGGTCTTCGGCGAGGGCCAACGGGCCGCTGAAGGTGGTCCACCCGTTCACCGCCTACATCCTGCCCAAGGTCGAGGCGGCGCCCTGGCCTTATCTGCCGGTCGACCTGCTGCCGATCTTCATCGCGCTCGGCGCCCGCGCCGAAGGCGAGATGCTGTACTGGAACAAGGTCTACGAAGGCGCGCTGGGCTGGACCTCGGAGCTGGCCAAGTTCGGCGCCCATGCGCTGAGCTGCGATCCACACCGGGTGATCACCTTCGGCGGTAAGCCGCTGGCCCCCGCCACGGTCGAGAGCCCCTACATCATCCGCGTCGCCATCGCCCTCTTGATGCTCGCCGCCAGCATCGAAGGCGCCTCGAAGATCCTCAACGCGGACCCGATCCGCCGCGCCCACCCCAGGTTCGTCGAGAACCTGATCGCGCTCGGCGCCGACGTGGAGTGGGCCTGAGGCCTTGCCCGCCTGTGGGCGGCGGCTGCCTGCGCCGGCGCAGACTGACCTTTGTTGCGCCAACGTCGCCATTCCCAGTCGCCCGTCAGGCGAGATCTGTTGTGTCACGCCCCTCACAGGGGCTAACTGGCCCCTCAATAGCTGTTTTGTGGGGACCGACATGAACTTGACCAAAGCTATCGCGGGCGTCGCGCTCGCCGCGGCGCTGGGCGCGATGGCGTCATCGGCCGGGGCGGCCATCGTGGTGCCGGACCCATCGCCGAATCCGTTCATCGCGTTCGGTGGCCCCGGGTCTTCGACCGTCATCGACGGCGTGACGTTTTCGACCAGTCCAACCCTCGGCAACGGCAACTTCTACAACGTTGGTCCACTGTTCAGCGGTGACCCCGCGGTGCTCTCGGACCAGCAAGAGACTGTTGGGTTGGCGAATATCTTGATCAGCCTTCCCGCGGCGGTGACGTCATTCGCCCTGGACTACGGCACCTTCAATGGCAGTCCCGTAACCTTCCTCCTGTCGAACGGCGATTCTTTTACCCAAGCCAGCACCGGCAGCGGCTACCTGACGCCCAACGTATTCACGGCCAACTCCACCCCCTTCAACTCGGTTCTGGTGACGTCGGGCGACTACGTCCTCGACATCAATAACATCGGGGTGCCCGAGCCGGCCACCTGGGCGATGATGCTGCTGGGCGTCGGTTTTATCGGCGGCGGGTTGCGGTTGGCGCGCCGTCAGGTTGGCGCGGCGGTCGCTGCGCTCTAGGCTATCTGCGAACGAGACGGAGTAGGGCCGCCTGCGGGCGGCCCTTCGCTTTTCGGCCGTCGGGTGCGAGAGGTAGGCGCCGTCAGCCCGGCCGCCCGGGGCCTGCGGCGCGGCGCTCGTAGGCCTCGCGCAATGCACGGGGCACGTACCGGTAGGTCCAAGCGGTCAGCAGCCCCAGCACCGCCCAGCTGATCCATCCGTTGATCAAGAGGAACTGCTTGATCGACAGCATGAACACCAATGCGACGTGCAGCGCGCAGGCGGCCGTCAGGCCGAAGCCCCAGACCAGCGTCGCCATCGTCATCGCGCGGCGAAAGCCAGCATCATTCCGCAGCGCATCGACCATCGCGGCGGCCTGTGCGCCGCGGCGGCGTGAGCCGGCCCTGGCCAGCTGGTAGATCAGGGGCCGACCGATCGCCGCCGATCCCAGGAAGATCGAGCCCACCACGCCGCCGACCAGGTTCTCGCGCAGCTGCAGGAACTTCACGCCGCCGCCGCCGGCGAAGGCGATTAGCGAGAGCGCGATGCCGGCCAGCACCAACAGCGAGATCGCGTCGACCTTGCGCTCGCGAATAAAGATGGCGAGCGACCACAGGATCGGCGGGACCGAGGCCGCCAGCATCGCCGGCGTCGCGCCGAGGCGCGGGCTGAGAGCGCTGTAGACCGCGAACGGCAGCACGAAGTTGAACGCGAGCTCGCCGGCGATCTTCAGGCCGTTCGCCCGGACGTAGGCAACGATCCGGCTCAGTCTCGTGTCATCGACGCTCATCATCATCACCACGTCTTCTCTCCTCTGGCCTGGCACTCGAATCCGGCGTCGGCGAAGATCACCTGGCCGGTCATCAGCTTGTTCTCAGGGCCCACGCACCAGGCCAGCAAGGCGGCCATGGCCTCGGGCGGTCCGGGATAGGCGCAGCGCAACGGCGCCATCGCGCCCATCTGAGCCCGCAGATCGGGGTCCGACAGGAGGTAGGCCGCCGCCGGCGTGTCGATAATGCCCGGCGCGACCACATTCAGGGGAATGCCGGCGCCAGCCCATTGCGGGGTTACCGCCGCGCGCCGGCCCCAGCGGGTCAAGGCTTGTTTGGCGCTGCCGTAGAGGTCCAGCGCGGACTTGCCGGCGGTGATCGCGTGGCTCCCTGCGGCGATTGCGGCGGCCTCGTCGCCGGCCAGACAGGCGTCGACCAGCGTCGGATCGGTCGGGTCAAGCGAGCTGATCGAGGACACCACGACGGCGCGAGGCGCGTCGCTGGCCCCCAGCAGCGGCCGCAGCCCCTCCAGCGTCGCCACGGCGCCAAAGTAGTTCAGCGCCAGCATGGTCTCGGCCGGGCCGCCGCCGGCGTTGGCCACCACCCCGTCGAGCCGGCCGCCGCTGAGCCGCGCCACGCCCTCGACCAGCGCCGCGCGCCCCTCGGCCGTCGCCAGGTCCGCCACCACGTCGGCGTCCCTCAGGTCGCAGCCGATCACGCGGCCGCCGCGCTCGCGCAGGTATCGCGCCGTCGCCGCGCCGATGCCGGACGCCGCGCCGGTGACGGCGTAGGTGCGGTCCGCGTGGTGTTCCACTTTGTGCCTCCAAGCCGAACCGTACCGTTCGGTACGGCTTGATAGCGCCGCGCTTTGCGTTATGCAAGGGGCTTCTGACGCCGAAGGGCAGGGCATGACTTGATGAGCGAGGTTGCCGAGAGGTCGGCCAAAGACGTGCGGCGCAACGAGATCCTCGAGGCGGCGTTCGAGGAGTTCTCCCGGCATGGCTACGCGGGCGCCAGCATGGCGGCCATCGCCCGCCGCGCCCACGCCTCCAAGGAAACGCTCTACGCTTGGTTCGAGAACAAGGAGACCCTGTTCAACACCCTGCTGGCCTCACGCCTCGACGGGATCGCCAGCCGCGTGACCGCCGTCGCCGCGCGCGACCCGTCGCCCGCCGCCGTGCTGCCCGCCATCGCCGAGGACGTGATCCGCCTCGAGCTGGCCACCGCGCCGCTGGGGCAGGCGATGGGCGCCGGCGAGTCGAGCGAGAAGGCGCTGCAGCTGGTCGGGCAGACAATCGGCGAATGGCGCGCCCGTTTCGTTGGCTACATCCTGGAGTGCCGCGCCAACGGGGCCATCGCCTTCGACGACGATCCATTCGAGATCGTCTCGCTGTTCGTGGCCATGGCGCAAGGCGAGTGGGGCCTGCGGCTCGCGACCGGCATGCTGGACCAGGTCACCGACGCGATGATCGCCGCCCACGCCCAGCGCGTCACGCGCCTGTTCCTCAAGGGCCTCGCGCCGGAGACACCGCCCCGATAAGCTCGGACCGCGCGATCTTCTCGGAGCCCATCATGCAGGACCTGTGGCGGCTGTCGGCGGGCGAGCTGGCCAGGCGCATTGCCGCTAAGCAGGTGTCCTCGGCTGAGGTGGTCGAGGCGCACCTGGCGCGCATCGAGGCGGTCAATCCGAAGGTCAACGCGGTGGTCCGGGTCCTGGCCGACGAGGCGCGGGCGGGCGCGGCGGAGGCGGACCGGCGAGTGGCCGCGGGCGGGCCGCTCGGGCCGCTGCACGGCGTGCCGTGCACGGTGAAGGAAAACATCGACATGGCCGGGCTGCCGACCACCCAGGGCGTGACCGCGCTGGCGACCGCGATCGCGCCGGCGGATGCGCCGGTGGTCGAACGCATGCGCGCGGCCGGCGCAATCCCGATCGCCCGCACCAACCTGCCCGACATGGGCCTGCGCGTGCACACCGACAGCTCGCTGCACGGCCTGACGCGCAATCCGTGGAACCTGGGCCGCACCGCCGCCGGCTCGAGCGGCGGAGAAGCGGTGGCGCTGGCCACCGGCATGAGCCCGATCGGCCTTGGCAACGACATCGGCGGCTCGCTGCGCAATCCCGCCAGCGCCTGCGGCATCGCCTCGATCAAGCCGACCACCGGTCGTGTCCCCGACGCTGGATACGTGCCGGGCGAAGACCGGCTGCTCGCATCGCAACTGATGATGTCGCAAGGCCCGATGGCGCGCTGCGTCGCCGATGTGCGGCTGGGCCTGCAGGTGTTGATGGGCGCCGATCCCCGCGATCCCTGGTCGTTTGATGCGCCGTTTGTCGGCAAGCCGCTGCCGCGGCCGATCCGCGTGGCGGTCGTGCCGGCGCCGCCTGGCGGCAGCGTCGATCCGACCGTGTCGGACGCCGTTCGCCGCGCCGCGGACGTGCTGGCGAACGCCGGCTACGCGGTGATCGAGGCCTGCCCGCCGCGCTACGAGGAGGCCGCCGAGGTGTGGGCGCGGTTCGTGCTCGGCGACTACGGATCGGTGCTGAGCCAGATCGGCCCGCTGATGGGCGCCGACGGGCTGGCGTTCTTCGAGGCCGTCGGCCGCGCGACGGCGCCGCTGTCGGACGCGGCCTCGATGTCGGCGTTGATGAGTCAGCGCGACGGCGTCGCGCGCGCCTGGTCGCTGTTCATGGCCGACCACCCGCTGATCCTGACCCCGACCTGGACCCAGCTGCCGTTCGAGCACGGCTACGACCTCGCTGACCCGACGGCGACCATCGACCTGATCCGGCCGGTAGTGGCGGCCAATCTGTTCGGCCTCCCATCGGCCTGCGTCCCGGCCGGC
>JGI12269J14319_10005091_pt1 | contig 11762 bp, 12 predicted proteins | sample PeaSoiSIISIP2007_FD_14319 | JGI IMG/M metagenome (IMG submission 14319) | reverse complement strand
CTCTGCATCGAGGCGGGACATCAGGCGGGAATGGGCGCTCAGCAGTGACCGCCAGGCCTGCATCTCAAGATCGTCGAGCCAGTACACCGTGGTCACACCACCAGCGTACCGGAGAGTCTTCCTTGCGCCAGCAATGGGCGGCACTAGCTTGGCGGGGGTGTCAGGCTCTCTTCCCACCTCGTTGGAGGACCTCCTCGCTGATCTGGACGCCGAGCACCGCGACCTCGACGCCCTCGTGGCCACCCTCGACGAGGCTGCGTGGGGACGGGCGACGCCGGCCGCCGGATGGGCCGTGCGGGACCAGGTGAGCCATCTGGCCTACTTCGACGACGCCGCTGTCTCGGCTGTGACGGATCCCGCCGTCTTCGCCGAACTGGTCGCCGCCGCCATGGCCGGCGACGATCCCATGGAGGAGCATCTGCGTCGCGGGCGTGCCATGACCGGAACCGAGCTGTTGGCGTGGTGGCGCGCCAGCCGCGCCGCCTTGACGGCGGCGATCAACGACCTGCCCGGAGGGGCACGGGTGCCCTGGTTCGGGCCTCCCATGGGAGCGTTGTCATTCGTCTCGGCCCGGCTCATGGAGACGTGGGCCCACGGGCAGGACATCGCCGACGCAGTCGGTGCTCGACGCGTCCCCACATCCAGACTGCGCCACATCGCCCATCTCGGTGTCCGTACCCGTGGCTTCTCCTACGCCGTCCGGGGCATGGAAGCGCCCACGACGCCTGTCCGTGTGGCTCTGTCGGGTCCGGGGGGCGAGCGCTGGGTGTGGGAGGACGTCGACGGGTCCGAGAGCGTTCAGGGTACGGCCAACGACTTCTGCCTGGTCGTCACCCAGCGCCGCAATGTGGCTGACACCGGTCTCGTCGTCAGCGGTGAGAGGGCCACCGAATGGATGTCGATCGCCCAGGCGTTCGCCGGTCCCCCCGGCCCCGGCCGCCCCGCAGGCCGACCTCGGTGAGGGTCGCCGGCGACACCGGTCAGACCTCGATCGGAGTGTCCTTCGGAGGCGACGACTCGTCGACCGGAGGATCGTCTCCGTCGCCCGGCCCCACCTCTGGGCCCGGATCCGCCCTGTGGCGACGCCAGAGAATGGCCATCGCCACCGATCCGGCGACGAAGAGGAGGAGGCCCGCCCCCTGGACCAGCGGGGCCCCCTGATGGTCGTTCTGGCGGAGGAAGACGTTCTCTTCGAAGAACCGGGCCAGACCCCACAACGCGGCCGTGGCGGCGAGGATGAAGCCGACGGGCCGCTTTCGGACATAGCGCTCGATGAGGATGAGGACGGCGAAGATGACAAGGCTGTCGAACGCCTGGATGAGCGGGACAGGGACCCGCTTGCCCGCCTCACCGGCGTAGTACATGCCCCACCACGCCGTCGTGGGGCGGCCCCCCCCGGCCAGCATCAGCTGGGGACCGAGAAGGCGCCCCACGCCCCAGGCCGCCATGAGGACCGGGCTGACGATGTCCAGGGCCCGCAGTGAAGGCAACTCCGGGCACCGCCGCCGGGCCAGGACGATCCCGACAGGGACACCGAACAGGAGGCCCCCGAACGAGGACAGACCGCCGTGCCACACGTCCAGGATCTGGCCCGGGTTGTTCTCGTAGTACGAGGAGTAGTTGGCAACGACGTGGAGGAGGCGGGCGCCGACGATCGAGGCGATGACGATCCAGACGAAGGCGCCGGTGAGCCACTGCCACGGATAGCCGGCGTTGCGGAGCCGGCGTTCGTAGTAGCGGTAGGCGAACCAGAAGGTGATGGCGAGACCGATGCCGTAGGTGTGGACCTCAAGGGGTCCGATGTGGAATGCGACGGGTATCGGCTTCACGATGGTCCTCGGGTGGTCCCGGGCGGGCACCCGGCGGCCTCGAGCGTACCGTCGCAGCCGGTGCCGATGACGCCGCCGGGGTCCGTGCCGCCCGCCCGTGGCCGTGCCGGCACCGGACGGTCGGCCACCCTACGCTGCAGGGGCCGCCGGCCGGGGAGACGTTCATGGGACCACTCGATGGGAAGGTCGCCGTCGTGACGGGCGCGGCGTCGGGGATCGGACTGGCCTGCGTGACCCGCCTGGCCGCCGAGGGCGCCACCGTCGTCGCCGTGGACATCGCCGACGACGCAGTCCGTGGCGTGGCCGAGACCTCGGGCGGCGTCGCCGTCAGCGCCGACGTGAGTCGTCCGGCCGACTGGGTGGCGGTGGTCGAAGCGGTCCGGAATCTCGGCGGCGTCGACCTCGTCCATCTGAATGCCGGGGTGACCACCCACCAGGGGGACATCACCGCGCTCACCGATGACCAGTACCGCCGCATCCTCGCCGTCAACGTCGACGGCGTCGTCTTCGGTGCCCGCGCTCTGGTGCCCGAGCTCATCGCCCGGGGCGGCGGAGCGCTGGTGGCGACGGCGTCACTGGCCGGACTGGTGGCCTTCGCCGCCGATCCCATCTACGCCCTCACCAAGCATGCCGTGGTGGGTCTCGTGCGGGCCCTCGCCCTCACCTTGACCGGTCACGGGATCACGGTGAACGCCGTCTGCCCGGGGCTGGTCGACACCCCTCTGGTCGACGACGTCCGCGATGCCCTGGCGGCGGCGCAGTTCCCTCTCATTCCTCCTGAGGCGGTCGTGGAGGCCGTTCTCGGCTGCATGCTGGGCGAGGGCACGGGTCAGGCCGTGGTGGTCCAAGCCGGACGCGAGCCCACCCCGTTCCGTTTCGCACGGCCGCCGGGGCCACGTCAGGCCGGTGCCGAAGGAAGGGTCCCGCCGGGCCTTCTGGCCGCCCCCCTCGATCCCTGAGCGGCCGTCGGTCCTGGGCCGGGGGACCGGGACCGACGGTACGTCTCTAGGGCCGGCCGGCGCCCACCAGGCCCTGCGACCAGATCCCGGTCACCTGGACATCCTCGCCCGTCTCCGGGGCCTGGACCATCTGGCCGCCGCCGATGTACATGGTGACGTGGCCGATGACGCCACCCTCGTCGTAGAAGATCAGATCCCCCGGTTCCATGTCGGACAGCGGCACGTGCTCGGTGTCGTCGTACTGAGCCGCCGCCGAGTGGGGCAGGCTGACCCCGGCCTGGCCCCAGGCCCACATGGTCAGGCCCGAGCAGTCGAAGCCCACGCCGGGCGTGTCACCGCCCCACACGTAGGGGACGCCTCTCTGGCTCATGGCCGCCGCCACGGCGACACCGGCGTTACCACCGGCGGACGGCGGGGGAGGAACGTCGGCCGACGACGAGGACCCCTGAGCCGCCGTCGCGGCGGCGGCGGCAGCCGCGGCCTGTTCGGCGGCGACCTTCTGTTGGAAGGCGGCCGCCTGTTGGGCCGCTTCCTCAGCCTGTTGCTGGGCCACCAGGGCGCCGATGCGACCCTTCACCTGAGCCAGCGTGGCCTGCTGGGCGTTCAGCTCTGTCTGTGCGCTCTGTTGGGCGGCGGCCGCCTGGCCCAGAGCGGCCTGCGCCTGGGTCTGCGTGGTCTGGAGCTGGTTCTCCTGGGTCGTGAGCGTCGCCTCGGCACGGTTGAGACGGTCGATGGCGTTCGACACGTTGCCGCTGGCCACGCTCTGGTACTCGGCAGTCACCGAGGACTGCTGCCCGCCCGACGTGAACAGTTGCTCGAGTCCGTTGTCCGATCCACCCGACATGTAGTCCTGGAGAGCCTGGGTGCGCAGGTTGGCCTGGGCTGCCGCCACGTGGGCTCTGGTCTGGGCGATCTGACTCCGCGTCTGTGCGACCTGTTGGTCGAGCTGCCCGACGCGGATCTTGGCCTCGTCGTACTGTTCGTTCAACGCCCCCAGCTGTTGGTCCTGCGCCTGGATCTGGTTCGCCAGCTGGGCGGCCTCGGCGCGCTCACTGGAGAGGGAGTCCGCCGATGCGGACCGGACCGCTGGGAGAACCGCTCCGGCGATCAGGGTGATGGTGGTGCAGGAGAGCAGCACGACACCCAAGGGACGACGCGTCCCCCGCCGAAGTCGCGCCGTCGAGGGGGGCCCGAGGCGAGTCACAACGGAAGCTATGTCTAGCAAGAGAAGCTTCCTTTAGCAAGCACTTGCCGAACTCTAGGCTCCTGACCAGGGAGTTTATCGGGGCTCGGCCGTTTTCCGTTCCTGGCTGCACCCCGGTGCGGCGGGGGGGATCCCGGCGCATGGGGGCGTGCCGCCAGGCAGGTAGCGTCGCAGCGGTGCATCCCATCGAGCGTCTGCGCTACGTGGCCCGGGCCGGGTGGGGTGCTCCGGACGTGCTGGCGGCGGAAGCGGCCTGGGCGCTCGCCGACCTCGCCGTTCGTGAGCCCTCGGCCGTCCTCCCGGCCTGTCGACGGCTGCTCGACCGGCACCCGGGCTGTGGCCCCATGTGGTGGGTGGCCGCCCGCATCCTCACGGCCGGCGACCCGGTCGCCGAGGGGGAGCGTTGCGCCGACGCCCTCGAGTGCGACCAGACCGATGAGCTCCTCGACGAAGCCCTTCCCCCGGGTGCCCGTGTCGTCCGGCGCGGCGGTGTGAGCGATGTCGCCAGCGCCGACATCGTCGTCGTCCAGGTGGACGCCTTCGGTGCCGGTGGAATGGTGGTGGACGCAGACGTCCTGGGCCTGCTCGAGGCGGCACGGGCCGTCGAGGTGCCGGTGTGGGCCGAAGCGGGCGTGGGCCGGATCCTGCCGCCGCGCCTGTGGGACGCCTTGGCGCGCAAGCTGGAGTCGGCCGTCGATGCTCGGGCCGGCGTGGTGGCCGATCTGGCCGGCGTGGAACGTGTCGTCGGGCCGTCGGGGGCGCAACCGCCGCGCCTGGCCCTGGCCGGCACCGACTGCCCCGAACCACCGGAACTGCTGGCGCACTGGTAGCGCTCCGGACGCGCCAGTAGCGTCGGCGCTCATGGGCGAGATGATCGAATTCCCGAGCAATGGTTCCGCCGGTCAGGGCTACCTGGCCACGCCGACGTCCGGATCGGGCCCTGGCGTCGTCGTCATCCAGGAATGGTGGGGTCTCGTGCCCCACATCGTCGATGTCTGCGACCGCTTCGCCGCCGCCGGCTTCGTGGCTCTGGCCCCCGATCTCTATCGGGGCAAGAAGGTCACCGAACCGGACGAGGCGGGAAAAGAGATGATGGCCCTCCAGCTCGACCGGGCCGCCCGGGACATGTCCGGGGCGGTCGACGAGGTGCGACGGCACGGCGCTGGTGAATCCGTCGGAGTGGTGGGGTTCTGCATGGGGGGCGGACTCGCCCTCGTCCTGGCCACCCAGCGGCCCGACGCCGTCTCCGCCTGCGTCTCGTTCTACGGCGTCATCCCCTGGCCCGACGCGCAACCGGACTACGCGCCGATGACTGCCTCCGTCCTCGGCCACATCGCCGAGCTCGATGGTTTCTTCGGTCCCGATGCCGCCTCCGCCCTCGAGACGCAACTGAAAGGACTGGGGAAGGACGTGCAATTCATCGTCTACCCGGGCGTCGATCACGCCTTTTTCAACGACACCAGGCCCGAGGTGTACAGCGAAGCGGCGTCGTCGCTGGCCTGGCAACGCACGATCGACTTCCTCCACGCGCACCTCGGGTGAGCATCGGCACCGAAGGGGGGGCCGGGGACGTCGGGCGTTACATCGAGCTCGGTCTGGCTCTCGGGCGCCACGCCGACGGTCTGGTCGACGCCTACTACGGTCCACCGGCACCGGCACGCCGGGCAGCGGCGTCGGCGCCCGTCCCGCCCGACAGGCTGGTGGCCGACGCTCGGGCTCTTCTCGCCTCACTCGACGCCGGTGCTCCTCTTGACGACGCCGACACCACCGCCGGCGATCTCGTCACCGCCGCCCGCCGGCGGTGGCTTCGGGCCCAGGTCGTCGGGTTGTTGACGACGGCCCGACGTCTGGCCGGAGAGGCCATCGGCTACGTCGAGGAGGTGGAGGCCTGCTACGGCGTCCGCCCGGCACCGGTCCCCGACGAGGAGCTCGCCGCCGCCCACCGCCGTCTGTCCGAGGCCCTGCCCGGAACGGGCCCCGTGGGCGACCGGTTGATCACCTGGCGCGAGGCCCACGTCGTGACTCCCGACCGACTGTCCGACGCCATCGCCTCGTTGGCCGAAGAGCTGCGCGAGCGGACCGATCGTCTCTTCGGACTCCCCGAAGGCGAGCACGTCGATTTCGAGCTGGTGGAGGACAAGCCGTGGTCGGGCTTCAACACCTATCTGGGGGATCTCCATTCGCGGGTGGCGGTGAACACCGACCTTCCCGTTCTGTCGACCTCACTCGCCCATCTCGTGGCCCACGAGGCCTATCCCGGACACCACACCGAGCACAGCCGCAAGGAGGTGGGGCTGGTCCGGCGCCGACGATGGATGGAGGAGTCCATCTTCCTGGTGGGCACCCCCCAGTGCCTGCTCGCCGAGGGCCTGGCCGACCTCGGTCTGGAGACGGTTCTCGGTCCCCGGCCGGAGAGCGTCGTCGCCTCCCACCTCCACCCTCTCGGGATTCGATACGACGCCGAGGTCGTGGCGGCGGTATCGGAGGCGGGCGAGGCGCTCGGGGCGGTGCGGGGCAACGCGGCGTGGCGTCTGTACGTCGACGGGGCCGATCCCGACGTGGTGGTGGGGGAGGTGGCCCGGTGGGCCCTGTTGCCTCCCGCCAGGGCGGCCAAGGCCGTGGAATTCCTCCTCCACCCGACCTGGCGCGCCTACATCTCGTGCTACGTGGAGGGCCTGCCGCTGTGCCGGCGGTTCGTGGCCGGCGACCCGACCCGGTTCGCCCGGCTTCTCAGCGAACAACTGGTCCCCGCCGACCTGGTTGCCGCCTAGCATCGTCGTATGTCCGACCGCAGCCGGAACCTGCCCCGCCGTTCGTGCTTCTCCACTCCGGGCTCGAACGAGCGCTTTCTGGAGAAGGCCCCGACGGTGCCCGCCGACATGTCCTTCCTCGACCTCGAGGACTCCGTGGCACCTCTCGAGAAGGATGCGGCCCGGGCCAAGGTCGTCGAGGCCATCCGCAAGCAGCCCTGGGACGACCGCGTTCTGTGTGTTCGGATCAACGCCTGGGACAGCGAGTGGACCTACGGGGACGTGATCGAGGTGGTGGGTAACGCCGGCGAGCGTCTCGACGAGCTCATGTTGCCCAAGGTGCAGTCGGCGGCCGAGGTGGTGGCCCTCGACCTGCTGCTCACCCAGGTGGAGAAGCGCAGCGGATTGCCCGTCGGGCACATCGGGATCGAAGCGCAGATCGAGACCACGCGCGGTCTTATCAATGTCGACGAGATCTGCGCGGCGTCGCCCCGGCTCGAGACGATCATCTTCGGACCGGCCGACTTCGCCGCCTCCATGGAGATGCCGGTGCTGACCGGTGGCGTCCAGATCCCTGACTATCCCGGCGATCACTTCAACTATGTCTTCTCGCGGATCCTGATGGCCGGCCGGGCCAACGGGTTGCAGGTGATCGACGGCCCCTACCTCAAGGTGAAGGACATCGAAGGACTGCGCGACTTCTCCCAGCGCACCAGGATCCTCGGTTACGACGGAAAGTGGGCTCTCACGCCCGACCAGGTCACCGCGCTCAACGAGTTGTACTCGCCCACCCAGGAGCAGTTCGACCGGGCCTGGGACATCCTCGACGCCTACCAGCAGGCCACCGAGAACGACCGCAAGGGTGCCGTGATGTTCGGCGACGAGATGATCGACGAGGCCAGTCGCAAGATGGCCACCAAGTTCGTGACACGGGGGACGCGCGCCGGTCTGACCCGTTCAAAGGGTTGACGAGCGCCGCCAACCCTCGGCGATCCTGTCAGCCCGCTTGTTCGACGAGCCGCCGGGCCACCACCTTCAGGGCCAGGGTCTCGTCGGCCCCTTCGAAGATCGACAGGACCCGGGCGTCGACGAAGTAGCGGCTGACGGGGTACTCCTCCGCATACCCCATGCCGCCGTGGATCTGCATGGCCTCACGCGTCACCCACTCGGCGGCCCGGCACACGTACGCCTTGAGCATCGACGCCTCGAGCGTGCCCTCGCCCTTGGCCATGAGCCGTGCCACCTCGTAGGAGAATTGTCGCGCCGACTGGATGAGGACGGTCATGCGGGCGAGCTTCGCCCTGGTGAGCTGATAGTCGAGGATGGGCCGGCCGAACACCACCCTGCCGGCGGCGTAGTCGTACGCCGCCTCGTAGGCGGCCTGCATCACGCCCAGGGCGCGCGCCGCCGTCTGGAGGCGACCGTTTTCGAAGCCGGCCATCTGGAGGTAGAAGCCGCGCCCCACACCGGCTTCCGCACCGATGAGGTTGTCGTCCGGGACGAACCAGTTCTCGAAGGCGATCTCGTAGGAGTGCATCCCCCGGTAGCCGAGGGTGTCGATGGGCCGGCCCTCCATGCGGCCCGGAGCCTCGGAGCGCCCTCCGTCCCGGGGCTCCTGGGCGAAGGTGAAACCGTGGCCGTCGCCCCGGGGCTTCTCGACGATGAAGAGGGACAGTCCGCGGTGGGCCTTCGACCGGTCCGGGTCGGTACGGGCCAGGAGCATGATCACGTCGGCACGCGCCGCGAACGTGCACCACGTCTTGGTGCCGTTGACGAGCCAGCCCCCGGCCGTCGGTGTGGCCGAGCTGACGACGTTGGCCACGTCCGAGCCGAAGTCCGGTTCGGTGACGGCCACGGCGTTCATGACCTCGCCCGAGGCCAAGGCCGGGAGCCAGCGTTGCTTCTGCGCCTCGGTCCCCCCGGCCACCAGGGCACGCGACAGGATCTCGGGCCTCGTGATGAGTGAGCCCCCGGCGCCGAGTGATCCCCACGACAACTCCTCGGTGGCCACCACCATGCCCATGTAGTCGCTCTCACCGCCGCTGGCGAAGCCGCCGTACTCGTCGGGGATGGACAGCCCGAAAGCCCCCATCTCGGCCAGGCCGCCGATGATCTCCTCGGGAATGTCGCTGTTGCCCCGGTGGATGTTCTCGGCTCGGGGCCGCAGCTGCTCCTCGGCGAACCGGTGAAAGGTCTCCCGGACGAGGGCGAAGTCGGCATCGAGGCGCCGATCGCCCGGGATCCCGCAGAGCCCGGCGAGGTACTCGGGATGGCGGTAGTCGGCCACGAAGGACGCCGACGGCTCGAGCCAGTCTCCCGACGTGTCCCACGCCGCTTCGCGCCCCACGATCCGCGTGGTCAGGTCGGCCAGCACGTCGGCCACGAAGGCGCAGGCGATACGGCCCTCGTCGGCGCCGGTGCGGCCGTACCCGAGCGCGGCCCGGGCCGTCCTGACCCCCGCCGCCGCGTGGGCCAGGTCGTACGCCAGGACCTGCTCGGCCTCGATGTCCCCGGCGCCCGCCAGGCGCCGCACGGCGCCGGAGACGACCGATCCGGCGAGCTCGACGGCGTCGTGGGCGCGACCGAGGTCTGCCGGCAGGGGTTCGGTCACGGTTCCGGAGGCTACCCGGGGGTGGATCCCTCATCGTGCACGCGACCCACCACGGTGACCAGCGGGGGCAGGACGATGGAATCGTCGCCAGGGGAGACCCCGGTCAGGTCGGCGAGGTAGTCGGCCACCGGCCCCGGTCCGACACCGGCGGGCGCCTCCGCCCAGGCGTCGATGATGTCCAGGCCGGTACTGCGGACGAGGCCGGGCAGAAGAGCCCCGACGTCGGGATGGCGGGCGTCGGGCATCGACAGCGGCCGCCCACCGAGGCGGCCGGCCGACGTGACCGGTTCCTGGGCCACCACCCATCCACCGGGCCGAACCGCCGTCTTCATCCGGGCCAGGACCACGGCGGGATCGACCACGTGCATGAGGAGGAAACGGCAGAACGCCAGGTCGACGGGCTCGGGTAGAAGGAGGTCCTCTCCCGCCTGGGTGATGGCGAGCACCTGACTGAAGGCGGCCGCGCCGGCGGCCGCCACGTCACGGGCGGCGGGGTCGCTGTCGACGGCGTAGACCCGTCCGTCACGGCCCACGATCTCGGCCAGGGCCACGGACACGTCGCCCCCGCCGGCGCCGACATCGACGCACCGCCACCCGGGGCCGATCCCCAACCGGTCGAGGGCGGTGGCGAGCGGGCGCCGGTAGACGTCGTCACGTAGGACATGGGGCACTGGTGGCAGACGCTACCGCCCCCACCGCCGCAGTAGCCTCGCCGAGGTGAAGGTGACGATGCTGCTGTGCGACGGGGCCCAGGTAGCCGACGGCAAGCTCTTCGTGCTCGGTGGCGGGTGGTCGCTCACCGGACCCGATCCGATGCCCTCCGCCATCGCCATGAAGATCGACGTGGGTTGGCACGAGGCGGAGCAGGCCCACCACTGGGAGCTGTACCTCGAGGATGCCGACGGTCGGCCCGTCCTGGTGGACACGCCCGAAGGGACCCATCCGATCGAGGTCCGCGGCGAGTTCAACGTGGCGCGACCCGAGACGGTCCCCGCCGGTACGCCGATCGATGTGGCACTGGCCGTGAATCTGGGACCTCTTCCCTTGGAGACGGGCAACCGCTACACCTGGCGTCTCACCATCGACGGCGAGTCCAACGAGGACTGGGCGCTCGGGTTCACTACCCGGCCACGGCCCGCTGAGTGACGCGGAGATCATCATGACGACCCACGAGCGTCCCTTCGGCCGCTCCTTCCAGGACTTCGAGATCGGGGACGTCTACCGGCACTGGCCGGGGAAGACGATCACCGAGTACGACGACCACCTCTTCTGCCTGTTGACGATGAATCATCACCCGCTCCATATCAACGAGTGGTTCGCCGAGACCGAGACCGTCCACCACAAGAACGTGGTCGTCGGCAACCTGGTGTACTCCCTCGTGCTCGGCATGAGCGTTCCCGACGTGAGCGGCTCGTGCATCGCCAACCTGGAGGTGGAGTCCCTCGTCCACCGGCACCCGACGTTCCACGGGGACACCATCTACGCCGAGACCCGCGTGCTGGAGAAGGCGGCTTCGTCGTCCAAACCGGACCGTGGCATCGTGACCGTCGAGTCCAAAGGCTTCAACCAACGCGGCGAGGAAGTCTGTTACTTCCGCCGCAAGCTCATGGTGTGGATGCGCGACGCCGCCCCCGCCCGCCGGCGTCCCTATGGGGACGACGTCTGGGATTGAGCGGCTCCGGGGCCCTCTCCACGGTGACGTCGTGTGGCGACCGGAAAGGCGCCCTGCGTCGGTTCGTGCTCCGCTACGGCCGGTCCGGCCTGCGGACGTTCCCCTGGCGGGCCACCCGTGACCCCTGGGCGATCCTGGTGAGCGAGGTCATGCTCCAACAGACGTCGCCGGCACGCGTCCTCGAGCCGTACAGCGCGTTCATGAAGCGTTTCCCGACGGTGCGTGCCTGTGCCGCGGCTTCGTCCGGAGACGTGCTGCGGGCCTGGGCCGGTCTCGGATACAACCGCCGGGCCCGGAACCTCCATGCCGCCGCCACCGTCTTGGTCGATCGGCACGGCGGACGTGTCCCCGCCGAGCTCGGGGCCCTGCGCGCCCTTCCCGGCGTCGGCCCCTACACGGCTCGCGCCGTTCTCGCCTTCGCCTACGAGACCGACCACGCGGTGGTGGACGTGAACGTGGCCCGGGTCATCGCCCGTGCCGTCGCCGGGGACGGGCTCTCTCGGGCCCAGACCCAGGCGGTCGCCGACGGCCTGGTGCCACCGGGCCGGGGTTGGTTGTGGAACCAGACCCTCATGGAGATCGGTGCCGTCGTGTGCGGGGCACGGGTGCCGGCGTGCGACCGCTGTCCGTTGGCGCCCTCCTGTGCCTGGTCGGCGGCGGGGCGGCCGGCGCCCGACCCCGCCCCGCCGCCCGTCCGGCAGAGCCCGTTCGAGGGCTCGGATCGGCAAGGTCGGGGC
>JGI12269J14319_10005090_pt1 | contig 11765 bp, 10 predicted proteins | sample PeaSoiSIISIP2007_FD_14319 | JGI IMG/M metagenome (IMG submission 14319) | reverse complement strand
CGCCAGACCATCGCGCGGCGGCTCAAGGAGGCGCAGAACACCGCCGCCATGCTCACCACCTTCAACGAGGTGGACATGAGCGCGGTGATGGCGCTGCGCAATCAGTACAAGGACGCCTTCGAACAGCGGCATGGCATCCGCCTGGGCTTCATGAGCTTCTTCGTGAAGGCGGCCGTCGCGGCGCTCAAGGCGGTGCCCGACGTCAACGCCGAGATCGACGGCACGGACCTCATCTACAAGAACCACTACGACATCGGGGTCGCCGTGGGCACCGAGAGGGGCCTCGTCGTGCCGGTGCTGCGTGATGCCGACATGCTCGACCTGGCCGGTATCGAAAAGGGCATCGCCGAGCTGGGCAGGAAGGCGCGCGACGGGGCGCTGGCGCTCGAGGACCTGCAGGGCGGCACCTTCACCATCTCCAACGGCGGCGTCTACGGCTCGTTGATGTCGACGCCGATCCTGAACGCGCCGCAGTCGGGCATCCTCGGCATGCACAAGATCCAGGACCGGCCGATGGTCGTCGGCGGCCAGGTGGTGATCCGTCCGATGATGTACCTGGCGCTCTCCTACGATCACCGCGTCGTCGACGGCCAGGGCGCGGTGACCTTCCTCGTGCGCCTGAAGGAGCACGTCGAGGAGCCGCAGCGGCTCTTGCTGGACCTCTGAGATGGCCAGCTACGACGTTGTCATCATCGGCGGCGGGCCGGGCGGCTACAATGCCGCCATCCGCGCCGGCCAGCTGGGCATGAAGGTCGCCTGCGTCGAGCTGCGCGAGACGCTGGGCGGAACGTGCCTGAACGTCGGCTGCATCCCGTCGAAAGCCCTGCTGCACGCCTCCGAGCTCTACGAAATGGCGGTCAACGACTTCGCCGGCTTCGGCATCGACGCCAGCGTCAAGCTCAACCTGCCCGCCATGCTGAAGCAGAAGGAGGGCAGCGTGACCGCGCTCACCAAGGGCGTCGAGTTCCTGTTCAAGAAGAACAAGGTCGACTGGATCAAGGGCCGTGGCGCGCTCGCCGGCGAGGGCAAGGTGGCGGTCACCGGCGCCGACGGCAAAGAGACGACGCTCGAGGCCAAGGCGATCGTCATCGCCTCAGGCTCGGAGCCGGCGCCGCTGCCTGGCGCCGAGGTCGACCAGCTGCGCATCGTCGACTCCACCGGAGCGCTGTCGCTGCCGGATGTCCCGAAGACTTTGATCGTCATCGGGGCGGGGATCATCGGGCTCGAGCTCGGTTCGGTGTGGCGGCGGCTGGGCGCGGCCGTGACCGTTGTCGAGTTCCTGCCCCGCATCACGCCTGGCATGGACGAGGAGACCGCCAAGACCCTCCAGCGCTCGCTGACCAGGCAGGGCATCGCCTTCAAGCTCGCGACCAAGGTCACGAACGCCAAGGCGGGCGACAAGGGCGTCGAGCTTACGGTCGAGCCGGTCGCCGGGGGTGCGTCCGAAAAGCTGAAGGCGGACTATGTGCTCGTCGCCATCGGCCGGCGTCCGTATACGGAGGGACTGGGCCTCGAGAGCGTCGGCCTGAAGACCGACCCGCGTGGCTTCATCGAGACCGATCATGGCCGCACCGCCGCGCCTGGCGTCTGGGCGATCGGAGACGTCACCCATGGCCCGATGCTCGCGCACAAGGCCGAGGACGAGGCCGTCGCGGTCATCGAGCGCATCGCCGGCAAGGCCGGGCACGTGAACTACGACGTGATCCCCAGCGTCACCTACACCTATCCGGAAGTGGCCTCAGTCGGGAAGACCGAGGAAGAGCTCAAGGCCGCCGGCGTCGCCTACAAAGTCGGCAAGTTCCCGTTCACCGCCAATGCGCGCGCCAAGGTCAACGACGAAGCCGAGGGCTTCGTGAAGGTACTGGCCGACGCTATCACCGACCGCATCCTCGGTGTGCACATGATCGGGCCGGACGTGGGCGAGATGATCGCAGAGTGCTGCGTGGCCATGGAGTTCCAGGCCGCTTCCGAGGACGTCGCTCGCACCAGCCATCCGCACCCGACGCGCTCGGAGGCCATCCGCCAGGCGGCGATGGGCGTCGAAGGCTGGACCATGCAGGCGTGAGCCTGGTCGTCCGCCGTGCGCACGCGCATGAGCTTGTGGCCTGCGCCGACCTCTACGACCGCGTCGTGCGCGCGACCTTCACCTGGCTCGACGTCGGCGACCCGCGCGGCAAGTTCCTCAAGGAGGCCGAAGAGGAAGAAGTCTTCGTCGCCTTAGACGACGGCCGCCTGGTGGGTCTCGCCGCATTCTATCGGCCGGAGACCTACCTCCACTCGCTCTATGTCGACGCCTCGGTCCACGGGCGCGGCGTCGGGTCGGCGCTGCTCGATCACGTCCAGTCCCTGAGCGAAGAGCCGCTCTCGCTGAAGGNGCAGGCGCTGAACGCGCCGGCGCGGCGGTTCTACGACCGCAAGGGCTTCGTCGCGATCGACGAGGGGCAAGACCCCGACGGCTCGCGCTGGGTCCGCATGCGACGCTGACCGCTCAGGCGGCGTGCGGGTGGGCGCTGTTGTAGGCGGCGAGCAGGCCGGCGGCGTCGACGTCGGCGTAGCGCTGGGTGGTCGAGAGCGAAGCGTGGCCCAACAGCTCCTGGATCACCCGCAGGTCGGCCCCGGCGGCGAGGAGATGGGTCGCAAACGAGTGGCGCAGCGCATGCGGCGTCGCGCTGGCCGGCAGGCCCAGCCGGCCGCGCAATCGCTGCATCAGCGCTTGGGCGTGGCGCGGGCCGAGCGGGCCGCCGCGAGCGGCGCGGAACAGCGCTTCGGTAGGGTCGAGCGCGAACGGCAGGTCGGCGAGGTAGCCGGCGATCGCCTCGTTCACCGCCGGCAGCACCGGCACGAGCCGCGTCTTGCCACCCTTGCCGGTGATGCGCACGCTCTCGCCCAGCGGGGCGTCGGCGCGCTTGAGGGAGAGCGCCTCCGAGATGCGCAGCCCGCATCCCCAGAGCAGGGTTATCAGCGCCGCGTCGCGGCTGGCCTGCCAATCCTCCCGCTCGTCATCGACCCCGGCCTCGGCGATCAGGCCCCGCGCCTGCTCCGCGCTCACCGGGCGCGGCGCGCCTTGCGGGACGCGCGGCCCGCGCACGATGGCGATCGCCGCGTTCGGCGTCTCCAGCCGGCGGTCGAGGAAGCGGTGGAAGGCGCGGATGATGGAGAGCGCCTGCGAGACCGAGCGCGGCGACAGCGGCCGCTCGCCGCCGCGGCGGAAGGCGAGATAGGCGCGGATGTCGGCCGGCGAGACCTCGCTCAGCGCCGAGAGCGAGAGCGGGCCGCTGTGGTGCTGTTCGAGGAAGGCCAGATAGGCCGCGGCCCCGTCGCCGTAGGCGCGCACGGTGCGGGGCGAGGCGCGCCGCTCATGGGTGAGGTGCTCCAGCCAGGCGGCGAGCGCTTCGGCGGCGCTCAAAGCACCGGCCATCGCTCGGCCGTGCGTTCGACCACGCGGGCTAGGAAGGCCACGAGCTCTGCCCCCATGTCGGCGGTGAAGCCCTGTTCCTCGGTCGAGCCGAACGCCAGCACGCCCTGGCGGGCCGGCGTCCAGATGGCCATGCGCGCCATGGCGACGCTGGCCACCAGCTCCGCCGCCTCGCCGAACAGGGCCTGTGCTGCGCCGGGCTCGCCCATGCGGGCCAGGCCGGCGGGGCCGAGCAGGCCGTCAGCGCCGTTCTCCGGGATCCCGCGCCAGCCGGCCGGCACGCCGCCCGGCCGTTCGATGGCGATCACGCCGGTGACGAGGCCGAACCGGAGGCGCGCCGTTTCATCGACCCGTCGGGCCAGGTCGGCGTGGTTGCGCGATTCGAGCAGGCCGACGACCGCGGCATGGGTCTGCGCCTGGGCCGCGAAGTTGGCGCGCGCGGTGGCCTCGAGCTGACGGCGGGCGGCCTTCTCGCGCGTCTTGTCGGCGGAAAGGCGCGCCAGCGCGGCAGGCCCGAAGTCGACGATGTTGTCTGCGCGGATGCGCAGGCCGAGCTCGGCCAGAAGGTCGGCATCGTCGCGAATGAGGTTCGGGTGCGCGGCCAGGACGTCGCGGATCGCCGCCCAGCCTTCGGGCTCGCCCATCTGGTCCGCCGCCCCTTCGGATGTGTCGCCCATCGCCCGCGCCCGCAAAATCCCTCAGGCCCCAGTGAACGCCACCCGCGTTAAGGACGCCTTGATGGGCCGCTCGCCCGTATCGCGGGGCGTGCTACGACAGGCCGGTCATGACGCGACTGGCCAGTGTCATCCTCCCGCTCCCGCTCCCCGAAGCGTTCGACTACGCCGAGCCGGAGGACATGGGCCTTGAGGTCGGCGACCAGGTCATCGTGCCGCTCGGCCCCCAGCGCCTCTTGGGCGTCGTCGCGAGCTTGCGCGACGCCAGCGGCCACAATCGGCCGCTCAAGCCGGTGCTCGAGCGACGTGAGGCGCCGCCGATCCCCAAGACGACGCTCGCCTTTCTGAGCTGGGCGGCGCGCTATGCGGTCGATGCGCCAGGCCAGCCGCTGGCCATCAGCCTGCGTGGCGCGCGCGCGCCAAAGGCCAGGCCCGAGCGGGTGATCGCGGCGACCGGCGCGGCCGTCGAACGGATGACGCCGGCCCGCGCGCGGGTGCTGGCCGCCGCGGCCGACCAGCCGATGTCGCCCGGCGCGCTGGCGGAAGCGGCGCAAGTCTCTTCCGGCGTGATCCGGGCGCTGATCGAGCTTGGCGCCCTGGAGACGCGGCTGATCGAGCCGCCCCTCGACTTCGATCCGCCTGATACTTCGCGGCCCGGCCGGCCGCTGAACGCAAGCCAGACCGCTGCGGCCGAGGCGCTTGCGGAGCTGGTCGGCCAAGGCGGCTTCCAGGTCGCCCTGCTCGACGGCGTCACCGGCTCCGGCAAGACCGAGGTCTATCTCGACGCCGCGGCCAGGGTGCTGGCGCGCGATCCGACCGCCCAGGTTCTGGTTCTCTTGCCCGAGATCGCGCTCACCCAGCGTGCGATCGACCGGTTTGAGGCCCGCTTCGAGGCTCGGCCGGCGGAGTGGCATTCGGCCTGTCCGCAGCCGGCCCGGCGGCGCGTGTGGGAGGCGGTGGCGCAGAACCGCTGCCGCATCGTCGTCGGCGCCCGCTCGGCGCTGTTCCTGCCGTATGCGAACCTGAAGCTGATCGTCGTCGACGAGGAGCACGACTCCTCGTTCAAGCAGGAGGACGGCTTCATCTATCAGGCGCGCGATCTCGCCGTCGCCCGTGGCAAGATCGAGGACGCGCTGGTCATCCTGGCCTCGGCCACGCCGTCCCTGGAGACGCTCTGGAACGCCGAGACAGGCCGCTACCACTGGCTGAAGCTCGCCGCCCGCCACGGGGCCTCGCGCCTGCCCAAGGTCGAGCTGATCGACATGCGCGAGACGCCGCCGGAGCCGGGCGCCTGGCTTTCGCCCCCGCTTGTTGCGGCCATGGTCGAGACCCTGGCGCGCGGCGAACAGACGCTGCTCTTCCTCAACCGGCGCGGCTATGCGCCGCTCGTGGTCTGCCGCAAGTGCGGCGAGCGGATGACCGCGCCCGACACCGATTCCTGGCTGGTCGAGCACCGCTACTCGGGAAGGCTCGTCTGCCACCTCACCGGCTTTTCGATGCCCAAGCCCGAGCGCTGCCCCCACTGCGGCGCGGCCGACAGCCTGGCCTCGATCGGTCCGGGGGTCGAACGGGTCGAGGAGGAGGTGCGGGCGCTGTTTCCCGAGGCTCGCGTCGCGATCTTCTCCTCCGACACCGTGTTCGACGCCGAAGGCGCGCGGGCGATGGTCGAAGCCATGGCCCAAGGCGAGATCGACGTGCTCGTCGCCACCCAGGCGGCCGCCAAGGGGCATGACTTTCCCTTACTCACGCTCGTCGGCGTCGTGGACGCCGACCTCGGCCTGCGCGGGGGCGACCTGCGCGCGGCTGAGCGCACCTTCCAGCTGCTCACCCAGGCGGGCGGGCGGGCCGGACGGCGCGAGCGGCCGGGCCGGGCGCTCCTGCAAACCTACGCCCCGGAGCAGCCGGTGATGCAGGCGCTGAAGGCCCAGGACCGCGACGCCTTCGTGGCCGCCGAGATGGCCCAGCGCGAGGCCGCCGGCCTCCCGCCCTTCGGCCGCCTCGCGGCGCTGATCGCCACCGGGCGCGACGCGCACGTGCTCGAGACGTACGTCCGCGCCCTGGCCGCTTCGGCCCCGAACGCCAAGGGCGTCGAGGTCTACGGCCCCGCCGACGCGCCGCAGGCCCTGGTGCGCGGGCGCCGTCGCAAGCGCTTCCTCGTCCGCGCCGACCGCAATGTCGACCTGCAGGCCTACCTCGCCGCCTGGCGCGTGCGGGTGAAGCCCCCGGCCTCGGTCCGCCTGACCATCGACGTCGACCCCTACAGCTTCCTCTAGGCCAAGCGCCTCCCACTAGCTGACTCAGGTTCCGGCCACCCAGGGCCGATTCAGCGTCCCTTCTCCCACTTGGGGGAAAAGGTGGCCGGGCGAATGCTCGGTCGGATGAGGGGTCGCGCTCCGATCGGAGATTGGCCTGCTGGCGCAAGCGGCATGAGCGTCCGCGCTAAGCCGAGCTTGCCGCGGCCTCGGCGCGGGCTGCGTCGACCGTGCGCTCCTCCCGGCTTCGCATCGGCAGCGCGGGGATCAGGAAGACGATGGCCAGGCCCAGCCCGACGACGGCCAGGCTGGCGCGGAAGATGTCGACGACGGCGACGCTGACACTGGCCTTCGTGGCGGCGATCAGCGCTGGCGGCGGGGTCTCGGCCGGGCTGGCTTGCGGGGTCTCGGCCGCGGCCAACGCGCGCGCCTGCAGCTGGGCGATGTCGACCGTCTGATGCACGCCGGCGGCCGGCGGCGCGCGGCGGGCGAACTCGGCGTTGAAGTCGTGGGTGAGGAGCGCGCCGGCCAGGGCGACGCCGACGGTTGCGCCGATCTGGCGGAAGAACTGGCTGCCGCTCGTCGCCACCCCCATCACCTTCGGCGCAACCGCGTTCTGCACCGCAAGGCTGAACAGGCTCTGCGAGGGTCCAAGACCGAAACCGACGATCAAGAGGCGCCAGGCGACGCCTGAGACCGGCGTGCTGGGCTTGACGGTGGCGAGCAAGAGGACCCCGATCAACAGCACGACGGCGCCGGCGATGAGGAACGGCTTGTAGAGGCCCGTGCGCGAGACGAGGTAGCCGGCAAGGCCGCTCGCGAACACCAGACCGAACATCAGCGGCAGGATGGCGACGCCCGACGCCGTCGCCGGGACGCCGAGCCCCGCCTGGAGGTAGAGCGGCAGGAAGGCGACGATGCCGATGAAGGCGGCGTTGAACACGAAGCTCGCGGCGCTCGCGGTGGCGAACACGCGGTCCTTAAAGAGGCTCAAGGGGACCATCGGCTCGGCCGTGTGTGCTTCGACGCCGATCAGCGCGGCGAGCGCGACGGCGGAAACGGCGAAAAGCCCGAGGATGACCGGCGAGGTCCACGCATAGTCGTGGCCGCCCCAGCTCAGCGCCAGGAGGAAGGGCGCGAACGCGGCGACGATCAGCGCCCCGCCCAGGTAGTCGACACGTCCGCGGCCATGGCGCCCCAGCGCCGGCATCATCACCGCGATCATGAACAGCGAGACCAGGGTCAGCGGCAGGTTGATGTAGAAGATCCAGCGCCACCCCTCGATCAGCAGGCCGGCGAGTCGCACCGTGCCGTGGTCGGTGAAGAACCCGCCGATCAGCGGGCCGAGGACGCCGGCGACCCCGAAGGTCGCGCCGAACAGGCCGGAGTAGCGCCCACGCTCCCGCGGGCCGAACATGTCGGCGATGATGGCGAAGGAGATCGTAAAGAGGGCGCCGCCGCCCACCCCCTGCAGCGCGCGGAAGGCGATCAGCTGGGTCATGCCGCCGCCAAGCAGCGGCAACGGGCCGAGCTCGCCGGAGAGCCCCGAGAGGCACGAGCCCGCCAGGAAGATCGCGACCGCGACGATCAGCACGCGCTTTCGCCCGTGCAGGTCGGAGAGCTTGCCCCAGATCGGCACCATCACGGTCGAGGTGAGCAGGTAGGCCGTCGTCACCCAGGCGTAGAGGTCCAAGCCGCCGAGCTGGGCGACGATGCGCGGCATGGCGGTCGTGACGATGGTCGCATCGCCCGCGCCGAGCAGGAAGACGATCATCAGCGCCGTCAGCGTCCACGCCTGCTCGGCGCGCGTAAAGGTGCGGACGTGGGTTTCGGTGTCGACGGTCATCGCGGCGCGCGGTCTGATAGCGCCGATCCGATGCGCCATATAGGCTGCATTGCTCGTCGAGCGGGGGATGTCATGCCGGGATCGGCCATTCGGCGTCGGACACTGCTCGCCGCGGTGGGCGTTGTCGCCGTGAGCCCGACGCTCGCGCAGCCGGCGGCCCCGCGCGTCGCCATCAAGACGGACCACGGACTGATCGTGCTGGCGCTCGCCGCCGACAAGGCGCCCATCACCGCGGCGAACTTTCTTCACTACGTGGACGCCCGGCGGTTCGACGCAACGAGCTTCTATCGCGCGGTCAGGAGCCAGGGCGCCGCCGGCGCGGGGCTGATCGAGGGCGGCTTGCAGAACGCGCCCGGCAAGCTCTTCCCGCCGATCGCGCACGAGAGCACGACCCAGACCGGGCTCTCGCACCAGGACGGGACCATTTCGATGGCGCGCTACGGGCCGGGGACGGCGACAGCGGACTTCTTCATCTGCTCGGGTCCCGCGCCCTATCTGGACGCCAACCCGGGGGGTAAGGGCGACAATCTGGGCTATGCGGCGTTCGGTCAGGTGATCGACGGCATGGATGTCGTCCGCGCCATCCTGGCCCTGCCGACCAACGGGGTGGCGCGCAATCCGGCGATGCAGGGGCAGATCCTGAGCCCGCCGGTGGCGATCGTGACCATGCGCCGCGCGTGACCCGCGCCGCTTGTTGACCGGGCCGGGCGGCGTCGCTACCTCAGGGGCATTCCTCCCAACCCCGTTTGATTTGGCGGCATTCGACAAGTGCGTACATTCGACACGGCGGACGTTAAGCCCGAAGAGATCGACGGCCTCGGCCACATGAACGTCCGCTACTACGCCGAGCGGGCGCAGCGGGCGAACGAGGCGCTCCTGGCCGAGCTCGGTCTCGACGCCTGTGGCGAGGCCGGCCCGCGCCTGATCCAGCCCGACACCTACACCCGCTACCAGCGCGAGCAGTTCGCCGGCGCGACCCTGGTGGTGCGGGGCGGCGTCCTGGAGGCGGATGCGAACGGCGTGCGCTGCTACTACGAGCTCGCCAATCCGGCGAAGGACGAGATCGCCGCCACCTTCCTGATCACCAGCGCGCTCGCCGACCGCATGTCGGGTGAGACGGCGCCGTTGCCGCAGGCCGTTGTGGCGAATGCGAACGCCAGGCGCATCGAGCTGCCCGCCCACGGTCGCCCGCGCACGATCGACACGCGCCCGCCGCGCACCGACCTCGATTTCGCCGAGCTCTCCGCGCGCCTGGCCGAAGATCCGGACGATCCGATGTCGCGGCGCTCGGAGTGGGTCGTGCCGCCCGAGGCCTGCGACGAAAACGGCTTGCTGGCCGACGTTGGCGCGATGATGTTCGGCGGCTTCCGCATGCCTACGGCCGAGGAGATGCGCCAGTACGGGCCGATGACCTTCTCGACCGACGAGGGCCACCGGGTGGGCTGGGCCTCGCTCGAGACGCGCATGATCCGCGTCAGCCCGGCCAGGGTCGGCGATGCGCTCTGCTCGCTGGGCGCCGAGATCGGGCTGCACTCCAAGGTGCGCCACACCCGCCGCTGGATGTTCAACACCACGACCAGGCGGCTGGTGACGTTGAACGACAACGTCAACATCGCGCTCGACCTCGACGCGCGGCGGGCGATCGACATCCCCGCCTCGCTCCGCCGCTCGATCGAGGCCAGGCACGTGCCGGAGTTCGCGTGAGCACCGCAGCGCACACGCTGCACGCTCACCAAGGCCACACCGGCTGGGACAACGCATTTGCGCCGGTGCTTACCGTCGCGCCCGGCGAGACGGTGGAGTTTCACCCGCTCGACGCCTCCGGCGGCCAGCTCACCCGCTCGTCGGCGGTCGCCGACGTGGGCCGCCTCGACTTCGGCAAGGTCAACCCGGTGGTCGGTCCGGTCGTCGTCGACGGCGCGCAAGCCGGCGACGCGATCAAGGTCACGCTGGTCGAATTCGGCCCCTCCGGTTGGGGGTGGACCGCCAACATCCCGGGGTTCGGGCTGCTGGCCGATCAGTTCCCCGAGCCGGCGCTGCACATCTGGACCTACGACGCGGCGACGATGGCGCCGGCGATGTACGGCCCGGGCGGCCGCGTGCCGCTTAAAGCCTTCGCCGGCACGATCGGTCTGGCGCCCGCCGCGCCGGGTCTGCACAGCATCGTCCCGCCGCGCCGCGTCGGTGGCAATCTCGACGTCCGCGACCTCTCCGCCGGGGTCGAGCTCTATCTGCCGGTCGAAGTGGCAGGCGGCCTGTTCAGCCTCGGCGACACCCACGCCGCCCAGGGCGACGGCGAGGTCTGCGGCACCGCCATCGAGAGCCCGATGTCGGCCGCCGTGCGATTCGAGCTGGTCAAGGACGCGCGCCTGGCCTTTCCTCGCTTCTTCACCCCAGGTCCGGTCAGCCGGCATCTCGACGCCAAGGGCTACGAAGTCGCCACCGGCATCGGCCCCGACCTCATGGCCGCCGCGCGCGATGCGGTGAGCGGCATGATCGACCTCTTGTCGACGCGTCACGGGATGCGCGCCGTCGACGCCTACATGCTCTGCAGCGTCTGCGCCGACCTGCGCATCAGCGAGATCGTCGACCAGCCCAACTGGGTCGTCGCGCTCTATTTCCCGCGTGTCGTGTTAGAGTGATCGGGTCTTGCGGCGCCCCAGGGAGCCCGCCTTCGGTTGCGACGCAGCGAGGCTTCGTGCTATCCAGCGCGCGGCTTTGGGCGGGGGGTTTAGCGGCCCCGCTAGCCCAGGTGCTTTCTTAAGCGCAATCAAGCCTTTAGCGAGCCGCTCGCGGGTCGTCTGCGGCGCGGCGAATTGAAACCGGCGGAACGTACGAGTGGCCAACGATTCTCAGGCTGGCGAGGTGGGCGCGCGCTACGCCGGCGCCCTGTTCGACCTGGCCAGGGACGGCGGCCAGCTCGGTCCCGTCGCCGCCGACCTGAAGTCGCTGAAGGCGATGATCGCCGGGAGCGCCGACCTGCGCAGCCTGCTCGCCTCGCCGATCTTCGATTCGGCCATCAAGGGCCGCGTGATCCAGGCGCTCGCCGAGCGCGCCGGCTTCTCGCCGCTGACCAGGAAGTTCCTCGGCGTCGTCGCCGGCCAGGGCCGCGCCTCGGCGCTGCGCGCCATGATCGCCGCCTTCGAGGCGCTCGAGGCCGCCTATCGCGGCGTGGTCGCCGCCGAGGTCACCACCGCGATCGCGCTGACGCCCGCGCAACAGCGCGGCCTAGCCGCGGCGCTCCGCCACGCGCTCGGCAAGGAGCCCGACATCGACGCCCGCGTCGATCCCGCCATCCTCGGCGGCATCAAGGTCAAGGTCGGCTCGCGGCTGTACGACGCCTCCCTGAAATCCAGACTTGATTCCCTGAAATTCGCCCTGAAAAGAGCTTAGCTGCCATGGACATTCGCGCGGCCGAGGTTTCGGCCATCCTGAAAGCCCAGATCGCCAATTTCGGCGAGGAGGCCGATGTCTCCGACGTCGGCCAGGTGCTCTCGGTCGGCGACGGCATCGCCCGCGTCTACGGCCTCGACCAGGTCGAGTCCGGCGAGATGGTCGAGTTCCCCAAGGCCGGCGTC
>JGI12269J14319_10005089_pt1 | contig 11766 bp, 12 predicted proteins | sample PeaSoiSIISIP2007_FD_14319 | JGI IMG/M metagenome (IMG submission 14319) | reverse complement strand
GTCCGACCGCCGCGAGAAAGACGAGGAAAACGCGCCCGATGGGTGCCAGCACCGCTGAGATCACGGTATCGGCCCTGCCGGCACGTCGCTCTGAGAAAGGATGAGGGGCTCCATCGATAAGCGGTCCGCAACTACGTGCCGGGGCCGATGCGCAGGCGGCGTCGGACGGGTCGCACCATAACCAATGGTTGCCGGGGTGTCAACGCGGCCTTCGCGAATTTGGGCTGTAGCGGCAAGGACTTGCGCCGTCTCCCCGCCTTCCGCCGGTGGTGCCGGGAAGGCGAAAACATCCCTCGACCCCTTTCGCGGGAGAGGGGAGATGGGCTGCTACGGCGCCTCCTCGGGCACGTAGTCCGTGCGCTCGAGATTGCCGAAGCGGGTGAGGGCGCTCTCGAAGAGAAGGTGGACGCCGCCGATCGGCCCGTGGCGCTGCTTGGCGATGTTGACGTCGGCGATGTTGTGGATCTTGTCGCCGTGCTCCTGCCAGCGGCGGTGACGTTGCTCGAAGCGGTCGTCCGCCTCGTCCGCACGCGGCTTCGGCTCCGAGCGCTCGTGGTAGTACTCCTCGCGGAAGATGAACATGACGACATCCGCGTCCTGCTCGATCGATCCCGACTCGCGCAGGTCGGCCAACTGGGGCCGCTTGTCCTCGCGCTGCTCGACGGCGCGGGAGAGTTGGGAGAGCGCGAGCACGGGCAAATCGAGCTCCTTGGCCAGCGCCTTGAGCCCGCGGGTGATCTCCGAGACCTCCTGCACCCGATTGTCGTTGCGCGTGACCCCGCCCGGGTGGAGAAGCTGGAGATAGTCGACGACGACGAGACCGAGCCCGTGCTGTCGCTTGAGCCGGCGCGCGCGCGTGCGCAGCTGGGGGATGCTCAGTGCCGGCGTGTCGTCGATGAAGAGGTTGAGGTGCTGGAGCCTCTGCACGGCCTCGAGAAAGCGTGGGAAGTCATCGCGGCTCACCTCGCCGCGGCGGATGCGATCCGAGGAGATTTCGGTCTGCTCCGCGAGAATGCGGTTGGCGAGCTGCTCGGCCGACATCTCGAGGGAGAAGAAGGCGACCTTGGCACCCTCGGCCACCCGGCTCCTGCCCTCCTCGTCGCTCTCCTCCCGGTAGGCCGCAGCGGCATTGAAGGCAATATTGGTGGCAAGTGCCGTCTTTCCCATCGACGGTCTGCCGGCGAGGATGACGAGATCCGAAGGATGCAGGCCGCCGAGCTTGCGGTCGAGATCGATGAGGCCGGTGGTGACGCCGGTCACGTGGCTGGAGCGCTTGAACGCCGCCTCGGCCGAGTGGATCGCCTCGGTCATGGCATCGGCGAGCGGCACGAAGCCGCCCTCGAACTCGCCCGTGGTGGCGAGCTCGTAAAGGTTGCGCTCGGCCTCCTCGATCTGCTGCACCGCCGTTTCGTCGATCGTCACTTCGAAGGCGCGGTTGACCATCTCGCTGCCGAGCTCGATGAGCTCGCGCCGCAAGGCCAAATCGTGGATGGTGCGGCCGTACTCGCCGGCATTGATGATGCTGATTGCCGAGGCCTCGAGGCGGGCGAGGTACTTGGTGCCACCGATCTCGTCCAACGCCTTGTCCTGCTCGAAAAAGGCCTTGAGCGTGATCGAATTCGCCAGCTGTCCGCGCTCGATGAGGCGCGAGCAGGCCGCGAAGATGCGTTGGTGCCTAGGGTCGACGAAGTGCTCGGCCTTGAGATATTCCGACACCTTCTCGTAGGCGCGGTTGTTGGAGAGCACCGCACCCAAGAGCGCCATCTCGGCTTCCGCGTTGTGCGGCGGGGTGCGCAGGCCCGCGCCTGCGTCCTGTCCGCGGCCGAGCGCGGTTACGGCCGCACTGTCGTTCGAGAGGGTAACCATGACGGAGGGAGATTAGCGCCGAGTGCGGGCGCACACCAAAGGGTCTCTGCGCGCGAAATAGGAGGAACATGGGGATAGAATCGCGGGCGCTCTCAAGCCATTGATGCAGCGCCCAGAATTTTGCCGGCGTGCGGCCGGCCGACGGCCTCGGGAAAAAAGCTGCCGAGCGGCGCGTGGCGACGTGGCGAAAGTGCGGCGACTCGGGAGAGGCAGCGCTGCCGCCTCACGCCCGCGCGGAGGCGGAAAGGTTGCTTTGCGTCGCGTGCTCGCGCTCCCAATCGAGCATGTAGTCGCGGGTGATCGGAACGGCGTCGAGGCGGTTGGTGAGCTGTATCTGCATCACCATCTGCCGCATGTAGCGGAAGGCAACCTCGCAGCTGGTCAGGTAATATTCCCACATGCGGCAGAAGCGCTCGTCATAAAGCTTCAGGATCTCCTGGCGGTTGGCCATGAAGCGCCGCCGCCATTCGCCGAGCGTCTTCGCGTAGTGGAGGCGCAGGATCTCGACGTCGGTGACCCAGAGCCCGACTTTCTCGACGGCCGCGAGCACCTCCGAGAGCGCCGGCGTGTAGCCTCCGGGGAAAATGTATTTCCTGAGCCATGGGCTGGTGCCGCCGGGCGGCTCCATGCGTCCGATCGAGTGCAGAAGGCAAACTCCGTCCTCGCTCAAGAGCTCCTTCGCCTTGGCGAAGAAGTCGCCGTAATAGCCGGGTCCGACGTGCTCGAACATGCCGACCGAGACGATACGGTCGAAACGCCCCTCGACCTCCCGATAGTCGCGAAGCGCGAACTTGACGCGGTCCGCAAGCCCGGCATCGGCCGCGCGCCGGCGCGACGCCTCGAGCTGCTCCTGCGAGAGGGTCACCCCCGTCACCTCCACGTCCTCCGCCACGCGCGCGAGGTAGAGCGCGAGCCCGCCCCAGCCGGAACCGATGTCGAGGACCCGATGGCCGCGCGCGATGCGAAGCTTGGAGGCGATGTGGCGCTTCTTGTTGTCCTGCGCGACCTCGAGGCTCTCGTTGCCGGAGGTGAAGTAGGCGCAGGAATATTGCCGGTCCTTGTCGAGGAAGAGCTCGTAGAGCCGGCCGGAAAGATCGTAATGGTGCGCCACGTTGCGCTTCGCCCTGCCCACTTGATTGAAGGTGCATAAGGGGCGCAGCCAACGCTGGAGGGTCTCGTAATAGAGCTGGACCGGATAGCTCTCCTGCCCCTCGATGTTGCTCAGCATGAGCTCGAGGAAGCCGCCGAGGTCGCCCTCCTCGATGGTGAGAGTGCCGTCCATGTAAGCCTCGCCGAGATAGAGGCTCGGATGGAAGAAAAGCTTGTAGTGGAGTTTGCGGTCGTGGAGCCGAATCGCCGAGGATCGCCCGCCGCCCTCGCCGAAGCGATAGGCACGGCCGTTCGCATCGACCACCCTGAGCGTGCCTACGCGGACCAACTGCTTTAGGAAGTGACGAAGCAGCATGGCCCTCTCCCATGCTTTGTTCTTTCCGCGCGCCGGCGACAGGCTCAGCCGGTGCGCCGCGAGCGGTTCTCAAGTGCCATCTTGCAGACTCTTTGCCGCCCTGTACAGAGCGGAGCGAGGCCGCTCCTCGCCTTCTCAGGAGGTGGGGGGCTCCGCCGCGGGGGGCTCGCCGGCCTCGGCCTGCGCCGGCGCTTGCTCGGCCGCCGGCTCGGCGACGCCGATGATGGCACCGCCGCGTTCGATCTGGAGCTGGGCCTCCTCCGGCGAGCGCGCCACGTTCACGGTGACCGTGACGACGACCTCGGGATGGAGGGCTACGCGGACGGGAAAGAGGCCGAGCGCCTTGATCGGCTGGTCGAGCTGGACCATGCGGCGCTCGACCTTATGCCCGGCGGCGACGACCGCCTCGGCGATGTCGCGCGCGGAGGCCGAACCATAGAGCTGGCCGGTCTCGCTCGCTTGGCGCACGAGCGTCACGGTAAGGCCGTCGAGCTGGCCCGAGATTCCGCCCGCCTCCTTCAGCTTCACCTCGTTGAGCGCTTCGAGCTGCGTGCGCTGCGTCTCGAAATATTCCAGGTTTGCCTTGGTTGCCCGCAGCGCCTTCTTTTGCGGCAGGAGGTAGTTGCGCGCGTAGCCCGGCTTGACCTTGACCACGTCGCCGATCTTTCCCAGCTTCTCGACGCGCTCGAGCAGGATGACGTCCATAACGCTCACTCCCAACTTCCGTCCGACCGACCGTGCGGTCGAGCGAGGCGCCGTCTCAAGCCGGCCACCTGATCAATCAGTCCAAGGGCCGCGATCGCCATGATCGCGAGCCACGTCAAGAAGAAGATGGCGACCGCCAGCACCATATACAACGGCCCGATCAGGCGCGGGCCGGCACCCCAGCGCCGCGCGAGCATATGGAGGCAGGCAAGCCCGCCAAAAAAATAGGGCACGGTCAGGACGAAGCATAGGTTCCGCGCCGCGAAGCTCATGCCGTCCGAGGCGAGCAACCCGACCGCCGCGGCGACGGCCACGGCAAGCGCCAGCCACCACGGGAGCGCCAGCGAGGCGAGCTCGGCGCCGGGGCGCAGGTTGTGTCCGAAGCGCTGCAAGAGCGCTTGGGCGAGGACTGCGTTGCCGGCGGTGATGAGGAGCCAGGTGGCTCCCCCCAGGCCCGGCATGATCCCGACGAGGGCGTCCAGCAGCCGCTTCGCTTCCGGCGGAAGGCTGACCTCGAGACCCTGGAAGAAGGCGACCATGCCGCGCTGCAGCTCTCCCTCCAGCCCACCCTCGGCATTCATGTAATAGAGCATGACGGCCAGGAGCACGGCCGCGGCGTAGAGGCTGAGCCAGACCAGAAGGCGGCCGGCCGGATACCACTCGATGCGCCCATCCGCTTGACTGCGGCTCAAGCTCGCCTGGCGCACCAAGACGATGGAAGGTACCGCCTCGGCGATCGCATAGTTGCCCGCACCCCACGCTCCGGCGGCGAGTGCTACCGCGAGCGTACCCGCGCCACCGGCGAGTGCGGCTCCTCTCCACCCCTGCTCCCGGCTGAGCCCGACGAGGAAGAGCGGCAGCTGGACCAGGAACATGAATATCATCCCGCCCGAAGCACCGGTGAGTGCGGAGGCATAGAATACGGCGCTGAGGGCGCCGCTCCCGAGGGCGAAGATGATGACTGCGGACATTCATTGCGCGCCCGACCGCTCCCGCGCTCTCATTGAATGAGGTAGGGCAGCAGCGCGAGAAAGCGCGCGCGCTTGATCGCCCGTGCGAGCTCGCGTTGTTTCTTGGTGGAGACCGCGGTGATCCGGCTCGGCACGATCTTGCCGCGCTCCGAGACAAAGCGCTGCAGGAGCTTCACGTCCTTGTAGTCGATCTTCGGCGCGTGCGGTCCCGAGAAGGGGCAGCTCTTGCGGCGGCGAAAGAAAGGACGGCGGGGAGCGCCCGTGTTCATGGCGCACCTCCCTCGGGAGTGGAAGCGGGGTTGTCGCCGGCCTCGGCGCGCGGCGGGCGCCGGCCTCCGCCGAAGCGGCGGCCCTCGTCATCGCGGAAGCGGCGGCCCTCGTCGTCGCGGAAGCGGCGGCCCTCGTCGTCGCGGAAGCGACCACCCTCGCGCCCTTCGCGTCCCTTGCTCTGCATCACCGCGGAAGGGCCTTCTTCCAGCGCCTCCACGCGCACCGTGAGGAAGCGGATGATGTCCTCGTTGATGCTCATGTTGCGCTCCATCTCCTTGACCGCCGCGGGGGGCGCGTCGAGATTGAAGAGCACGTAATGCCCTTTGCGGTTCTTCTTGACGCGGAAGGCGAGGTTGCGCAGGCCCCAATATTCCTTTTTGGTGACCTTGCCGCCTTGCTCCTGGATGATCTTGGCGAAGCCGTCGGCCAGGCTGTCCACTTGGGCAGACGAAACATCCTGGCGCGCGATGAACACGCTCTCGTAGTAGGCCAAATTTTAACTCCTTCTGGCTGTTTTGCGGCCCGGCGCTGTGTCGTTTTCGCTGGCTCGACCAGCCGCCCGGGCCTAGCCGGCAATGGCCGGCAAGGAGCGACGAAGCCGCGCATCATACACAAATGTTCCAGCCGCGCAAGCGCTGCAAGGCGCACTGCCGCAGGCCGGCCCGGCCCGGCTAGTCTACAATGCTGCCCGGCTCATGGACACTTCGAAGGGTACAGGGACATGGATCTGGAATTGCGGGGACAGCGCGCGCTCATCACCGGCGCCAGCAAGGGCATCGGCCGCGCCATTGCCGAGACGATGGCGGAGGAGGGCTGCCATCTCGAGCTCGCGGCGCGGGACGAGGCGGCCCTCCTTCGGCTTGCCGATGAGCTCCGGCGGCGGCACGGCATCGAGGCCCGCGCCCATCGCGCCGATCTCAAGAATTCGGAGGAGCAGCAGCGTCTCGTCGCTGCAGCGGGTGCTATCGACATCCTGATCAACAATGCGGGCTCGAATCCGCCGGGCGGGATCGAAGAGGTCGGCGAAGAGCTCTGGCGTGAATCGTGGGACCTCAAGGTGTTCGGCTACATCAATATCATCCGCCTCTGCTTTGCGGCGATGAGGGAGCGCGGGCACGGCGTGATCATCAACGTCATCGGCATGGCGGGCGAGCGGGCCAACGCACGCTATGTGCTCGGGAGTGCTGGCAACGCCGGGCTCATGGGTTTGACGCGCGCGCTCGGCGGCCGCTCGTCGGATTTCGGCATCCGCGTCGTCGGCGTGAACCCCGGCCTCATCGCGACCGAGCGGGCCACCACGATGCTGCGCGGTTGGAGTCAGTCGGCCTACGGTACGCCGGAGCGCTGGCGCGAGTTCCAGGAGTCGATGGATTTGCCCTTCGGCCGCATGGGGGAGCCGCGCGAGGTTGCGGATGTGGTGGCCTTTCTTGCCTCTCCTCGCTCGTCTTATGTGAGCGGGACGATCGTGACCGTCGACGGCGGCAGCGTCAATCGGAGCCGCTAGCGCGGGGCGAGGGGCGAAAACACGGTGCGCGGCTTTGCTTGACACGAGCGCGTTTGGCGTTATGAGTCCTGCCCCGACCCGGCCGGCAGACCGGCGGAAGCGCTAACCCCATCGGTGCCAATGGCACGAGCGTTCGTCTTTCCCGGACAAGGTTCCCAGGCCGTCGGCATGGGCCGTGAGCTTTGCCAGGCCTTCGAGGCGGCCCGCCTCGTCCTCGAGGAAGTGGACGAGGCGCTCGATCAAAGGCTCTCGAAGCTCATGTTCGAAGGGCCGGAGCGCGAGCTTACGTTGACGGAGAACGCCCAGCCGGCACTCATGGCCGTGAGCATAGCTGCTTACCGCGTGCTCGCGAAGGATGCGGCACTTGCCTTGCCGCAGGGAGCCGCGTGCGTGGCGGGGCATTCGCTCGGCGAATACTCGGCCCTTGCCGCCGCCGGCACTTTCATGCTGGCGGACGCGGCCCGCCTGCTCAAGGCCCGCGGGCAGGCCATGCAGAAGGCCGTGCCCGTGGGCGAGGGCGCCATGGCGGCCCTCCTTGGCGTCGATCTCGCCAAGGCCGAGGAGATCGTCAAGGACGCGGCCGAAGGCGAGGTGCTGGCCGTTGCCAACGACAATGCGCCGGGTCAGGTGGTGGTAAGCGGGCACAAGAGCGCGGTCGAGCGCGCCGTCAAGCTCGCCGGCGACCGTGGGCCTGCGCGCGCGCTCATGCTCCCGGTGAGCGCTCCTTTCCATTGCTCGCTCATGCAGCCGGCAGCCGACGCGATGGCCGAGGCTCTCTCCAAGGTCGCCATGGAGGCACCGGCCGTCCCGCTCGTCGCCAACGTGACCGCGAGTGCGGTGAGCGACGTGCTCGCGATCCGCAACCTGCTCGTCGCCCAGGTGACCGCCCGCGTGCGCTGGCGCGAGTGCGTGCTGGCGATGAAAAAAGACGGCGTCGATACCATCGTCGAGATCGGCTGGGGCAAGGTGCTCTCGGGATTGACGCGGCGCATCGCGCGCGAGATCAATGCCGTGTCGATCCAGACGCCTGCCGATATCGATGCCTTTCTCAAGACCGTTTGAATCGTGGAGCAAGAGCAGGAGCGGGGCGTGTTCGATCTCACAGGGAAGACCGCACTCGTGACCGGGGCCACCGGCGGCATCGGCCACGCGCTCGCCAAGGCGCTTCATGCGCAGGGTGCCGTGGTGGCGATCTCGGGCACGCGAACGGAGGTGCTCGAGACGCTCAAGGGCGAGCTCGGCGACCGCGCCTTCGCGTTCTCTTGCCGGCTCGACGACGCGCAGAGTATCGAGGCGCTCGCCAAGGAGGCCGAAGCCGCCATGGGCTCGATCGACATCCTCGTCAACAATGCGGGGATCACGCGCGACGGGCTCGTGGCGCGCATGCGCGACGAGGAATGGCTGCAGGTGATCGAGATCGACCTGACCGCCGCTTTCCGGCTCGTGCGCGCGACGCTGCGCGGCATGATGCGCAAGCGCTGGGGACGCATCATCAACGTGGGCTCGGTGGTGGGGGCCACGGGAAACGCGGGCCAGGCGAACTACGTCGCGGCCAAGGCGGGGCTTGTCGGCCTCACCAAGGCGCTTGCCGCCGAGATGGCCCCGCGCAACATCACCGCGAATTGCGTGGCGCCGGGATTCATCGACACGCCCATGACCCGGGCGCTCAACGACAAGCAGCGCGAGATGATCCTCTCCCGGGTGCCGCTTGCCCGCCTGGGCACGGGGGCCGAAGTGGCCGCCGCCGTGGCGTTTCTCGCCAGCGAGGAGGCGGCTTATATCACGGGACACACTTTGCACGTGAATGGCGGCATGGCCATGCTTTAGGCAGGCCCCTCTCCGGGGGCCGAGCCGGCTGGCCAAGCCCCCCGGAAATGTGTTAGAGAACCCCGCTTTCGTTCCTGGGCTTGCTGGCCAAGGGCGCAAGCGGGGAGGCTTCATTACCGCGGATCCTTCCGGGGATTCGGCGGCTAACGAGGGTCAAGCACATGAGTGACGTTGCCGAGCGCGTTAAGAAGATCGTCGTCGAGCACCTCGGGGTCGATGAGGGAAAGGTCACCGAGAGCGCCAGCTTTATCGACGATCTCGGTGCCGACAGCCTGGATACCGTCGAGCTCGTGATGGCCTTCGAGGAAGAATTCGGCTGCGAGATTCCGGACGAGGCTGCGGAGAAGATCGTTACCGTCAAGGACGCGATCCAATTCATCGAGCAGCACGTCTGATCCCGCACAAGAGCCTCACGCACAGCCGCTGGCGGCATTGGACCATCCGAGCAGCCGGGCGGTGGAGGTCCCCATGAGACGTGTCGTCGTTACCGGCCTGGGCCTGGTCACACCGCTGGGTTGCGGCGTGAACGCGGTGTGGCGGCGCCTCATCGACGGCGAGTCGGGAATCCGCGCGATCCAGAGCTTCGATGTCTCCGATCTGCCGTGCAAGGTCGCAGGACAGGTGCCGCAGGGCGAGACGGCGGCAGGCTACTTCAACGCCGACGACTGGATGCCGCCCAAGGACCAGCGCAAGGTCGAGCCCTTCATTCTCTTCGCGATGGCGGCCTCGGTGCAGGCGGTCGAGGATTCCGGCTGGAAGCCGACCGACGAGGAGTCGCGCGAGCGCACCGGCGTCATGATCGGGTCCGGCATCGGCGGGCTCGAGGGGATCGCGGATGGCGCACTCCTCATCAAGGAGAAGGGCCCGCGCCGGCTCAGCCCGTTCTTCATTCCCGCGTGCCTCATCAATCTTGCGTCGGGCCATGTCTCGATCCGCTACGGCTTCAAGGGGCCGAACCATTCCGTGGTAACCGCCTGCTCGACAGGCGCGCACGCCATCGGCGACGCGACGCGCCTCATCCAGCTCGGCGACGCCGACGTCATGGTGGCGGGCGGAACCGAGGCCGCGATATGCCGCATCGGCGTCGCGGGATTTGCGGCGGCGCGCGCGCTCTCGACCGCCTTCAACGACAACCCGCCCGCCGCCTCGCGGCCGTGGGACAAGGACCGCGACGGGTTCGTGATGGGCGAGGGGGCCGGCACCGTCGTCCTCGAGGAGCTCGAGCATGCCGTGAAGCGCGGCGCCAGGATCTACGGCGAGGTACTGGGCTACGGCATGTCCGGCGATGCGTATCACATCACGGCACCCGCGCCCGACGGCAGCGGCGCCTTCCGCTCGATGCGCAACGCGCTCAAGAGCGCCAAGCTCGATCCCGAAGCGATCGATTACATCAATGCGCACGGCACCTCGACGCCGCTTGGCGACGAGATCGAGCTCGGCGCCGTCAAGCGCCTTTTCGGCGCGCAAGCCTATAAGCTCAGCATGTCCTCCACGAAATCCGCGATCGGCCATCTCCTGGGGGCCGCGGGCAGCGTCGAGGCGATCTTCTCGCTTCTCGCGATGCGTGACGGCGTCGCCCCCCCGACGCGAAATCTCGACAATCCGTCAGAGGGCTGCGACATCGATCTGGTCCCGCACCAGGCGAGGAAGCGCCCGATCAAATACGCCCTTTCGAACTCCTTCGGTTTCGGCGGCACCAACGCGTCGTTGATCTTCGGCCCTGCCCCCTGAGTGCCGGGCGGGCTTTCGCCATGCACCGGCTCGTCCTTTGCATCGGGGGCCTCGCTCTCTTAATACTCCTTGCCATCGCCGTGCTGATCTGGGGTTATGCCGAATTCACCTCTCCGGGGCCGCTCGCGCGCGCGACTGCGCTCGTCATCCCCAAGGGCCTGAGCGTGGAAGGCATCGGCCGCCGCCTCGCGGAAGGGGGAGTGATCCGCGACCCGCGTATCTTCACCATAGGGGTGCATCTCCTGCGCAATCACCGGGCCTTGCGCGCAGGGGAGTACGAGTTCCCCGCGCATGCGAGCGCCGAGGCGGCGATGGAGGTTCTCATCTACGCCAAACCCGTGGTGCGGCGGCTCACCATTGCGGAGGGCATCACCAGCGCGCAGGCGCTCGAAGAGATCGAACATGCCGATGGGCTCGAGGGCGCCATCAAGGAGACGCCGGCGGAAGGCAGCCTCCTGCCGGAAACCTATAGCTTCTCCTGGGGCGACAGCCGCGAGGCCATGGTGCGGCGCATGCAGAAGGCGATGAGCGAGACGCTCGAAGCGCTTTGGAAGACGCGCGCGCCGGATCTCGCGTTAGAGACGCCGGAGGAAGCGCTCGTGCTGGCCTCGATCGTCGAGAAGGAGACGGCCAAGCCGGAAGAGCGGCCGCGCGTCGCCGCGGTGTTCCTCAATCGCTTGCGCCACCGCATGCGCCTGCAGTCGGACCCGACCGTGGTCTATGCGCTCACGCACGGCAAGGGTGCGCTTGGACGCGCGCTCACGCATGCCGATCTCGACTCGGGGAGCCGCTACAACACCTATCTCGTGGACGGCCTGCCGCCGGCGCCGATCGGCAATCCGGGCAAGGCGTCCATCATGGCGGTCCTTCATCCTGCCGCGGGCGACGACCTCTATTTCGTGGCGGACGGCAGCGGCGGCCATGTCTTCGCGAAGACGCTCGCCGAGCACAATCGCAACGTCGCGCGCCTGCGGCAGATGCAGGGTGGTGCTCTGGGGCAGAAGGCCGAATAGGTGCCGCTTCTACTGCTTCTTCGGCAGCCGCGCGAGCCACCGGTCGGTGAGCGCGGGCGGGAGTGCCGCGAGCAGCCACATCGCGGCATAGAGCGGGAAGGGAAAGGCGATGCGCGCCCTATTGCGCGCCAGGCCGCGCCTGATGATGGCCGCAGCATCCTCGGCCTCCATCAGGAAGGGCATGGAGAAATCATTGGCCTCCGTCATGCGGCTCTTGACGAAGCCCGGGCAGATCACCGAGACCGCGATGCCGAGCCCCTCAAGCTCGCCGCGCAGCGCCTCGCCATAGGCCTTGACCGCCGCCTTGCTCGCCGAGTAGGCGGCAGCACTCGGCAGTCCGCGCAAGCCGGCGAGCGAGCTCATGATCGCGATCTGTCCGCGCCGGCGCGCCGCCATGAGCTGAATGGCGGGCTC
>JGI12269J14319_10005080_pt1 | contig 11783 bp, 11 predicted proteins | sample PeaSoiSIISIP2007_FD_14319 | JGI IMG/M metagenome (IMG submission 14319) | reverse complement strand
GAGTTCGGCGAATTGCGACCACAGCGCCGGGCTCCAGCCGTGCGGCTGCTTCAGGTAGCCCTTGCGGGCCTCGAAGCCGTAATGGTCGGCCATCAGGCGGGTGACGCTGTCGGTCAGCAGCCGTTGTTCGTCGGAGAGATCGAAATCCATTACAGCCTCAGCACCGCTTTCGTCAGGATATTCTTCTGGATCTCATTGGTGCCGCCGTAGATCGAGGCGGCGCGCAGGAACAGGTAGCTGCCGGTGGCGGCCGAGGACGCCTCGAGCATATCGTCCGGCTCGTTCATCGCTTCGAGCTCCTGCGCCCAAACCGGCATCGCCATCGGCCCGCCGACGTCGACGGCCAGCTCCGTTGTCGCCTGCAGCAGCTCGGTGCCCTTCACCTTCAGCACCGAGGACAGCGGGTCAGGCCGCGCGTCCTTCTGCTTGGCATAGGCCGAGACGACCCGGTACTGGGTGATCTCCAGCGCCTTCATGTCGATCTCGAGCTGCGCCACGCGCTGGCGGAACGTTCCGTCCTCGATCAACGGCCTGCCGTTGAAGCGCACCTCATGCGCCATCGCCTTCGCCGCCTTCACCCGCTCCTTCGACTTGCCGAGCCGCGCGATGCCGGTGCGTTCGTTGCCGAGCAGGAATTTTGCCACGTCCCAGCCGCGGTTCTCCTCGTAGACCAGCAGGTCGACCGGGACCTTGACGTTGTCGAAGAACACCTCGTTCAGGTGGTGGCTGCCGTCGATCGAGACGATCGGGCGCACGGTGATGCCGGGGGTCTTCATGTCGATCAGCAGGAAGGAGATGCCCTCCTGGCGCTTCGCCGCGTTCGGGTTGGTGCGCACGAGGACAAAACACCAGTCGGCGTGGTGCGCCGTCGAGGTCCAGATCTTCTGGCCGTTGACGATATAGTGGTCACCCTCGGGTTTTGCCGAGGTCTTCAGCGCGGCGAGGTCCGATCCCGCGCCGGGCTCCGAAAAACCCTGGCACCACCAGTCGTCCAGGTTGGCGGCACGCGCCAGGAAGCGCGACTTCTGCGCCTCGGTGCCGAACTGGATCAGCACCGGGCCGATCATGGTCGTGTTGAACGACAGCGTCTCCGGCGCCGGAGCGACCTGGTTCTCCTCCAGGAAGATCATGCGCTGGATCGCCGACCAGCCGGGGCCGCCGTATTCCTTCGGCCAGGAATGCGCCGCCCAGCCCCGCTTGTTGAGGATGCGCTGCCAGCGGACCTGGTCCTCCTTGCGCGGCGAATGGCCGAGCCGCATGCGGTCGCGGATGTCGGTCGGCAGGTTGTCGCGGATGAAGGCGCGCACTTCATCGCGGAAGGCGATCTCTTCCGGTGTGAACGCGAGGTCCATTGGTCTCCTCCCCAGATCGGGTGGTCGTCGGCCGGTGCTACTGGTCAGTAGCCGCAGTGTGTGCCGGGTCGGGCGGGGGTGCAAGGGCGGCACTGTGACGCCAGCGCGGTAAGACTCCGGCATTTGAGGGACCTGCGGCGAGATCGGCGGGGCCGTATTTCTTCGCGCAGGCCGGGGATTTGCAACCGGTGGGACTTTCTTCTAGCTCAGCCGGTTTGCTGTCCAGTGCTCGGTCCACCTCAAGGAGAAGCGGGTGAAATTCTCGATCGCCATCAACATGGAGCGGTCCGACGCCAGCCAGGATATGCGGCAGGTGGCACGCGACGCGCTGGACCTGGTTCGCCTGGCCGAGCAGGGCGGTTTCGAGATCGCCTGGGCTGCCGAACACCACACGATCGAGCTGATCGTCGGGCCCAACCCGTTCACCATCCTGACGCATTGGGCGGCGCACACCGCGCGCATCCGGCTGGGCACCGCGGTGGTCGTGGCACCCTACTGGCATCCCATCCGGGTCGCCGGCGAGGCAGCCCTGTTCGACATCTTCAGCGATGGCAGGCTGGAGCTCGGCTTCGGCCGCGGCGCCTTCCAGTACGAGTTCGACCGCATGGCCGGCGGCATCGCGCAACAGCAGGGCGGCCGCTACATGCGCGAGATGCTGCCGGTGGTGAAGGCGCTCTGGCAGGGCGACATCGAACATCACGGCGAGCTCTGGGACTTTCCCCTGGCGACCTCGGTGCCGAAGCCGTTGCAGCAGCCGCATCCGCCGATCTGGGTGGCGACGCGCGACCCGAGTTCGTTCGCGTGGGCGATGGAATCGGGCGCCAACATCATGGCGACGCCGCTGTCGCGCCCGCACGCCGAGGTGGGCATTCTCGGCCAGCGCTTCGCCGACACGCTGGCGCAGTTCCCCGGCATCAAGCGGCCGCGCTTCCTGATGCTGCGGCGGACCTGTGTCTATGCGCGGCCCGACGACTGGCGGCTGCCGGTGGAGGCGTCGATCGCCTACGGAAGGCAGTTTGACACGCTGTTCCAGAACAGCGGCCGGGTGCGGAACGGATTTCCCGAACCGGTCGGCCTGGCGCAGATGGTGGGCCGCCCCGAGTATCAGGCGGACATGGTGCGCGACAGCATGGTGTTCGGCACGCCGGAGGAGGTCGTCGCCAAACTGAAGCAGTACGCGGCGGTCGGCGTGGACCAGTTCTGCTACGGCGCCTCGTTCGGCCTGCCGCCTGCGGTCGAGCGGCGGTCCCTCGAATTGTTCATCACCGAGGTGATGCCGCATTTCGCGACGCAGCCGGCGGCGCCGGCCCACATGACCGCGTGAAACCGCGCACCTGCACTCAGCCACATGTGGGCGGAGGACGTCTTCGATTGGGCAACCCAGCGCGGGTGTCACGATGCCACAGAACGTCGACCCCGCATGCGGCGCAAGGAAGCAGTATTCACCACGGAGATTGGAAGAACGCGGAGAAGCAATGCCGACAGACACAGATCGATGGCCGTCGAGTCGAGCGCATAGACGGTGCTAGGCAGATCCACGTCCAGATTGTCGTTGGCATACAGCCGCTTGAAGGTGACACACGCAGGACGGTTCAGGCAGGCGGCACCGCCGGGTTCGCGCGTGCCGCGGGCGTCCCCGGTGGGCGGCGCGGCGGCCTGCCGCGGCAGCGGTGTGCAACAGCTCCATACGATGCCTGCCACTGGGCGCTTGTCACGGCGGTGAGACGGAGGGGGTGGTGCGGCGCGGCTGGGGCGGCTTTGGTGCGACGTTGGCACTGCCCCCTCCCCCAACCTCGGTCCGCTTCGCGGCCCAAGCCCGCAAGAGGAGGGGGAGAAGCTTATTCCCCCTCGCCGGCCGCCGACCATTCGGCGACGCGGGCCAGTTGCGCGTAGTCGGCGAAGCGCGGGGCGCGGCCCGGGTGGGGGTGCGACAGGTAGGGCCGGGCCGGATCGTCGAACGCGTCGATCAGCCGGGCCAGGGCAGCGGCGGCCTCGGCCACCGCGGTCGCGATCGCCGTCGCGTTGCCCTTGAACAGCGACAGGCTCGATCCGGGATCGAAACCGCCGGACAGGTGCCAGTAGATCAGTTCCACCACCGGCGCGGTCAGCTCGAGGCCGAACGCGCCGGCCTCGGCCATCGCCGCCTCCAGCAGCAGTTGCGGCGCCAGGCCGGCGTCCACGTCCGATTGGTTGGGCGGCGTGCCGGTCTTGTAGTCGAGGATGGCGAGGCCGGGGCCGGGGCGCTTCTCGATGCGGTCGGCGCGGCCGATCAGCTCGAACGTGCCGCCGGGGCGGGGCAGCGTCCAGGATCCGCGCGCCTCCGAAACGATTGCGGTCGGCGGCACCACGGCGCGACGGGCGGCCTCGACCTCGGCGACCCAGTCGGCGATGCGATCGAGGCGGGGCGTCCACCAGGCGCGCAGGGCCTCGCGCGGGGCGGTGCGGGCGAGCGCGCCGGCCAGCGCCTCGCGCAGGCGCGCCGCCGCGTCGGGCGGCCAGGCGGTGCCGTGCTCGCGCAGGAAGCGGTGCAGGCCGGCGTGGACCAGCACGCCGTAGTCCGCCGCGTCGGTCTCCTGGTCCAGCGGGTCGAGCGGCTTGAGGCGCAGGACGTGGCGGGCGTGGATGGCGTAGGGGTCGCGCAGCCAGGTCTCGATCTCGGTCACGCTCAGCTTGCGCGGGCGCAGCCTGGCGGGCGGGCGCGGTTCGGGCGGGCGGACCGGGCGGGCGCCGCCATCCGGCTGGTCGAGCTGGCGCGCCCAGTCGGCGGCCGGGTGTTCCGGCAGCGCCATGCCCTGGCCTTTCAGGAACATTTCTACCCGTGTCAGCCAGCGCGCGGGGACGGCGGGGGCGCCGTCGCGCCGGCGCGGGCAGGACAGCACGACGGTCGGCGCGGCGCAGGCGGCCTGGGTGAAGTCGTGCGCCGACTGGCCGACCACCTCCTCCGGCGAGGGCAGGCCGATCGCGGTGCGCATCGGGCGGGACAGCCAGGGGCCGGGCTCGACCAGCGGCGGCCAGACGCCCTCGACCAGGCCGCCGAGCACGATCAGCTCGGCGGATTGCAGGCGCGCCTCCAGCAGGCCCCAGATGAAGACGCGCGGGTGCTCGGCGCCGGCGCCGCCGCGCAGCGCCCGGCGGGTGCGGACGACCGCGCCCTCCAGCACCGCGTCGAGCAGGCCGGGCAGGGTGCCGCGCGGCTGGTCGGGCAGCACCGGCAGCGCGGCCTGCACGGCGGCCAGCGCGGTGGCCAGCGCCTCGCCTTCCTCGCCGGCCCAGAGGCGGGAGGGGCCGGGCGTGTCGTCGGTGGCGGCGAGGCGTTCGGCGGAGGCGATCAGGCCGGCGAGCATCTCGGCGGGGGCGGATTCGAGCGCGGCGCCGCTGCGCAAGGCGGGCTCCAGGCAGGTCTCCAGGCGGGCCAGCAGGGAAGCGGCGGCGCGGAGGTCCGGGCGGTCGGCGGCGCTGTCGGTGGTGGTGTTGGCGGCCGGGTTGGCGGTGGTGTTGGCGGCTGTGTTGGCGGCTGTGTTGGCGATGCGGTCGGTGGGCGGCTTGGCCCGGCGCGCCTGTTCGTCGCGCGCGTGGTCCACGCCCTGGCGCAGGCCGGTCAGCCCGGGGCGGGGACGCGGGCCGCGCAGGCAGGCGAGCTCCAGGGCGCGGGCCGCGGCACGGCAGGCGGGCAGCGCCATGCCGGCGCCGGCCAGCGGGTGCTTCAGCACCGCCAGCAGCGGCACCGGGGCGAGCTGTTCGGCCAGAGCCACCGCCAGCAGGCGCAGGAATACCGCGGGCGGCGTGGCGGCGAGTCTTTCGCCCGCGCTGTCGTCGGCGATCACGCCGTAGCGCGCGAGCTCGGTCGCCACCCGTCCGGCCAGGTCGCGGTCCGGCGTCACCAGCGCGGCGCGCGCGCCTTTGGTTTCCAGCGCCTGGCGCAGCACCAGGGCGATGGCGGCGGCTTCCTCCTGCTGGTCGGCTGGGGCCAGGTGGTGGAGGCCGTGGATCGCGACCGGGCCGTCACGGGTCCAGTCGTTCAGGGCCTGGCCAGGCAGCAACGCGCGGCCGAGCGTGGCGGCGCGGGCCGGGGGGATGTTCTCCCCCTCCCCTTGAGGGAGGGGGCGGGGGGAGGGGTTCTCGCGGCAATCAGCTTCAGTGCGACCCAGGCGCCAACCCCTCCCCCCAACCCCCTCCCTCAAGGGGAGGGGGAGAATGTCGGCGCGAGTCGCGCCGAGTCCGTTCAGCAGGCGTCGCAACCCGGCCTGCGGGTGGGAGTCGGCCAGCACATCCCAGGCCGAGTCGGGCATGACGGTGTCCAGCCCGGGAAGTACCACCGCACCGGTCGGCAGGCCGGCGATTACCCGCGCCAGCCGCGCCACGGCGGGAATGCCGCCGGTGGTGCCGGCCAGCAGCACGCGCTCGGTGGGCGGGGCGGCGCGCCAGGCTGCGGCCTGGGCGTCCAGCAGCGCGACCTGGCGGGCGGCGGGGTTCATCAGGCCCTGCTCGGCGAGCCAAGCCGGCCAGGAGGCGGTGACGATCTCCAGGAATTTTAGCGTCTCGGCCCAGTGCGCGGCGAAGCGGTCGTCCGCGGCGTCGGGCAGCCGGGCGGCGAGGTCGATGCCGGTGCGTTCGGCCTCGTCCATCAGCGCCGCCAGCTCGGCGGCCAGCGGCCAGGCGCGGTCGGCGGTGCGTGGAGCGCCGTTGCGGCCGTGCAGCGCCAGGATCAGGCGGGTCAGCACCGCCAAGCGCTGGGCCGGCTCGACCGCCGGCGGCAGGTCCAGCGCGCCGGTCAGGGCCAGCGGCGCCTCGTCCAGCGCGCCGAGCGCCATGATGCGCGGCAGCAGCAGTGCCCGGCCGCCGGAGACGCGCAGGAACGCCTCGGCCAGCGAGCGCGCGGCGCGGCGGGTGGGCAGCAGGATCAGGCCGTCGGCGATGGCGAGCGGATCGGCGGCCTGGTCCAGCCAGTCCGCCGCCACCGCGTCCAGGAACGGGATGTGCGGCGGGATGCTGAACAGGTTCATTGCGATCCCCTGGGCGATCCCCTGGGCGGCTCGCCGGCTTGGCGCAGGTGCAGGGCCGATTCGGCGTCGGACAGATCGCCGGGGGTGGAGAGGTGAAACCACAGCCCGTCATGCACCACCGCGCGCACCCGGTCGGTTGCGATGGCGCGGTCCCAGAGCAGGTTCATGCTGAACGGGCCGTCCGGTGCGCCGGTGAACAGCGCGGGCGAGACGACCTGCACGCCGGCGTAGACGTAGGGGACCACCTCGCGCTCGCCGCGGCGCGACAGCCTGCCCAGCTTGTCCACCATGAAGTCGCCGAAGCCGACCTCGGCGTGGACGTGCGCGGTGCGGTAGACCAGCAGGATGGCGTCCAGCCGATCGGGGTCGAACGCCTCCGCCAGTCGCGCCAGCGCCGGGCGGGGGCCGTTCAGCCAGAAGGCGTCGCCGTTGACCACGTAGAACGGCACGTCGCCGAGCTGATCCAGCGCGGCGCGCACGCCGCCGCCGGTGTCGAGCAGGGTGGCCTCGCGGCGCAGGATGATCCGCGGCTGGGCGCGGTTGGCGAGGTGCGCGGCCAGCCGGTCGGCCTGCCAGAACGCGTTGACCACCACTGTGTGCACGCCGGCGGCGACCAGGTGGTCGAGCGCGTGATCGATCAATGCCCGCCCGCCAAGCGGCAGCAGCGGCTTGGCGGTGGCATCGGTGAGCGGGCGCATGCGCGTGCCGAGGCCGGCGGCGAGCAGCATGGCGGTGGTGGGGTGCGGGCTCATGCTTGACGGCTCATGCGGCGAGGTCCGGCGGGTTGGCGCGGCTTGCGGGCGGGATCCAGCGGTCCATGGCGGCAGCGAGCGGGGCCGCCGCCGGGTGGCGCAGGGCGTCGTTCAGCAGCGCCCAGGTGTGCGGTCCGTATGCCAGATAGGCGGGGCGGTTGTCGCGCCGCGCGAGGCGGACCCACTGGGCGGCGACGCGCAGGTGGCGCTGCGCCGCGCAGGCGGCGTAGGCGGCGCGGAAGGCGGGGGCGTCCAGTTCCGGACGGGCTGTCAGGTAGCGCGCGATGCAGTGCTCGGCGACCGCGGTGGGGATGGCGCGGCGGGCGTCCTGCAGCAGGGAGACCATGTCGTAGGCCGGGTGGCCGATCGAGGCACCCTGGAAGTCGATCACGCCGACCCGGCGGATACCGTCGCGGTCGGGCAGCCAGAGCAGGTTGCCGGCGAAGAAGTCGCGATGGGTGAAGCCGTGGGGTCCGGCGGCGACCGGGGCGAGGAGATCGGTGAGGGCAACGGCGAAGTCGGCGCGTGCGGCGTCGGGCGCGGCGGCGGCGAACATCGCGGGCCACCACCAGTCGAACAGCGTGGCCAGCGCGGTGTCGCGCATGGCAGCGGCGTTCCAGGCCGGGAGGTCGGGCGGCGGCGCGGCGCGATGGATCACAGCGAGCACGTCGATGGCGGCGTCGAAGAGGGCGGTGATGGGGGGGGCTTCGCGCGCTGCTCCCCCTCCCCCATCATTAGCGGGAAGAGTGCGTCGCCAAAATCCTCCTCCAGCACCAGACCCGCCGCTTTATCTGCGGCGAAAATCGCCGGCACCGAGATCCCAATCGCCGCAAGATGTGCGGCGATAAGCAGGAACGGGCGGACATCCTCCGGCGGTGGGGCATCCATCAGAACCGCCGGTCGTGGCCCACCGCTCAGCCGAAGATAGCGCCGAAAACTCGCATCCTGCGCCAACGGCGCGGCGCGGGCGCCCGCATAGCCGTGCCGCGCCTGGAACCCGGCAATCTCCGCGTCGCGGCTCATGCGAGACGGCCGATCCGGTCGGGCCAGCCGGCCAGCGTCGCGCGTCTGGCGTCGCCGGCACCGAATACCAGGGTGATCAGCAATGCATCCCCTGGCGCTTCCCGGCCGAGCCGGTCCGGCCACTCCACCAGCACGATGTCGCCACGCGCCTCGTCCCAGCCCAGCTCCGCCAGCCCGCCGCGTCCCTCCAGCCGCCAGAGATCGAAGTGATGCACCGCGCCGATGCCGGTGTCGTAGCTCTGCACGAGGGTAAAACTGGGGCTCGGCACCTCCAGCCGCCGGTCGCCCGTGGCGGCGCGCAGGAACGCGCGGGCGAACGCCGTCTTGCCGGCGCCCAGCGGGCCGGCGAGCAGGATCGCGTCGCCCGGCCGTGCCAGCGCCGCGACGCTTGCCGCCAGGTGCTCGGTCGCCGCCAGGTCGGGCAGGGAGAGCTCGATCGGGTTCACGCGGCGGAGATTGCCAGCCCGGCGGAGTCCCCGACAACCGCCGGCACTTGATCGCGCCCGGTCCGGCCGCTACGCGCCACCCATGGCAGAGACGATCGAGACCGATGTGGCGATCATCGGCGCCGGCCCGGTGGGGCTGTTCGCGGTGTTCGAGCTGGGGATGCTGAAACTGTCCAGCGTGCTGGTCGACGCGCTGGGCGAGGTCGGCGGCCAGTGCGCCGCGCTGTATCCGGAGAAGCCGATCTACGACATCCCCGCCCATCCGGCGATCGAGGCGTCCGAGCTGGTTGCGCAGCTCGAACGGCAGATCGCGCCGTTCCACGCGCCGCAACTGCTGGGCCGCCGGGTCACCGGGCTGACGGGCGGCGCGGGGAATTTTGCGCTGACGACCGATGCCGGCGACACGGTCCGTGCCAAGGCGGTGGTGGTGGCGGCCGGGGCCGGGGCGTTCGGGCCGAACCGTCCGCCGCTGGATGGTCTGGCCGCCTACGAGGCGAGCGGCGCGGTGCAATACTATGTGCGCCGGCGCGAGGCGCTGCGGGGAAAACGCGTGGTGATCGCCGGCGGCGGCGATTCGGCGGTGGACTGGGCGCTGGCGCTGAAGGACCTCGCGCATGTCGCGGTGGTGCACCGGCGGGCAAAATTTCGCGCCGCGCCGGAGAGCGCCGCGCAGCTCGACGCCGCCGCGGCGCGCGGCGAGATCGAAATGATCATTCCGTATCAATTGCATGCGCTGCACGGCGCGGCCGGGCGGCTGCACGCGGTCGAGGTCGCCACCTTGCAGGGCGAGACGCGCCGCCTGCCGGCCGACGTGCTGCTGCCGTTCTTCGGCCTGTCGATGGATTTGGGGCCGATCGCCGGCTGGGGCCTGGCGCTGGAGCGGCATCACGTGATGATCGATCCGCCAACGTGCCAAACCAGCGTGCCGGGGGTGTTCGCGATCGGTGACGTGGTGACCTATCCGGGCAAGCTGAAGCTGATCCTGCAGGGGTTCAGCGAGGCGGCGGTGGCGGCGCACGCCATCTTCGGCGTGGTGCATCCCGGCCAGGCGCTGCACTTCGAGTATTCGACGACGAAGGGCGTGCCGAGCGGCTGATCGTGTTATACCGGCTGTCGGAAAGATTGACCCACCGACGCTGCGCCCACGTCATGCCGACGCCCGGTATTACACAGTTGCAACGGGTGTGGCCGGCGAACCGACCGCGCCCGGCAGGCGCAGCGGCGGCGCGGTCAGCAGGAAGCGGTTGCGCGCGTTGGCCCGCAGCCAGTCGGCGAGCTCGGTCAGGTACCACATCTCGCCGAGATACACGCCGAGCTTGAACAGGCAATGCGCGTGCAGCGGCAGTGTGGCGCAGAAGTCGTCGGCGCAGGGCCGCGCCGGCATGGCTTCCACCGCATAGTTGTCGGCCAGCAGCGCCACCACCCCGCTGTCGGTGATCCATTGCAGCAGCCGGGCGTCGCGGCCGTCGAACGATGAGGTGGTGGCGAACAGCACTTTTGGGTCCGGCTGCTTCTTCATGTCCAGCAGGAGCTGGGCGAAGCCGGTGCGGATGCAGACGAAGTCGCCCGGTTCGACGACGACCTTGTCCTTGGCGAGGACCTCCATCAGGTCCGCGTAGCCGACGATCCTGCCGGAGCGGCCGTAATGCGCCTCCAGGTCGATCATCACGGCGCGGCCCTGCACGCAGGCGGCCGCCATGTTCTCGACGCCGAGGCGGCGGGCGCCGGACGGCAGGTGGCTCGGCGTCTGGTTGCCGGTGGCGTCGTAGAACACCGGGCCGATGATATCGCGGCCGGCACGATAGCCGTTGTAGAACACGTCTTCGGGTTTGCCGTCGCCGTCGGCGTCGAACATCTGCCCGACATGCGCCAGGCTGTCCCATTGCGTGGAGTATTGCAGCGTCAGCAGCACCTGGTCGTCGCACACCACGTCCAGCGCGGTGGGGTCGTCGCAGCGCAGCGGATAGGTCATGTTGGGCTTGCCGTCGCGCATCGTCGGGCGCAGCTCGGGCGGGGTGCGGCGGGGATTGATGACGTTGCCGCCTGGGTAGTCGAGCGGCAGGGACAGGCAGAAGGTTTTTCCGAGTTTTACCTCGGCGATGCCCTGCAGGACTTTTTCCGGGGTCACCAGATTGAGGCGGCCGAGCTCGTCGTCGGCGCCGAAATCGCCCCAGGTCGAGCCTTCGGGCCGGCGCGTCCAGCGCGGGTTGTCTGCCATCGGGGTTTCCTTTGCGTTGGTGGCGGGAAACCTGCGGCGGACGCGGGCTTCTGTCGAGAGACCGCGCGTGACACGTCGCGGGAGGATCACTACACTCCGCGCCGAGCAGGTGGCCGGCAACTGTCATTCGAGACGAGGCGCCCGATGAGCGTTTCTTATGAGGCCGACGTTCTGGCCTGGTCGGAGAGCCAGGCGGCGCTGCTGCGCCGACTCGCGACGGGCGAGCGCGTCAATAATCAGATCGATTGGGAGAACGTGATCGAGGAGATCGAGAGCGTGGGCCGATCGGAGCGCACGGCGCTGGCAAGCCGTATTCGGGTGATCCTCGAACATCTCGCCAAGTTGCAGGTTTCGCCTTCGATCGCCCCGCGCGCCGGCTGGCGGGAAAGTATCCGCCAGGCGCGCGCCGCGGTTGCCGAACTGCTGGAGGCCAGCCCCAGCCTGCGGCGAACGCTGCAAGACGTCGTCACGCGGGAGATGCCACGGGCCCGGTCACTGGTCGCGGAGGCGCTCGCCGATCACGGGGAAGCGCCAAGCGTTCCGTTGGACAGCCTGCACTACGAGGTCGCGGACGTCATCGGCACCTTCTTCCCGGCCGATCCCACGTCGTAACGGCGCGGGCCGAGGGGATTGCAGTGTTTGGCGCCGGCGTGATTGCGGGCGACTCGCTGTTCGCATTGCTTACCTCGACGTGGAAGGCGATCATGAAGTAAGGTGGGACGTATCACGCAGCAGATGGCGATTACCCCAGAGGAGAGCGGACGTGCGGTACACCGTGGTTCTGGAACAGGAACAAGACGCCGGGTACGTGGCAAGCGTGCCGGCGCTTCCGGGGTGCGTCAGCCAAGGCGACAGCCGCGACGAAGCCCTCGCCAATATCCGGGAAGCGATCGAACTGTACCTGGACGACTGTCGCGACGCCGGGGAGCCAATTCCGATCGAGGCGGGCAAGGAATTTGTCGAGGTTGAAGCCGCCTAGACGAGCCGGC
>JGI12269J14319_10005079_pt1 | contig 11785 bp, 10 predicted proteins | sample PeaSoiSIISIP2007_FD_14319 | JGI IMG/M metagenome (IMG submission 14319) | reverse complement strand
AAGCCCAACATCTTTTTGCTGATCTTTCGGCACGACTGAAGTCGTGCCCTGACGCTTCTTGCCCCTCACAATTGAATTTTGCAAGAGGCTCACACAGTTACAGGAATTGCTCCGGCTTGGCTTAGCTCCGGTGGGGATTGGCGGCGCGAAGTTGGGCGACGATCTCGGCGGCGGCTGCGCGGGCCTGGTCGGCGCGCTCGGGGGGGAAGCTGATGGCTCCCACGCGGGCATGACCGCCTCCGCCGTAGCGTTCGCAGACCTGCGCCAGATTCACCATCGTTGCCGGGTCCACCTTGGTCCAGGGGTTTGAACCGACGGAAACCTTGGTGCGGAAGCTGGATTTGGACAGGCCGATGGAGTAGGTTGCCTGGGGGTGCAGGTAGTAGGGGATGAACTTGTTATAGCCCTCCAACTGCTGGTCAGAAATATCGAAGAAGATGGTTCCGTCGCGCTCTTCGCTGCGCTCGCGGATCAGCTTGATCGCCTGTTGATGGCGCTCCAGCAGCGGCGGCAGCAGACAGCCCACGAAGGGCTGCGCCAGCACCTCGTCCAGCGGCATCTCGGTCAGCAGCGGAATCAGGCGCGGAATAAACGCAGGGTCTTCGGTGGATTCGATAATCAGCGTCAGCTTCATGGCCGCAGCGCCCATCTCCACGGCCGACTGCGCGCTCTCGTACTTGGCGCCGTCCACAATGTTGGCCCAGTAGATCAGCTCCTTCAGCGGCTTGGTATCGAAGCCGAAGCGGGTCTCGCCGATATGCGCCAGGTAGCTGGTGCAGGAGGTGTAATTCACGTCGAGAAACTTCTTGCCGCCGCAGACCGGGTCGCGCTGACAGGCGAGGAAGTGCTGGTGATCCTCGGGGGTCAGAAAGGCGGAGAGATGATGATCAAACCACCAGGTGATCTTGGGCGAGGTGGAATACTTGAAGTCCACAATGGCGTTTTCGTCGCCGGTGAAATCCTTCTCGTCAAAGAGCGCGCCGGCGCGATGCACCAGACCGTGGTACTCGTAAGTGGCTCCCTGGGCCACGCATTCGCGGTGAAAGCGCGTGAATAGCGAGGCCGAGCAGGCTCCGTCAAAGCATTTGTCGTGATAAAAGACCCGAACCCGCAAGATACCCCCTATGCCCAAAAAATCGATGGGCCGAACTGTTAAGCATCAAGGCCCGGGGCGATTGTGTCAAGCGGCGATTCCTCGATTCAGGGTACAAGCGGGGGGGGGAGCAGGCGTGGACCGGGAGGTCGGCGCTACAAATGATGCTTCGTGGGGCGTACCGTCGGTGGTGAACTATTCCCTGTTCCCTGCACTTCGTTATCATGGACTGCATGGCACATTCACCGAAAACCGTACTCGTTACCGGCGCCAGCTCGGGCATAGGCGCGGCCACCGCGCTGGGCTTTGCGGCCGAGGGCGCACGGCTGCTGCTGGCCGCGCGGCGCGCTGACAAGCTGGCCGCTGTGGCTGCTCAGGCTCTGGAGCGGGGCGCTGCCGCAGTCCACACCATTACCCTGGACGTGCGCGACCGCGCCGCCGTGGCCAAAACTCTGGCCGAGTTGCCCGCCGAGTGGACCGCCATCGATGTGCTGGTCAACAATGCCGGACTCAGCCGCGGACTGGAGAAGCTCTACGAGGGCAACATCGACGATTGGGAAGAGATGATCGACACCAACGTCAAAGGGCTGCTGTACGTCTCGCGGGCTATCGTTCCGGGCATGGTGGAGCGCGGCAGCGGGCACATTGTGAATCTGGGTTCGACGGCAGGCGATCTGACTTACCCCAATGGAGCGGTTTATTGCGGCTCGAAGGCCGCCGAACGCGCGATCAACGACGGCTTGCGCCAGGATCTGCTGGGAACCCCGGTCCGCGTCACCTCGATCGATCCCGGCATGGTGGTCACAGAGTTCAGCGTGGTCCGCTTCCACGGCGATACGGAGCGCGCCGACAATTTCTACAAGGGCATCAAGGCGCTCACGCCGGAAGATATTGCCGAAACCATCCTCTGGGTGGTGGGACGGCCGGCGCACGTGAATATCGCGCGCATTCTGCTGACGCCGGTGCAGCAGGCGAATTCGCTGCTGGTACACCGGGAGCCCGCTTAGGGACTAGGGACTGGCGACTTAGGGAGTTTTTCTTGCTCGGTGGGGCGGAGTGAGGCACTATGAACTGGTGGCCGAAAAAATCGGCTTGAGAGAGGGAACGATGACGATAGGAATCAGGTTTGGCACCTCCGGGTGGAGGGCGATTGTGGCCGAAGAGTTTACGGTGGCCAATATACGGCTGGCGGTGGCGGGCATTGCCGCCTACGTGAAGACGCAACCAGAGCCGCATCGCGTACTGATCGGCCGCGACCCCAGATTCCTGGGCGAGAGCTTTGTGGCCGAGGCGGCGCGGGTGCTGGCCGGCGCGGGCATCACGCCCATCCTCATTCCGGAGGCCGCGCCCACCCCGGCGATTGCCTACGCGGTGCGCGAGTTGAAGACCTCCGGTGCCATCAACTTTACCGCCTCGCACAATCCGCCGGAGTATAACGGCATCAAGTTCTCGACCCACGACGGCGCACCGGCGTTGCCGGAGGTGACCAAGCAGATCGAGGCGGCGATTGCGGCGTTTCAGAAGATCAACGCGCCGGTGGCTCAGGCTGACGCTCCGGCGGGTGGATTTCAGACGGTAGACGTGAAGCCGACGTTCCTGAAGCGACTGGGCGAGCTGGTGGATTTGCAGGCTATCGCCCAATCTGGCATCAAAATTGTCTACGATCCGTTCTGGGGCGCGGGCCGGGGGTATAGCTCGGATATTCTGCGCTCAGCGGGCGTGGCCGTCGAGACGGTGCACGACTACCGCGATGTTCTGTTTGGCGGTCATGCGCCGGAGCCGGACGATCATCTGCTGGGCGACGCCAAGGCCAAGATGCGGGAGACGGGCGCGGCGCTGGGCATTGCCACCGACGGCGACGCGGACCGCTTCGGCATTGTGGATGCCGACGGCACCTTCATTCAGCCCAACTACATCATCGCCCTGCTCTTCGATTACCTGGTGGAGACGCGCGGCTGGCGCAACGGCGTGGCCAAGAGCGTGGCGACGACCAACCTGATCAACGCGCTGGCCGATTATCACCAGGTGCCGCTGTACGAGACGCCGGTGGGCTTCAAGTATATTGGCGAACTGATTAACCAGGACAAGATCGCAATTGGCGGCGAGGAGTCGGCGGGACTGACCATTCGCGGGCACGTGCCGGAGAAGGACGGCGTGCTGGCCGGGCTGCTGGTGGCCGAGATGGTGGCCAAGCGCGGCAAGAGCCTGGGCGTGCAGTTGAACGAGCTATTTGCCAAGGTTGGTTCCTTTTATCCGGTGCGAGAGAATTTTCGCTTGACCCCGGAGCGTATGGCCGCATTCACTGAGAAGTTGAAGGCCGACCCAACGGAGTTGAGCGGACGCAAGGTGAGCAGAGTGGTGCGCACCGACGGCTTGAAGCTGGTTCTGGAAGATGGTTCGTGGGTCTGCTACCGGCTTTCCGGCACGGAACCGGTGGTGCGGGCCTATACGGAGACGCGCAGTGAACAAGACAAGGCCGCGCTGAAGGCTGCTGCCGAGCAGTTTGTACTGGCCTAGCACCTGGCACCTGCGGTGCGGCCAGCGGCCTTCGGCTTGGTCCGCGCCAGAAAAAAGCGCGGGATTTGGGATTTGTGGCGGCGTTTGGTTGTGCTGGATGGAAGAGTTGAGGTTTCCCACCCTTGCGGCATGAAACAAGAACGCCGCAAGGATGAGGCACCCCACCGTTTAGCGCTGAAATGATTTGAGGAAGCGATGCAGGAAGAGACCATGCAACCCGAAGAGACTGTTGCGGAGACCGCGCCGGTAGCCGCACCCGCTCCGATGCCCATGCGGGCGCTGGCGTGGACGCTGCGGGTCTGGCGTCCGGTGGGAACGGTGGTGGCCATTGGGCTGGCGCTGTTGCTCACCTGGCACGTGGTCACCGGCAAGCATGGTCTTTCCGCGTGGCTGCGGATGCGCACGGAAGACAAGCAACTGCAGAAAGAGATCAAGGACCTGGACCAGGAGAATGCACGGCTGCGGGATCGCATTGAAAAGCTGAAGTCTGATCCCGAGGCCATCGAGCATGAGGCGCGCGAGAAGTTGCACTACGCCAAGCCGGGCGAGGTGATCTATACGCTGCCGGCGCAGCAATCGGCGCAACCGGCCCCTGCGGCGAAATAAGTCTGTGCTTTCCCATGTGCCCAAAAGCGAGGCACCTGGGGCAACCATCTTTTGTGGTTATGCTAGCTTCGCCTGCCCCCCATCCATGTGGATTTTCCAGGTCGAGCGAAAATCCGCTGCTTTGCGGGTAAAAGACTGAGGGCGTTGTTCCCGATTGGGGACAGCGCCCTCTTTTTCTGGTCTACTATCCCGCTTTCAGTCAGCCTGTAACCCCGACGCACGGGCCGCCGATATACGACTCTAGGGCCGGGGTGCGCCTTGCCCAGAGTCCCCGTTCGCGCCGACCGCGCCGAAACTGAAAGCATTGATGCGCCTTGCGGAAGCAAATCTCGCGGCTTTGATTGAGAGCACCGACGACCTGTGGGGATCGGTGGGGCTGGACCATCGCCTGATTATCTTCAATCGGGCCTTTGCGAGCTATATACGGGAACAGTATGGCGTGGAGTTGGCCGTAGGAATGCGCCTGGAGGAGATCATTCCGGCAGAGAAAGCCGAATTCTGGCACGAGGCGTTGGATCGGGCACTGGTGGAGGGGGCATTTCGGACCGAGTACGCGCTACTGGACGGCAGGACGCTTGAACTGGCCTTCCATCCGATTCTGAGCGACGGGCAGGCGACGGGTGTCACCGCCTTTGGCAAGGACATCACCGCGCAGAAGGCGGCGCAGAGGGCGCTGCTGGAGGCGGAGAAGAGGTATCGGGAGATTTTTGACGGGGCGCTGGTGGGCATGTTCCAGATCTCCCTCCAGTCGAAGCTGCTTCATGCCAATCAGGCGTTGGCCACGATTTTGGGGTATGAATCGGCGGCGCAGCTGATTGCCGAGCTGACGAATGTGGGCGAGCAGGTCTGGTCCGACGAGGATGAGCATGATCGCTTCGTTGGACAATTGCGCTATCAGGGCCGGGTACATGGCTTCGAGTGCCGACTGCGGCGGCGGGACGGGACCATCTTCTGGGCCTCGGTGAGCAGTCGACGGGTCAGCGACACCGAGGGAAGGCCGCTCTACAACGAGGGGTCGCTGGAAGATATTTCCGCGCGGGTTCTGGCGGAAGAGACGATCCGCGAGGACCGGGAAAACCTGAAAAAAGCGCAGTTGTTTGGCAACTTCGGGGTCTACGTGCTGGATGTTGCCAGCGGAAAATGGAGCTGTACCAGCGATCTGGACGCGATCTTCGGGATCGACACGCAGTACGCGCGGACGGTGGAGGGCTGGACCAATCTGATCGATCCCCGAGACCGGGCAATGATGGCGAGGTATCTGGCGGAAGAAGTGATCGGCAGGCGGCAGCCCTTCGAGAAGGAGTACCGGATCGTTCGTCAGCGGGACGGGGCGCAGCGCTGGGTGATGGGGGCGGGGCGTCTGGAGTTTGACGACGCGGGCCATCCGCTGAAGATGCGCGGCATCATCATGGATATCACCGAGCGCAAGCTGGCGGCGCAGGCGGTGGCAGAGCGCGAGGCGCGACTGCGCAAGGTCTTCGAGGAAAACGGCTCGATCATGCTGCAAGTGGATCCGGAGTCTGGCCGCATCGTCGATGCCAATGCGGCGGCGGCGATTTTTTACGGATATGGCCGGGAAGAGCTGCTCGGGATGAGCATCGACCACATCAACACCATGCCGCGGGAGGAGATTGCGCGGGAACGGCAGCGGGCGCTGCAGGAGGAGTGCAACCACTTCAACTTCCGCCACCGGCTGGCCTCGGGCGAAGAGCGGGAAGTGGAGGTCTACACCTCGCCGGTTTACATCGATCAGCATCCGGTTTTGTTTTCGATTGTGCATGACATCACCGAGCGCCGACGGGCGGAGCGACAACTGCGCGACAGCGAAGAGCAGTTCCGGGCCACCTTCGAGCAGGCGGCCATCGGCATTTCCCATGTTTCCGCCGACGGCGTCTTTCTGCGCTGCAACCGGCGCTTCGCGGAGATTGTCGGTTACCCGCTGGACGAAATTACCGGTATGACGACGGAGCAGATCACACCTTTCGAGGAGCGGGCAGACAGCCGCGCGGCGCGGCAAAAGGTCTTCGAGGGCAGTCAGGAAGCAGTCACGTTTGAAAAGCGCTATATCCGCAAGGACGGCGAGATTACCTGGGTAAAACTGACCATCTCCGCGCAGCGCGACGAGCAGGGGCGACCGGTACATCTGGTTGGATTTACGGAGGATATCAACGAGCAGAAGGTGGCAAAGAAGCGTCTGGCGGTGGCCACTGAAGCGATGTGGTCCAGCGAGGTGCGCTATCGGACCGTGTTCCATACCAGCATCGACATGATGGCCATCACGCGCATGGACGACGGGACGTACATTGACGTGAACCGCGTGTTTTACGACATGATGGGCTACGAGCGTGAGGAAATTATCGGCCATTCCTCGCTTGATCTGGATATCTGGGTTGATCCATGCGAGCGGAAAAACATGCTCGAAATACTGGAGAAGGAATCGACTTGCCACAATCTGGAAGTGCGGTTCAAGCGAAAGGACGGGAGGATCATCTGGTGTCTGGTATCGTCCACGGTGATTCCGCTGGAGGGGGTGCGGTGCCTGCTTACGGTGGTGCGGGACAATACCGAGGCCAAGGCGGCGGCGGAACGGATGGCGGTGGCCACCGAGGCGCTGCGCAAAAGCGAGGAACGCTATCGGACGGCTTTCCAGACTTCGCTGGACAGCATGTCCATCACCACCCTCGATGAGGGCCGCTACATCGACGTGAATCCGGCCTTTCTGCACATCTTCGGGTACAAACGCGAGGAGGTCATCGGAAAGACGGTGCATGATCTTCACATCTGGGACAACCCCGAGGATCGCAAAAAGATGGTCGAGGCCCTTCTCCAGGAGAATACGTGCAGCAACATGGAGGTGCAGTTGCAGCGCAAGAGCGGGATGAAGTTCTGGGTGCTGGTTTCGGCAGCGCGGATTGACCTGGACGGTGTGCCCTGCATCTACTTCATCGTACGCGACATCTCCGAGGCCAAGGCGGCGGCGGAAGTCATCGAGAATCTGGCCTTCTTTGATCCGTTGACTCACCTGCCCAACCGGCGGATGCTGCTGGATCGGCTGAATCATGCCGTCGCCTCCAGCGCGCGCAACGGGAACAAGCGGGCGCTGCTGTTCATTGACCTGGACAACTTCAAGACCATCAACGACACGCTGGGACACAAGGTCGGCGACCTGATGCTGGAGGAGGTCGCGCAGCGCATGGTCGCCTGTGTGCGCAAATCCGACACCGTGGCGCGACTGGGCGGCGATGAGTTCGTGGTGATGCTGGAGGAACTGGGCAAATCCAGCGAATTGTCCGCGACACAGGCGCGGATTGTGGGAGAAAAGCTGCTGGTGGCGATTGAAAAGCCGTACCTACTGGCCGGACGCGAGTGCCGTAGCCGGGCGAGCATTGGAATTGCTGTCTTCGGCAGCGGCCGGGAGAGCAGTGACGAGATTCTCCAGCAGGCGGACATCGCCATGTATCAGGCAAAGACGGCCGGACGCGGCACGCTGCGCTTCTTTGCTCCGGCCTTGCAGACGGTGGTGAATGCGCGCGCGCTGCTGGAGCATGAACTGCACCAGGCGATTCAGGAGCGGCAGTTTGTGCTGTTCTACCAACCGCAGGTACGCAATGGGCAGGTTTGGGGCTGCGAGGCGCTGATCCGTTGGAACCATCCCCGGCGCGGGCTGCTGGCACCGGGCGAATTCATCGCCCAGGCCGAGGAGACGGGCCAGATTCTGGCCATCGGCAACTGGGTGCTGGAGCAGGCCTGCGAACAGATCGCCCTCTGGAACACCTGCGCCGAGGCGGCCCATCTGATGGTGGCCGTGAACATCAGCGCCCGCCAGTTCCGGCAACCGAACTTTGAACACCAGGTGTTGAAGGCGCTCAAGCACACCAATGCCAATCCGCACAATCTCAAGCTGGAACTGACCGAAACCATGCTGGCCGACAACATCGAGGAGATCATTACCAAGATGAATGGGCTGCGTGAGCACGGCGTGGGCTTCTCGCTGGACGACTTCGGGACCGGCTACTCCTCGCTCTCCTACCTCAAGCGCCTGCCACTGGACCAACTCAAGATCGACCGGTCATTCATCAATGACATTCTGCTGGATGTCTCCAGTGGGGCCATCGTGCAGACCATCATCTCGCTGGGCCGCGCGCTGGGCATCTCTGTGATCGCCGAAGGCGTCGAGACGGTGGAGCAGCGCGAGTTCCTGGCCTGCATGGATTGCCACACCTTCCAGGGCTATCTGGTGAGCCGTCCGCTGCCGCTGAAGGAGTTCGAAGCGCTGCTCAAGCGGATGAGCGAAGGGGCTGAAAAATAATTGTCGCAACAAATGGATTTCCTGCCGCGTCTGATGAGTTAAGGGACCAGGGAATGCTTCCACACCGGCATTGCCCACCATCGGAGCACGTTTGGTAGCGCCGACCTCCGGGTCGGCTGTAGCGTGGACGTCCCCATCCACGTTTGTTTCTGAATACGGAACAAGAAACCCGCAGCGGAAGTCCGAAGCTGCGACGAGAGGAATACTGACGATGAAGCGATTGTTCTTGGCAACTGGAATTCTGGCGTTGGCCGCTCCCCTGGCCATGGCGCAAGCCTCCACCTGGGCCGTTGACTCGGCGCACAGCGAAGTGGGTTTTGTCATCAAGCACGGTGGCGTCTCGAATGTTCATGGGCGCTTCGGCAAGGTGCAGGGCACGGTGGCCTACAACGAGGCCGACGTGAGCAAATCGACGGTGACGGCGACCATCGACGTGACCGGGGTGGATACCGGCGAGAGCGCGCGGGACAACCACCTGAAGACGGACTCGTTTTTTGACGTGGCCAAGTTTCCGACGGCGACGTTTACCAGCACCGGAGTGGTGAAGACCGGGGCAAACCTGACGGTGACGGGAAATCTGACCCTGCATGGGGTCACCAAGCCCGCCATATTGGCCGTGGAAGGCCCCAGCGGCCCCGTAGAGAACGCGATGGACCACAAACCACATGCCGGGTTCACCGCAACCACCACGATCAGCCGTACGGCCTTTGGAATTGGTACCAGCTTTCCATCGCTTCTGGTGGGCGACGAGGTGAAGCTGACCATCGAACTGGAAGTAGTGAAGCAGTAGACGAGGGATTGCACTGCAAAACGGGGGAGTTGCCCATGGCAAGTGGAAAATTCGAGATTGTGCAGCCCCCCGCATTTTCCAGCGTGGAAGAAGAGGCGCTGCTGGGGCTTTTACGCGCCTCCGACTGCCTGAACCGCGCCTTTCAGCGACGGCTGCGGGGCTGGGGCGTGACCGCTACCCAGTACAACGTGCTACGCATCCTCGGGGCGGTGCATCCAGGGGGAATGACCTGTTCGGCGCTAGGCAGCCGCATGATTGCCTCGGAACCCGATATGACCCGCCTTCTGAACCGGATGAAGGCCATGAATCTGATCTGGCAGGAGCGGGACAAGCAGGATCGGCGCTTGGTCTGGACGATCATCGGCGCGGTGGGACTGGGTTTATTGCGGGAGATGGAACCGACGGTGCTCAAGGCCCCTGGAGAACTGCTGGGGCATTTGACCGAGGCTGAGTTGAAGGAACTGAACCGGCTGCTGCGCGTGGCGCGCGAACCGTGGGAGGGACCGGCGAATTGTCCTACGGGGGAGTAGGACAGGGCCAGCGTTACTGGCCCACGACGTTCTTGGCCAGGGATTCTTCGTCCGCATCGGCCTGAATGATCTTGTTGTGCAAACAGTAGAGGGCGAGTTCGAGCCGGTCGGAGACGCCCAGCTTGTCGTAGATCTTGCGCAGATAATTCTTGATGACCTGCTCGGTAGTGCCCAATTGGAAGGCGATTTCCTTGTTGCGCTTGCCCTGGGTGATACAGGTGATGATGGACATCTCCTTGGGCGAGAGGCGGGGCTGTGTGCGGGGATTGACCAGCGCGGCAGCCTGGGCGCGATAAGCCTCGATGACCCAGTTGACCGACTGATTGTCGATCCAGGTTTCGCCGTTGGCGATGCGACGGACGCAGCGGACCAGCAGATCGGGCGAGATGGAGCGCGAGATGATGCCGCGCACGCCGCGGCGATACAGCTCGACGGTCTGATTCTCATCTGCGGCGACAGCCTGCACAATGAGCTTGACCTCCGGCGCCACGCGCAGCAGGTCGGGGATGACATTGGCCGTACCGGCCAGCAGGCTTCCCTCCAGCAGCACCACATCGGTGGGGAAGCGCTCAATGGCGGCACGGAGATTCTCAATGGAATCGGCCTGAGCCACCACGCGAAGATCGTCTTCGAGCGCAAAGACTTTGCGAATCCCAACCCGGTAGATGGCTTGAGAATCCGCGAGGATGATCCGAATCGTCCCCGGCTTGACCGGAGCGTCCAGAAGTTCGCCGTCAGTAGAATCGTCCAATAAATCCATAGTGAGTTTCGTTACGCCTGCTCCGGCTGTCACTGCTCCGCGAATTGGTATTCGTCGATGGTAGCGGCAGCCTGAAACTGAGTTTGGTTCATGGAGCAGCGTACCACACGTCCTAGACAATGGACCAGAACATCTCGCGCAGTGCCTAAAATCGCACCCGGCATGCGCAGGGAAAATTCGATTTTGAGGCCGGCCTTGAGCGGGCTGGTCATCTCGAAAAGCACTCCGCTGGCCGAGACGTTCCGGGTAAGCGCGGCGATTTCGGTCTGGCCCGTGGAAAGCACCACCGGCAGCGAAAGCGGAAAACGAACCGCGCAACGTACTTCCTGATGGGCGGCGGCCGGTCCGGAAAGAGCAGACGACAGCGGCAACCCCGATTTGATAGCGTCCATGGCGTACACCCTGCCCAAATTCGGGCTTCCTGCTACTCTAATGGATTTCTCATCAAAACCCCAAGGAACCAAAGTTCCAGGAAAGTAACCACGGCAGGGGGCAACAACATTTTTTCACGACAAACGGGCTAAAAATTACCTATAATCCACCATGCATTACTTTTGTGGTATGCTGATGGGCCGTGGCGGTTACCGCCGCAGAAAAAACAATTTCACACAAGGAGAACACTACCATGATGACCATCACGTTGAACGTCCGCCGCTTCGTTTTCGTTGCCACCTTAATTGCTTGCGCCGCTGTTTCAATCACTGTCTATGCTGCATTCTCGTCTAATAGCGGCAGTTCTGTTGCCGTTTTCTTTCCTGAACCTTCCTTCCCTTCCGGTGGTGGAAATGTTGCCGTTTTCTTTCCTGAACCTTCCTTCCCTTCTGGTGGTGGAAATGTTGCCGTTTTCTTTCCTGAACCTTCCTTCCCTTCTGGTGGTGGAAATGTTGCCGTTTTCTTCCCTGAACCTTCCTTCCCTTCCGGTGGTGGCAATGTTGCCGTTTTCTTCCCGGAACCGCCCTTTAATGGTATTGTCGGCACTATCAGAAGTGCAAATGCTTAAAAAATGAAAATTATCCAAAACAATCTGGTCAAACACGCTCAATTTCATCGTTTTCTTATGTGATGGCTCAGGATGTTCAAAAGTGACTATTCTGCTGCAGTTTATTACTGCGGACTGGATAGAATTTCGCTGTTAAACTCGATTCATTGCATCATCTAGTGAAGACGGGATGCTTACGAT
>JGI12269J14319_10005072_pt1 | contig 11791 bp, 10 predicted proteins | sample PeaSoiSIISIP2007_FD_14319 | JGI IMG/M metagenome (IMG submission 14319) | reverse complement strand
GATGTGCGGGTGCGGGCGGCGAGCCGGGCTGCCGCGATCAGGGCGACGACCAAGACAATGGCTGCACCCTGCTGAACAGGGTGCAGCCTGGCCGGCACGTGCATGAGGACGGGCTGCAGGTACGCCCACCACAGCAGGCCGATGACGGCGGCGTTGACCGCGTATACGGCGCCGACCACGCTCGTGCCGGTCCGGCCCAGCCAGGGCTTGTCCCGCCAGGCGGGGAACGCCAGCTCGGTGAGCAGGATCGGGATCGCGATGCTGAAAACGGCGTGATAGCCGATGTTCCACACGGCGTAAGTCCAGAACACGCCGAACGCGACGCCGTAGGGGTGGGTCTGGAGGGCCGGGGTAAACCAGTTCGGCTCGAGCAGGCCTTCCTCGATCGCGCCGTAGGCGGCGCCGAGCAGCAGGATCGAGGGCCACCCGCCGCCCCACCGGTGCACCACCTCACGGATGAGGACCGCGCCACCGCCGTACAGGCCGATCTGGATCAGGTATGCGGCGGGATTGGTGACCGTCGTGGTCCCCCACAGGACTTCGGCGATCAGCGGCGCGAGGAGCAGGAGGAACATAACTGGCCAGGCGCGGCCGCGGAACTTGGTCATCGGGATCTCCCTACCGATCACCGAGTGACCAGTTTAGTTTGCGAGATAAGATTCTCTCTATGTAAGATAACATCATGGACGAGCAAATAGCAACTGACCCCGACCGGCTTGGCAGGCTCATCGGCCGCGAGCTCAGCACCGCAGTGGTGATGTTCCACGAGGCAGTCGGCAAGCGGCTGGGCCTCTCCGGTACCGAGCGCAAGCTGCTGGACGTCCTGAGCCGCCTCGGTCCCTCAACCGCCGGCGAGCTGGCCGCGCACACCGGCCTGACCAGCGGGGCGATCACCGGAGTCGTGGACCGTCTCGTCAAGGCGGGGTACGCGCAGCGCGAGCCCAACCCGCGCGACCGCCGCAGCGTGATCGTCTCACGCCTCCCAAGGCCCGCCACCGAACGGCTCGGATCGGAGGTGTTCGCGCCGCTGGGGCAGGCTATCGCGGGCCTCTCCGCGCAGTACCAGCCCGCAGAACTGGCCGCGATCGCCAGCTACCTGCAGGGCCTTACCGGCATCCTCCGTGAGCAGACCGTGCGCCTTCAGGAAGAAGCGGCCCTGGCCGACCCCGTACTGCGTTGACCACACGTCGTCAGGTACCGGGCTAGATGGCCCGGCCAACCGGACTGGCCACTGCTCACAGCTCACGTAGCGCTACGAGTTGATTGCAGGTCTGCCGATCAGGTTCCGGGTCAGCGGGCCGGGTGATTAAGGCCATCAGGGCGGCGCGGGCAGGGATGCGCCCGGTTTCCTGGCGGGGCCCTGGCAGCTGCCTTCCTCGGCGCGCTGCGGGCAGCGTGTCAGCATAAGGAGTGAAGCGCCCGTGTTCTGCCGCGGCCGGTGCTGCGCCTGGTCAGGCGGTCGGCGGGGCCCCGGCGGCCTGCTCGCCGCTGCCCGTGCCGACAGGCCCGGTGAACCTGCCGGTCAAGGCAATGACCGCGTCGATGCAGCCGTCAATGTCGAGCCCGGGGTCCCACGCCTGCTGCAGCACCAGACCCTGGAAGATGGCGGCGCAGACCCGGGCAGCGCTCTCCGGGTCGATCCCGGCCGGCACGCTGCCGTCCCGCTGGCCGCGGCGGAGCAGCCCGGCGATGATCTCGATGGGCTCGTCTAGGCCGCTGCGCACGATCCGCATGATCCGATCGTCGCGCAGGGCCTCCCCCCACAGCTGAATGGTGACCCGCCGCCACCGCTGTTCGGCCGGGTCGGAGAGCCTGCCCAGCGAGACGCGGGCCAGGTCGCGCAGCACGTCCCCGGGGCCTGCGGCCGCTCTCGCGCCGGCCAGGACGGCTGCCTCCCGGGTATGGTGCTCGGCGGCTATCGCCGCCACGATGTCCTCCTTGGCCGGGAAGTACCGGTAGATCGCGCCAGCGCTCAGGCCCGTCTCGGCCACGATGTCCTGCATCGTGGTGCGGTGGAAGCCTTCCCGTGCGAAGCACGCGACGGCCGCATCCATGATCTGACGGCGCCGGGAGGCCAAGTAGCCGTCGTCCACCCGGGGCATGTCAGCGCTTCCTTGACTCGGCGACGTGGTAGTAGGCGGGGGCGGCCGGGCACCTCCCGGCCGGGTAGAAGCGCCGTGCGACATCCGAGACCCGCTCATCCGACAGCAGCTCGAGACCCCGAGCCGCCAGGTAGGCGGGCAGCTGGGACGGGGCGAACCCGAACGTGAACGGCTCTCCGACCCGCCGCACGGCACGCATCGTCGTCTCCGCGCCGGCGAAGACCGCCGACCCGTCCAGCAGGCCGGCGTCCACGTAGGTGAACAGGACCAGCGAGCCGGACCCGAGTATCGAGGCCAGCAGCCCGAAGGTCGCGTCCACCGCCCCGCGGTCGAGGTAGTTGGTGACGCCCTCCCACAGCACCAGGGCCGGCGCTCCCGCCGTGAAGCCCGCCGCCGTCAGCTCCTGGGCCGGATCGTCCGCGCCGAATACGACCGGGACGAACGTGACGTGAGCGGGGGACCTCCCCCTGCGGCGCAGGACGCGCTGCTTGGCCGCCTGGGTCGCCGGGTGATCCAGCTCGAACACGCGCACTCGGTCCATGGCGGGCAGGCGGTAGGCGCGGGTATCGAACCCCGCGCCCAGGATAAGAACCTGCCCGACGTGGCTGAGCTCCCGCAGCACCANCTGGTCGATCAGCTGGGTGCGGGCCACCACGCCCGGCCGGGCGCAGGGCCAGCGATGGTCGATCGTCAGCTCGAGCAGGCGGCGTACCGGTGGCAGCCGGGCCGCCTCGGCCAGCAGCCGGAACTCCGGGCTCAGGAAATGGACGGCCAGTGGGTCGTCGGCGATCCTGACCGGAGCAGGCCGCCGCGCTTCCAGCGCGCGGAACAGCGCATTCTGGCCTGCCGTCCTGCTGGGCTGCCCGGGACGCACGGACATCGCCTCCCATAAAAAGCGGATGTCCGTTCACTATAACTGATTCTGGCCGTCATGACCCACCGATATGGGCGCGAGGGACTGGCGAGGAGCTCATCGACTCAGCCCTGAGACGCGCAAGGGTGGCGCCTGCAGCAGCCGGAACCGGGCGTACTGGTCTGGCGGACCCCGGCAGGACGCAGCTACACCCCCATCCCGGCTAGCTATCCGGTGTACCCGGGCTGGCATGCTGGACGGATGCGGCAGGTCACGGTGCTCGGCAGTTGCGGCGCGTTCCCGGAGCCGGGGCGTGCGTGCAGCGGGTTTGCGGTGGACTGGGACGGATACCGCCTGGTATTGGACCTCGGCTACGGAACGCTCCCCCGGTTGCTTGCGCATTGGCCAGACGGTGCCGTCGACGCTGTTGCCGTCAGCCACGAGCACCCGGATCACTGCGTCGATCTNCACGGGTTGTTCCGGATGCGCCTGTATGGCGGCGCCGGCGGGCCACGGCTGCCGTTGTACTGTCCACCGGGCGTGCTCGATCGACTCCAGGGCCTGGAGCCCGATGCCGACCTGACCGCGGTCTTCGACCTGCATCCCCTGCCCGGCACCTGCCGAGTAGGGCCGTTCGACCTGACCGGGCTGCCGCTCCCGCACTTCGTGCCCAATACGGGCATCCGCGTGCAGTCCGGCGGAATCGCCCTGGCCTTCACCGGGGATACCGGGCCGGACCCGCTGCTGGCAGAACTCGGGCGTGACGCCGACCTGTTCATCATCGAGGCGACCGACCGGGACGGCGAGAACCGGCGGCCCGTACGCAACCTGATGACTTCCGCTGAGGCCGGCCACTGGGCCCAGCGAGCCGGTGCCCGCAGGCTGATGCTCACCCACTTCTGGCCGGGCAACGACCGGGCGGCCTCGGTGGCCGCCGCTTCCGCCGAATTCGGCGGCGAGGTGCTGGCCGCCGAAGAGGACCTCATCGTCAGCCTGGCCGACGGGGAGCAGGGGCGTACGCTCGGTATATGAGGCGCGGCGCAGCGCTGATCCTGCTCGCGATACTGAGGAGGCAAGACCAGGGAGAGGCTGACCTGGTCTTCGGGGGTTGATCCGGAACCGCAGACGGTTGGCGGGCGCCTGGTCGCCGAGGGCGAAGGCGTCGTGCGGGGGACGGCGGAAGGTGATCACGACCTCGGTCGCGGTGACCGGCAGGCACTTGCCGGCGCGGATCAGGATGGGGACGTCCGCCCAGCGCCAGGAGTCGGCCGCGAGCCTGATCGCCACGAAAGTCTCGGTTACCGACTTCGGATCCACCCCGGCGACCTGGAGGTAGCCGTCGTACTGGCCCTTGACGGTGAGCTCGGGGGTCAGCGGGCGCAGCGCGCCGATCACCTGCGACTTGGCGGCGCGCCAGGAGTCCAGTCCGGTCCCGTCCGGGGGTTCGGCCAGGACGGTGGCCAGGACCTGGAGCATGTGGTTCTGGATCACGTCGCGGATCGCGCCGGTCTTGTCGTAGAAGCTGCCGCGGTCGGCGACGTCGAACGCCTCCGCCATCGTGATCTGGATGCTCTGCACGTAGTCCCGGTTCAGCAGCGGCTCGATGACCGAGTTCGCGAAGCGGACGAACATCAGGCTGTCGACCGGGTCCAGGCCTAGCCAGTGGTCGACCCGGTAGATGGCGTCCTCGGGGAAGTACGCGTGCATGGTGGCGTTCAGCTGCTGCGCGCTGGCCAGGTCATAGCCGAACGGCTTTTCTACCATGACCCGATTGCCGGTGGCCCGCCCGGCCTTGGAGATGCCCTCGGCGATCCGCCCGAACAGGGACGGGGGGACCTCGAGGTAGAACAGGGCCTCCTGTGCCTGGCCCATCGCGTCCGACATGGCTTCGTATGTCGCCGGGTCGCCCAGGTCGCCGTCCACGTACCGGAGCAGCCCCAGCATCGTGGTCGCCGCGGGGCTGGCCGGGTCGATCTTGTTCAGCTCGAGCGAGGCGGTCGCGTAGGCGCGAAACTGGTCGAGTCCCCAGCCGCTCTTGGCCACGCCGACCACGGGGACGTTAAGCACGCCCCGCTCGACCAGCCCCACCAGCGCGGGGAAGGTCTCCAGTTTGGCCAGGTCGCCGGTGGCACCGAAGATCACCAGCGCGTCAACGTGGTCAGTGCTCATGTCCCGCCTTCCGACTGCGCTCGGTTGTCCGGGACCTATCCTGCCGCACCGCGGGGTGCTGGCCGCACCGAGGAGGGCACCGTACAGGCGGTCAGTCGTCCTGGCCGCACCAGTTGCTCGGTGGGCGTCCAGCCGGCGTCCACCACTCGGTGGCGGACGATCCAGTACTCGTCGTGCGCGTCCACCGCCATCAGGTCGATCCGCCCGGCGTACCTGACGGTGTCGCCCGCGGCCGTGACCAGGCCGGCCTCGGGTCTTACGGGGTCGAGCACGTTGACCTCGAAGTCCGTCTCGACCAGCACCGGGGAGAACCGGTCCACGCTGGCGGCCCATTCCGTATAGCGGTCCAGCAGGGCCCGGCCTGGGGGGCCGATCCAGACACGATGGATGAACCTGATCATTGTCGTCCAGAACTGCTCGGCGGCCAGCGCGTTGGCTTGCTCGCTACCGCCCAGGAGGCCGCCAGTACTGCCGTAGTCGGAATACGGAATGCCCGGCGGAACGCCGAAGAAGCCGTGACCGGCGCCCGGGTAATACAGGTTGGTGTAGGGCGCGCGATCCCCGGAGTCGCGCAGCTCCTGCACGATCACGGTGGCCGAGGGCGCGGAGCCCCAGACCTGGTCCTCGCCGCCGTCCCCGAGCAGTAGCGGCACGCGGAGGTTGCCCGCCGGGATTTCCGAAAGGGTGGGCAGGGGCCTGCGGTGAAGGGTCCAGGCGGCGCCGGTGCCGCTGGAGGCGGCGTTGATGAACGCGCTGGGCGAGTTGAGCACGATGGCATCGACGAGATGGGGCTCGTAGGAGCCGATCACCAGGGCTCCCTCGGCACCGCGGGAGACCCCGTACAAGACGACCGGGCGGCCGCGAGCCACCGGCTGTACCCGCAGCCAGCCGATGGCGTGCACGAAGTACTCCAGCGGGATCGAGCACAAGCACTGCGGCAGTCCAGGCTCCTGGAAATAGCCAAGGGCCAGCACCGGGAAGCCGACCGCCGCCAGCGCTTGCGCAACATAGGTATCCTCGCCGCCCTCCGAACCACCGATGACGACCACGACGGGCGCACCGGGGCGCACGCTGGCGGGCGTGAACAGGGTTCCGGCTAGGCCGGTGCGGGCCACGGTCTGAACGCTCTGGCTGATTGCGGGCAGCCCGCGGCGGACCAGGGTCGTCACCGCCTGGACTCGGCCGCCGGACACGACCTGCAGCTGGACCACGAATCCCGTGCCGTTCATGTAGAACTGGGTAGCCGGGTCAGTGGTGAAGGCCGGGTGCAGCGACCACAACAATCCCGCGGCGTCGGCCACGCGGTAGCTGCCGGAAACCGGAACCGCGGTGGCCAGGTTCAGCGTGCCGGCCGCGCTGGCCCNGAACTGCGCCGCCGACTCCCATCGCCNGNCTTNGNAGTCATCCGTCTGGGCGCGCAGCGTGACCAGCCCGCCCGACGGCAGCCCGTTGACCGTGATGTGGACCGGGGTGTCGAACGTCGCGGAGAAGGGCTCCGCAACCAGGTGCACCTGCGCGTTCGGTGGGCTGGCCGATCCGGCGCTGCATCCCCCGCAGAGCAGCGCGATGGCGGTGCTGGCGAACCAGCGCCCCGTGCGCACGGCTGCACAGTACGTTCCGTACAGTCGGGAATCAATACCCGTCACGGCGACGGTTTGGGAGCAGAGCCGATGCGCAAGGGCACGAACCGGGCCCGGGTAGTGGGGCGGCTACCCCCGGCCGGGGACGGGATGCGGGCGGTACACCAGCAGGTACTGCGCTCGTTCACCACTACCGGCCATGCGCCGTCGGCCGCGGAACTGGCCGAGACGGCCGCCCGGTACGGCACCACGGCGGGCGCGGTCCTGGATGGCCTGCACGCCGGCGATTACCTGCAACTGGGTCCCGACGGGCAGATCCGGGCCGTGTACCCGTTCTCGGGGGTGCCGACCTCGCACCTGGTGGACATCGACGGCGGGCCGCGGGTCTACGCGATGTGCGCGATCGACGCGTTGGGGATCGCGGCGATGCTCGGGACCGGGGCAACGATCACCTCTGCGGACCCGCGCACCGGCGAGGCGGTCACCGTGACCGTCCGGGCGGATGGGAAGACCGCTGCGTGGCAGCCGGCGAGCGCGGTCGTCTTCAACGGGCGGCAGATCTCGGCGCAGGCCTGCGGCCCGGTCCCGGGCGCGCCGGGCGCGCCGGTCGTGCAGAGCGCGCCGGTCGTGCAGAGCGCGCCGGGCCCCCCGGGCGCGCCGACTGTCCCGGCGGCCGCCGACGCGTGCTGCGGGTACATGAACTTCTTCGGTACCCGCGCGAGCGCGGCGGCATGGGGCGCCGCGCACCCGGGGATCGCCGGGGAGATCCTGGGGCAGGGCGCAGCGCTGCGGCTGGGCGTGGACATCTTCTCCAGATTGCTGAGCGAGGCGAGCGATGGACCTGATCGTTGAGGATGCGGTCGTCGTCACGATGGCGGTGGGCGCCGGAACGGCGGAGGCCCTGCTGGTCAGGGACGGGCGGATCGCCGCGGTCGGGACGACCGGGGCGATCCGGGCGACGGCCGCGCCGGGCGCGGCCGTGGTGCGGCTGGACGGGGCCACCGTCGTCCCCGGGCTGATCGACGCGCACTGTCACGTCGCCGACATCGGCTACCTCGCGACGGCGGCGGACTGCAGCCAGCCGTCCGCGCCGGACATCCCGACGATCCAGGCGCGGCTGCGCGAGGTCGCCGGCCGGACCCCGGAGGGCTCCTGGGTGACCGGGGCCGGGTACGTGGAGTACAAGCTGCGGGAGGGTCGGCACCCGACCCGGGCGGATCTGGACCAGGCGGTNCCCGGCCGGCCCGCCGTGGTCTACCACACGTCCCTGCACGCGGCCGTGCTGAACACGGCCGCGCTGGCCGAGGCCGGGTTCGCCGACGGGCAGCCCGATCCGCCGGACGGCGCCTTCGGCCGGGACGCCCAGGGTCGGCTCGACGGCGTGGTGTTCGAGCGGCCGATGTTCGCGCTGTTCGAGCGGAACCTGCGGGAGGACATCGCCCGGATGGGCGCCAGCGCGCGGGCCGGCCTGATATCGGCAGCCGGCCAGCGGCTCGCGGCGTTCGGGGTGACCGGGGCGTGCGACGCGGACATGCGCAGCGACACCTTCGCCGCGTACGCCGAGGCCGACGCGGCCGGCCTGCTCGGCCTGCGGATCCGCGGGCTGGTCGTGCACGACCACGCGGACCGGGTCCCGGTCGGGCGGCATTCGGACCGGCTGGCGACCGGGGCCGTCAAGATCTGGGCCGACGGCGGGATGAGCAGCCGTACCGCCGCGATCTTCGGCACCTACCCCGTCGCGCCGTACGGCTCGGGGATCCTGTACTTCTCCCCCGGCGAGCTGACCGAGATGGTCCGCGACTTCGATGCTCGCGGTCTGCAGGTCTGCATCCACGCCCAGGGTGACCGGGCCATCGCGATCGTCCTGGACGCCTACGCCGCGGTGCTGGCGGCCGGCGCCGGCAACCCGCTCAGGCACCGCATCGAGCACGGCGGCGCGATGTACGCGCCGCTGGCCGCCCGGGCCGCAGACCTGGGCATCGTGATCGTGAGCCAGCCCGGGTTCATGTCCACGCTGGGGGATGGGTTCGCCGAGGCGTTCGGCGACCGGAGCGACGAGCTCTACGCGTTCGCCTCCTGGCAGCGGGCGGGCCTGACCGTCGCGGGCTCCTCCGACGCCCCGGTCATCACCGCCGACCCGCGGCTCGGCCTCCGCGACGCCGTCCTGCGCCGCACCGGCGCAGGACGGGTGCTCGGCCCTGGCGAGCGCCTGCCGGCCCGGGACGCGCTGGCTCTGTACACCACCCACGCCGCCTTCGCCTCGCACCGCGAGCACGAGACCGGCTCGCTGGAGGCGGGTAAGTACGCGGACTTCGTGGTCCTCGAGGAGAATCCGCTTCGGGCAGAACCCGAGCGGCTGGCGGACATCCGCGTCCTGGCCACCGTCCTGGGCGGGATACCCGTCTGCCAAGCCACGAACCTGTTTCCCGGCTGACCGTTTCCTGTCTGCTTTGGTCCTTTCTGGGCAGTTTCTGCCAGTCTTCTCATAAAAAGTGAACCTTCCGACCTATTGCCCCGTCTCATAACTGAACGCAGGGCAAGCCGCCGTAGTACGTGACGGCAGGGGTCACACGGTCTGGTACGGGAACGGCGGCGTTTACCAGAGGGGAACTCCATGCGATTCGGTACCAAAGCGGCGATCATGACCGCCTTCGCCGGACCGGCGATCGCGGCCTTGATCATGACGGGAGCAGGGCCGGCTAACGCAGCCGTGACCACCGCCAACACGCCGCACTCCACGTCAGACCCGATCTTCGGGTTCTGCAACCCGTTCTTCCAGCACCAGAACCAGTTCTTCTTCCAGCGGCAGCAGTGGAACCTCAGCGGCGACAACACCGTCGTGGCCACCCTCAACGGCAGTTCCATGACCTTCAGCTACCCGGTGGACTTCACCCAGCGGGGCGGCTGCCTCGGCGGGACGCTGACCGACCCCTTCTTCCCGACCTCGGGACCGATCCACGGGACCGTGTTCGGGAACCACGTCACGTTCTCGTTCAGGTACCCGAATGGTTCCACTCAGGGCAAGAGGACGTTCACCGGGACCATTGACCGGCACGGCGACGTGTTCGGGACGTGGTCCGAGACGGGCTCCGAGAACGGCACCGGCACCTGGCATCTGACGAGGGATGCCCACCGGGCCTGCCACAGGTTCTTCTGGTGGGACCCGAACCAGGCCTGTTTCCTCTTCTAGTACGACCGGAGCAGCCAACCGCGAGCATCTTCGCGGTTGGCTGTTTCCTGTCTATTCCCGTCCTTCCTACTGGTTTCTGCCAGTTTCCTGGCATACAGGCAACCTTCAGGTAGAGCACACCGTCTGCTAGGTAGAAGCAGGGCTGTCGCTGATGTGCGTGACGGCAGGGGTCACGAAGCACTGGGTACTGCAGCGGCGGCTTTTAGCAGAGGGGAACTCTATGAGATTCCGCACCAAAACGGCGATTATGGCCGCCCTCGCCGGACCGGCGATCGCGGGCCTGATCCTCACGGGGGCGGGGCCGGCTAACGCAGCCGTCACCACCGCCAACGCGCCGCACGCCAGCTCGGACCCGATCTTCCAGTTCTGCAGCCCGTGGAACCTCGAACGGTGGGACCTCCGGGGGAACAACACCGTCGACCTCACGTTCGGCACCACGCCGTACACGTACGCGGTGCACTTCAACCAGCGGGGCAGCTGTGTGTCCGGCTGGCTCACCGACACGAACATCCCCAACGGCCCCCAGACCGGGCCGATCCGCGGGTACGTGTTCAGGAACTACGTGAAGTTCTCGTTCACCTACACCTACACCGGCGAGACCCAGGGCACGCGGTCCTACATCGGAACCATTAGCCACTGGGGAGGGGTCTCCGGAACCTGGTCCGATAGCGGACCCGACCACTCCACGGGTACCTGGTCGCTGGCGCACGGCGTGAGACGAGCGTGCCCGGACTTCTTCCCGTGGTACGGATTCTTCGAATTCGGGAACGGGTGCCCGGTGCCGTTCCCGTACCAGTTCTACTTCTAATCCGGCCTTAGGCCCCGATGGCCCCGCGCGGGACGGCAGGACCCGCGCGGGGCTTTTTCGGCTAGGTGGCTGGCGCGCGCCACATGGCCGCCATGAGCGGCGCGCCTTCGGGCATGCCGAGGTTACCGATGCTCCGGAAGCCGAAGTGCTCGTACATGGAAACGCCGTCCGGCTGGCACGCCTCCAGATAGGCAGGCTGCCCGTCCCGGTCGCAGCGGTTCAGCCGCGATCGCAGCAGCAGGCTGGCTAGTCCGAGGCCCTGCCAGGCGGGATCGATGCCGATCGCCTTCAGGTACCAGTGCGGTTCTTTCGGGTGGGCGACCTCCAGAGCACGCCCGTACCGGGCGGCCCGGCCCAATCCCCCGGCCAGGGCCCGGACATGATGTGGCACCGCCTGGACCTGCTCGCGGAAGCCTGCACGCCGGTGGCCCGGCGGCAGCCAGATCGCACCGCCGAGGATCTTCCCACCGCCACAGGCCACGTCCACGCCGCCGTACCGCAGCGACTCGATCCCGATGACGGTCTCGAACATGCGGGTGATGCGACCAAGCCGCGTCGCCGGATCAGGCAGCAGCCAGACCAGCGGCGGGTCGTCATAGAAGGCCCGCGCCAAGACAGCGGCCAGCGCCCTCACGTCGGCGGGCGTCGCAGGCCGGATGAGGTCAGCGGGCGGCGGGAAAGGGGCCAGGAGGACCGGCCGGGCGGTGCCGGGCCGGGCCGGGGACGTCAGTTCGGCTAGCTGGTTGCCTGTCATGTGGGTAAGAGTGCTGGATCAGGCTGCGGACCGTCAGTCACCGGCCCGACAGGGTTCCTGTCGACTTGCCGACACCGGCGACGGCGCGTTGCTTCCGGGGCTTTTTCGTGCCCGGGGGTGGTACCACCGCTCGTTCGGGCAAAAAGAAATAAGGGGATATGGGGGGCGGCCGGGGTGGCGTCCGGCTGGGCTGGCCGGGGCGTGGCGGTGCTGCCGCGGAGGAGGTACGCCGACCTGAGCAGGTCCGGGTTCGCGCGCAGCTCGCTGGCCGGGCCGGAGAATCGGATCCGGCCGCCTTCCATGATGTGCGCGTGGTTGGCCAGGCCCAGCGCCAC
>JGI12269J14319_10005071_pt1 | contig 11792 bp, 8 predicted proteins | sample PeaSoiSIISIP2007_FD_14319 | JGI IMG/M metagenome (IMG submission 14319) | reverse complement strand
GCGCTCACATCGAGGAAGACCAGCGTTCCGTAGACGTTCTGCTCGCCGGACGCAACGGTCACGGCGGGTAAATTCATAACTTCCCCGGTATTGTCCGCCGCAAACGAGGCCACCGGATTGGACACCTGCTGGGTGACAGCAGCATCGTAGGAAGCGCAGCCGGAATTCGCAGTGCACTCGTAGTACAAGGGGGAAAGCAAATCGGCCTCAATGCAGGCGGTCGTCGTGGAACAATCGTTGACGAACAGTCCGACCCCCAGAATACCGTTGGCACCGAAGGAAGCAACGTCGTTCAGGGCGTTCCCGGTGCCGGAACAGGCGCCCGGCGTTGTATAGGCGCTCGCATCACCGATGACCTGCACGTTGACGTTGTTCGCCGTTTCCCCGGTAAAAAAACCACTGGCATTCGGCGGTCCCCCGATCGAAACGTTCGCTGTTCGCACCGATCCCCAGGTATAGCCGTCGGCGAATTGCCCGCATTCGATGAGCGGTTCACCGGCGTTTGTCACTGGCGGCAGCGACATGTTGGAATTCAGGGTCGAGGACATGATGCGCAGTCCGGAGGATCCGGTATCGACCATGATGTGATCGATTGTCTGGCAGGTGCTGGTTCCCGGAATGCAGACGGTCACGCTGGTGAAGGCGATATTGACCGACCCAATGGTGGACGCGGTCCCGGTCGAAGTGTTGTAGGCGCAGGGGCCCTTATCGACGACGATCGATGCCTCGTTGCTGGCCAATCCCGTCGTATTCAGTTGGGGAAGACGGGCTTCGCAGGCCGCTACGGCCGCGCCGGGATCGCTGCTGCCACCGATGCTGCCGGAACCGGACCCGGACCCACCGCTGCCGCCACAAGAGACGACCAGCGCGCTTAGCGTAAGCGCCGCAAGAACCGCGATCAAGCCTCCACGCAGCATCATGGAAGATTCCGATTTACTTGATGTCATCAACGCTGACTCCGGTCGGTAGGGCATCGGTCAGATAAGCACGGCCATGGAACGAGCGCATATGGCCACTGGATTCGACAAACAGCTTGCCCTCGCGCACAACCAGGTGCCCGCGTCCGCCCTCCTGGCGATTCGGTGAGCTGGTAAAGGTGTCGAAGTGCGCGCCCAGGAGCTGGCGCAGGTTCGGCAGGGAGCGGCCGCCCCAGGACACGCCGAAGACCACGCCGGCAGGGGAAATGTATTCGTGCACGATCGCGCCGCCGGGCGACTGCAGATCATGGACCGTGAACTTGGAAAGAGTCCTGACCTGCGCGGCCGCGCGCACCTGCTGACGGTCGACCTCCACGGTCTTGACATCCTCGCCCAGCGTGGCGCGGGCCGGGACCGCGGTCAGCGCCGCCATCGCGCCCAGCGCCAGAGTTGCCGCGAACAAAGCGTGGTCGGATACCAGTGGCGAGCGCGGCCTGTGCGAGGACGTGCGGCGAAGAAGCACCGGGCGCCAGGCCGGCAACGTGGAGAGCAGGCGAGAAATATTCAACGCGCAACCTTTCCGGAATCGTTCACGAGCGCCGCATCATGCCGGAAAAAACCGCAGGCGTGACGGGGGAACTGTGGGGCTCAGGACGCCGATACTAAGGGCTACGCGCGGCAAACGCAGGCGATCGCGTGGTATTTATTGGAAAATATTTGCAAGATCGTGTAACCGGATTAGCGTCTCCTGGCGTCATCCGGCACAGCAAGCGCGAGATCAGTGGCGAATTCGTCGAATGCGCGGTGTCCAACTGCGGATTTGCGCCTCGCTCCGGGGGCCAACGCGCAACGGGCGCCGCGGGCCGGTGCGCTCGCGGCGGGCAAGACTACAATCGTGCTTCACGAGAAAAATCGGGTAGTCCGGCCCGGCCGCGCGAAGCGCGGGAGCGCGTCCGGCAGCCCGCCAGGGAGGCAGCATGAAACGCGAATCCCCCGTCACCGGAGCCCAAAGCAGCAATGCGGCCTTGATGGCGCGCCGCCGGGCGGCGATGCCCCGTGGTTCGGGACAGGTGCACGAGATATTCGTCGATCGTGCACTCAATGCGGAGGTCTGGGACGTAGAAGGTCGGCGTTACATCGACTTTGCCGGCGGGATCGCCGTGCTCAACACCGGCCACCGCCACCCGCAGATCGTAGCAGCGGTCAAGGCGCAGCTCGATCGCGTGACGCACACCTGTTTCCAGGTGCTGGCGTACGAGCCCCTGGTGGAATTGGCCGAGCGCCTCAACGCCCTGGCGCCCGGACCGGCGCCGAAGAAATCGTACTTTCTTTCGACCGGCGCCGAGGCCGTGGAAAATGCGATCAAGATCGCGCGTGCACACACCAAGCGCTCGGGCGTGATCGCGTTCGGGGGCGCCTTCCACGGGCGCACCATGATGACCTTGTCGCTTACCGGCAAGGTCGCGCCCTACAAGACGGGATTCGGACCCTTTCCGGCCGAGGTCTTCCACGCGCGCTTTCCCAATGCTTTGTTCGGCGTCAGCATTGCCGATGCGCTGGCCTCGATCGAGCAACTGTTCAAGAACGATATTGAGCCCGAACGCGTTGCCGCCATCATCGTCGAGCCGGTGCAGGGGGAGGGAGGCTTTTACATCGCCCCGTTCGAGTTCCTGCACGCCTTGCGCGCCCTGTGCGATCGCCACGGCATCGTGCTCATCGCCGACGAGATCCAGAGCGGTGCGGGACGCACCGGGACGTGGTTCGCGATCGAGCATTCCGGAGTGGTTCCGGACCTCATCACCATGGCCAAGTCCATGGCCGGTGGCTTCCCGATTTCCGCCGTGATCGGCCGCGCCGACATCATGGATGCCCCGAACCCCGGTGGCCTGGGCGGCACCTTTGGGGGCAATCCGCTGTCGGCCGTCGCGGCGCTGGAAGTCCTCAAGGTCTTCGAGAAGGAAAAGCTGTTGCCACGCGCCCGCGCGGTCGGCGCGCGGTTGCGCGCGGGCCTGGAGGCGATCGCGCGCAAGCACGACTCGGTCGGCGACGTGCGCGGGCTCGGCGCCATGGTGGCGATGGAATTGTTCGAGAACGGCAGGCTCGATGCACCGGATGCGGAACTCGCAAAGCGCCTGGTTGGCGAAGCTGCGCGCCGCGGCCTGATCCTGCTCCCCTGCGGTCCGTACAACAACATCATCCGCGTGCTCGTTCCGTTGACGGCATCGGACGAAATCCTCGATGAGGGAATGCGTATTCTCGGGGACTCGTTCGACGCGGTCGCGAAGGCGTAAACGCCGGGTCGGCCTCGGGGCGTGATCGGATCGGCGCAAGGCCGACGGCGTGGGCTGGCGCGATTTTCGGCTCCGGGGTGCTGTGCGGATGTAATGTTTGCGCCCGATCCGCGACTAATGCTCCACAAGACGTGTTCGAGACCGTGACGGCAGGGCGATCATCGGCCGTCAAACGATCAACGGGACGTCACTTCGGAGATGGTGATGATCATGGGAAGACGGCATTGGTTTGTGGCAGGCTCGAGTGTTCTTGCCGCATTGGGTCTGGGCCGCCTTGTGCGTGGACAGACGCTGTCCCGGCCGGCGTCCACGACGAGCCACTTTGAGGTGGAGCACACCGACGAGCAATGGCGCGCGCTGCTGACGCAGCAGCAGTACGCGATATTGCGCCAGGAAGGAACCGAGCGGGCCTTTACGAGTCCGCTCAATCACGAGAAGCGCCGCGGCACTTTCTCCTGTGCCGGCTGCGCGCTGGCGCTGTTTTCGTCGACCACGAAATTCGACAGCGGCACGGGTTGGCCGAGTTTCTGGCAGCCGCTCGAGAACGCGGTAGCAACCACCGAGGACAGCACGCTGGGGATGGTACGCACGGAGGTGCACTGCCGGCGCTGCGGCGGGCACCTGGGGCACGTCTTCGATGACGGTCCGCCGCCCACGGGCTTGCGGTATTGCATGAACGGTCTAGCGCTGACATTCCAACCCGCGGGAGGGCAATCATGAACGCTTCTTTGTTTGGTGCAAGGAACGTGCGCGTCGGGCCAGCCGCTGGCGCGCGGCCCTATGCAGTCACGCTACTGGCCACGGTGCTGGCCGCACTGACACCGGTCGTGGCCTCGTGCGCCGAGTCGGCGACCCCGATACCGGCACCGGTGGTCGACGAAGCCGTTGCGCCGACACACGCGTCAGAGACGGCGGTGCTGGCCGGTGGATGCTTCTGGGGCGTGCAAAAGGTATTCCAGCATGTCAAGGGCGTGCAGCGCGCGGTATCGGGGTACGCGGGCGGAGCACAATCGACCGCCGAATACGAGACCGTCAGTACGGGCCGAACCGGCCACGCCGAGTCCGTGCAGATCACCTTCGATCCGAGCGTCGTGAGCTACGGCACCATATTGCGCATCTTTTTTTCGGTGGCGCATGATCCGACGCAGATCGATCGCCAGGGTCCGGACTTCGGTACGCAATACCGCTCCGAGATCTTTACGCTCAACGACGAGCAAAAGCGTATTGCCGAGGGCTATGTCCGTCAGCTCGACCAGGCGGGCGTTTTCGGGCGCAAGATCGCCACGCGCATCGATCCGCTGCAAGGTTTTTATTCTGCCGAGGCATACCACCAGGACTTTGCGACGCTGCACCCGGACAACAGCTATATCGCGCACTATGACCTGCCCAAGGTGCGCAGCCTGGAGCAACTGTACCCGGAGCATTACCGAACCGACCCCGTACTGGTATCGGCAGCAGGCGCAGGGACGAACGCTAGCACTATGCGCTGATTATTGCCGCGCATGTTGTCGGCCGCGGTGCGGAAATGCGTGATATGCATCAAAGTTGGTGATCCCGATCATTGACGTGTGCAATCGAGCGTGCATAAAATGATTTCGAAGCCGGTACCTACCGGTTGATGACTGGCGTTTCTTCCGATGCGCCAGAGACCCGAGTGAGCAGGCGCCAAACAGATCTGTGCTCGCCGGAGGCTCGGAAAGGCCCCGCAAGCGGGGCCTTTTCAATTCCTTGCGCCGGCTCGCGATGAGAGCGCAAGCGCTGCAAGCCCTTTCGAGTTCGCCAAACTCATGATCGCGAAGATTCGCGGTGTCGCGCCGGGCAGAGTCGTGTTGGTGGAACATGTCTCCCGGATCCTCGCGGACAATCCGCTCGGCGATCCGCACGTGCGCCGATTCCCGGTCTGGTTGCCGCCACAGTACGACAGCTCCACTACCCGCGGGCTGGGCCGGCGCTTCCCGGTGCTCTTTGACCTGGTCGGGTACACGACTGCCGGCACGGCCCACGTCAACTGGCGCGCCTTCGAGGAAAACGTCGCCGAAAAGGCCGAGCGCCTGGTGCATGAAAAGCGCATGGGTCCTGCGATCATCGTGTTTCCCGATTGCTTCACGCGGCTGGGTGGCAACCAGTACGTCAACTCCTCGGCGATCGGTAATTACGCCGATTACCTGACGCGCGAGCTCATTGGCTTCATCGATCGTGAGTTCCGCAGCTTGGCCGCACGCGAGCATCGCGGCTGTTTCGGCAAGTCCTCTGGCGGCTACGGGGCGATCATTCATGGCATGAAGTACGCGCGCTACTGGGGCGCGGTCGCCGACCACTCGGGCGATTGCTACTTTGACTTCGTCTACCATGCCGACTGGCCCAACACGCTCGACGAACTTGCCCGCTATCGCAAGCCTGCCCGCAAGCCCGGGCCGACCGACGTGCGCCGCAACGAGCGCGGGGTCGAGGCGGGCATCGACGACGGGCGGGTGCGGCGGTTTGTCGATGCCTTTCACGCCAAGGACAGACCTTCGCCGGCCGAAGTCCATTGTCTGATGAATTTATGCATGGCCGCCACCTACGATCCAGACCCCAAGGTCGCCAACGGATTTCGCATCCCTTTCAACATGGAAACCGGCGAACTGCTCGCTGCCCGCTGGGAGCGCTGGCGCAAGAGCGACCCGATATTCCTGGTGCGCCAGCACGCCGATGCGTTACGTACCTTAAAAGGGATCTACATCGATTGCGGCTGGCGTGACCAGTACCACCTGCATTACGGCGCCCGCATCCTGTCCAAGCGCCTGGCGCAACACCGCATCGCCCACCGCTACGAGGAATTCAATGACACCCACTCGGGCATCGATTACCGGATGGACCTGAGCCTGCCGTTCCTCTATCGCGCCCTCAAGCCCTGAGAGTCAGAGTACGTGGTCCCGGCGGCACCCCGTGAGCGCCACGCGCCAGCTCTATCTGCTGCACGGCCGGCGGAAGTTCCGTACCGCTTTGACGGCTTATTGCCCCACGACAAACAAAAGGTTCAAGCGCGCTCGTATGATCGTCGACGCACGCGATGAGGCTGGGCAGGCTGCTCGATCCTCGCCGAGGGTACCGGACGCCAATATCGGGCGTGGAACCGGATTTATGCCCAAGCGTCGGAGGACCCGTCGAGCTGGATTTGGACGTCCATTGCCTGGAACATAGGCAATGCGTAAATAATTAAGAAAAGCTGAACCATTTATTCAAAATTGTTTAATTGTGCTTATCAATTAAGTCCCCTACAGTGCAGGCCAGACTAACTCCCAACGAACGAAGGAACTTTCATGGACCAGTCCAACCGTTATTCCGACCTTAGCCTGCGTGAAGACGAACTCGTCCGCGGCGGTCGGCACATCCTCGTTGCCTACAAGATGAAACCGAAGGCGGGTACCGGCTACTTGGAAGCGGCCGCTCACTTTGCGGCCGAATCCTCCACTGGCACGAACGTCGAGGTTTCAACCACCGATGAGTTCACCAAGGGGGTCGACGCGCTCGTGTATCAGATCGACGAGGCCACCGAGGAGATGCGAATTGCCTACCCAATCGACTTGTTCGATCGCAACATCATCGACGGCCGAATGATGATGGTCTCGTTCCTGACGCTAGCGATCGGCAACAACCAGGGCATGGGCGACATCCAGCACGCCAAGATGTACGACTTTTATGTGCCGCCACGCGCACTGCAACTGTTTGACGGGCCGAGCAAGGACATCACGGACCTCTGGCGCATTCTTGGCCGGCCGGTGACGAACGGCGGATACATCTCCGGCACCATCATCAAACCCAAGCTGGGCCTGCGGCCGGAGCCGTTTGCCCGGGCGGCCTACGAGTTCTGGCTGGGCGGCGATTTCATCAAGAATGACGAGCCCCAGGGCAACCAGGTCTTCTCGCCGATGAATAAGACCATTCCGCTCGTCTACGACGCGATGAAGCGCGCGATGGACGAGACCGGTGAGGCCAAGATCTTTTCGGCAAACATCACGGCCGACGACCATTACGAGATGCTGGCACGCGGCGAATACATCCTCTCGGAGTTCGGGCCCGACGCGGACAAGGTGGCCTTCCTGGTCGACGGTTACGTGGGCGGTCCCGGCATGATCACCACGGCGCGGCGCAGCTTCCCCAACCAGTATCTGCACTACCACCGTGCAGGCCACGGCGCGATCACCTCTCCGAGCGCCAAGCGCGGCTACACGGCCTACGTGCTGGCCAAGATGAGCCGGCTGCAGGGCGCCTCGGGTATTCACGTCGGGACGATGGGATACGGCAAGATGGAAGGCGAGAAGGACGACCGCGCAATCGCCTACATCATCGAGCGCGACAGTTACGACGGTCCTGCCTACCACCAGGAATGGCTGGGCATGAAACCGACGACCCCCATCATTTCCGGCGGCATGAACGCGCTGCGCCTGCCCGGTTTCTTCGAGAACCTGGGTCACGGCAACGTCATCAATACGGCAGGTGGGGGCTCGTACGGCCACATCGACTCGCCGGGCGACGGTGCGAAGTCGCTGCGCCAGGCATACGATTGCTGGAAGGCCAAGGCCGACCCCATCGAATGGGCAAAGGAGCATCGCGAATTCGCGCGCGCTTTCGACTCGTTCCCCAAGGATGCCGACGGCCTGTTCCCCGGCTGGCGCGACAAGCTGCGCGGCCGGCATCGCTAAGCCTGTCCGAATCGCAAGGCCATACCCGGCCCCCGTTGCGGGGGCCGGGATGGGCACGACGTATCGGACGAACCGGGGGTGCTCATGAGTTCACTTGACGATTGGCGTATTACGGAAGAGCCGTACTACGCGCCGCAGGCCGACGAGGTCGCGCTGTTCGTGGCCGCATATGCCGCGCGCCTGCCGGTGATGGTGAAGGGACCCACCGGCTGCGGCAAGTCGCGCTTTATCGAGTACGCGGCCTGGAAGCTTGGTCGACCGCTCGTCACGGTCGCTTGCAATGAGGACATGACGGCGGCCGATCTGGTCGGCCGTTTCCTGCTCGAGCCTGGCGGCACGCGCTGGCAGGACGGCCCGCTCACGATGGCGGCGCGTCACGGTGCGATCTGCTACCTTGACGAGATCGTGGAGGCGCGGCAGGACACAACGGTTGTCATCCACCCGCTCACGGACTATCGCCGTACGCTGCCGCTGGATAAAAAGGGCGAGCTGGTGCGCGCACACCCGGACTTCCAGCTGGTCATCTCGTACAACCCCGGCTACCAGAGCCTGATGAAGGATCTGAAAACCTCGACACGGCAGCGCTTTGTCGCGCTCGACTTCGACTACCCGACGGCCGCGCTGGAAGCGCAGATCGTCGTGCGCGAGACCGGCATCGGGAGCGATCAGGCTGGCGCGCTGGTGCAGGTGGCCGCGGCAGCACGCGGCTCAAGGGGCACGGTCTGGACGAAGGCGTCTCGACCCGTCTTATTGTCTATGCCGGCAACCTCGTGCGCCAGGGCGTTGCCCTGCGTGACGCCTGCCGGATGGCTATGGTGCGTCCTATCACCGACGATGCCGAGATCCGCGAGACTCTGGAGCACACCATCGACGCCGTTCTCGTCTGACCTCGGGTGCTTGTGACGTGAGTGCACCGGCCACGCCCTTTGCAACGTACGGCACCAGGCCGGGAACGGCGCGCGCCGAACGTGCGCCGCTGCGCCACCAGAAGCTGCGCGACCGGCTCGATTGCCGCTTCGACGCCGTTGACGATGTCTTCGATGAATGCATAGACGAAGCCCAGCGCAAGCTGAGCGCGACTGGCCTCGATGCCTATATTGCGCAGGCCAGCAGGCTGGGCAAACTCGGGCGGGGGGTAGAGCCGCTGCTGGTGTTCCTGGAGATCTGGCCAGGCGTCGCGGGCGTCGCTGGCGAGGCTTCGCTCGCACCCCTTGATCGGGCGATACAAGCCTTTCAGAAGTCACCCAACGGTCCGGCCATCGTGCCCCTGCTGCAAAGCCTGGGCGCCGTGGCGCGGCGCCTTCCCTCGCCCGAACTGCTGGCGCAGTATCTCGCGGTTACGGTCCAGCTGATGGAACGCACCAGTATCTCGATTCACGGGGGCCACACCACGGAGCCCAGTCCCAGCTTGCCCACCTTCCTGCGACAGGCACCGACCCTGGTCGGCATGGTGCCAATCGATGGCCTGCGGCGCTGGGTGTCCGAGGGCATTCGCCTGCACGGCCAGCATCCTCAGCGCCAGATCGATTTCTTCGCCCTGGCTACCCCCGACAGTCGTGCGCTGTTGCAGCGCGAGCGCCACGGCACCCTGCTGGTCGATGCCGAGCGGCGGCTGGAGCTCACGCTGCGCTGTCTGTGGAATGAGCACGTCGCACTGATCCCGTATCCCGTGAGTACGGATGGGGACGACGGGGCTTCTGCGATCACGCTGCCTTACGCGCAGCCGGACGGGTTTCGACTTCCCGAGGCGCTTGACGATTGGCAAGGACCCCCGCCGGCGCCTGCGCGAAGCGCTGACATTCGTGTGGGCAGTGACGGTGTCAACCCGCAGCCGGGGGCTCGGCTTAGCGGGCTGGATCGCTACCGCGCCATCCTTACCCACCTGGCGGCGCATCGACGCTGGAGCCTGCCCCTGGTGGCCGACAACCTGAGCCCGCTGCAGCGCCTGGCCGTGGAATGTTTCGAGGACTGTCGCGTCGACCACCTGGCGTTGCGCTGCTATCCGGGATTGCGCCGTGCCTTCCTGGCGATGCACCCGGCGCCGGCCGAGGATGCCTGTGACCCGCAGCGCGAGTCCTGCCTTCGGCACCGGCTGGTTTGCATGTCGCGTGCCCTGCTCGATGCCGCGCACCCCTACCGCGATCCGGTCCTGCTGCAGTTTCGCGGGCGCTTTCTCGACCTGCTGCACGAGGGCGAATCGTCCAGCCGGGATGTGGCGGCGTTGGCGCTGCAGTGGGCTGCACGTACGCGGCGCCAAGATGACCAGCAGGCCAGAATGCGCTTTGAGGACACGGTGGTGCATTATCGCGACGACAATCGCCACCTTTGGACGTACATCGAGGCGGGCGACGAGGAGGAGCAATTCGAGAATCGACGCTCGAGCCCCAAGACCGACGATTCGGCGCTGCCGCCGCGCCATTACCCCGAATGGGACGAGGCCACGCGCAGCTACCGGCCCGACTGGGTCAGCGTCTACGACACCTTGCAGCCGGCCGGCGATCCGGCCGACATCGACACGCTGCTCGGCCGCCATGCGCCCGTGGCCAAGCACCTGAAGCGCGTGCTCGACCTGATCAAGCCGCAGGACCGTACGCGGTTGCGCTACCAGGAGGAGGGTACGGAACTCGACCTCGACGTGGCCGTGCGCGCGATTACCGACTGGCGCGCAGGCGCCCAGCCGGACCCGCGCATTCACATGAGCACGCGCACCGACGGACGCGACATCGCCGTACTGCTGCTGGTGGATCTCTCGGACTCGGTCAACGATGCCGTAGCCGGCACGGACGAGACCGTGCTCAGTATCAGTCGTGCCGCGGTGGCGTTGCTGGCCTGGGCCATCAGCCAGATGGGCGACGAGCTGGCCATCGCGGGCTTTCACTCCAACACCCGGCACGAGGTGCGCTACCTCCACATCAAGGGATTTTCCGAAACCTGGGACGCCACGCCGAAAGCGCGCCTGGCGGCAACGCTTGGCGCATACTCCACCCGCATGGGTGCGGCGCTGCGTCATGCGGGCCATCTGCTCAGTGGCCGTCGGGCCGAAAAGAAACTGCTACTGGTGCTCACCGACGGCCAGCCGGCCGACGTGGACGTTGACGATCCGCTGCACCTGCATGCCGATGCCGCCTGCGCCGTCCGTGAACTCGATGCCATGGGCCTGCATACGCACTGCATCAGTCTTGACGCGAAGGCCGACGACTACGTCGGGCGCATCTTCGGCACCCGCTGGACCGTGATCGATCATGTGGAACAATTGCCCCGCCGACTCCCGGAGCTGTTCCTCTCGCTGACGCGTTGACGCAGGACGATTGCCCGCGCACGCGCCACGCCAACGCTACTTTCGTCGCTGCACCATTGGGAGTATCCCGTGAAGCCCACTACCTTGCGCGCCCTGATCTTCGACGTCGACGGTACGCTTGCCGACACCGAAAGCGCCCATCGCGTCGCTTTCAACCGCGCCTTTGCCGAAGCCGGCCTCGACTGGCACTGGGATGAACCGCTCTACACGCGGCTCCTGGAGGTTTCCGGGGGGAAGGAGCGCATCATGCATTTCTGGCGTGAGCTGCGTGGCGACTCCAATGCAATGGGCGCCGACGCGCAGGCCGACTTGGTGCAGCGCTTGCACCGCCTCAAGACCACGTACTACGAGCGTCTGGTTGCGGACGGCGCCGTGCAGATGCGCCCCGGCGTGCTGCGGTTGATCGAGTCGGCCAAGAAGGAGGGGTTGAGCCTGGCCATCGCAACCACCACCTCGCCGGCCAACATCGAGGCCTTGCTGCGATCGGCGATCGGGTCCGATTGGCGGCACACGTTCCCGGTCGTCGAGGACGCCGTCACGGCGCCTAGCAAGAAGCCCCATCCGCAGGCGTACCTGCAGGCGCTTCAGAGAATGGGTCGGG
>JGI12269J14319_10005070_pt1 | contig 11796 bp, 8 predicted proteins | sample PeaSoiSIISIP2007_FD_14319 | JGI IMG/M metagenome (IMG submission 14319) | reverse complement strand
GGCTTGTTGAAGTCGAGCGCCACTTTCTCGACGGCGGTCGAGACCAGGAGAAGATCGGCGCCGACCTGACGCGCCAAAAGGCTCGAGGCGAGGTCCTTGTCGATGACCGCCTCGACCCCGCGCAATTCGCCTGTCGTGTCCGCGACGACGGGGACGCCGCCGCCGCCTAAGCCGATCACCACGTGGCCCGCGCGGGCGAGGAAGCCGATGACCTCGAGGTCGATGATGCGCCGGGGCCTCGGCGATGGCACCACGCGGCGCCAGCCGCGGCCGGCGTCCTCCCTGACGACCCAACCGTGCTCGGCGGCGAGCTTCTTTGCGCGCGCCTCGTCCATGTGGGAGCCGATCGGCTTGCTCGGATCCTGGAAGGCGGGGTCGGCGAGGTCGACCAGGGTCTCGGTCACGACGGCCACGGGCTCGCGCTTAATACCGCGCTTCCTGAACTCGTTGCGGAAGGCGCGGACGAACATGTAGCCGATCGCGCCCTGGAGATCGGCTCCGGCATAGTCCATCGGCACCGGCGACACCTCGTGGATCGCGAGCTCCGAGCGGCGCAGGATGAAGCCCATCTGAGGCCCGTTGCCGTGGGTCACGATGACGTTCCAGCCCACCGCGATCATGTCGGCGATGTGATGCGCCGTGAGCGCTACGGCTTCGTACTGGTCCGGGATCGAAACATGGGACTCGTCGCGAATGAGCGAGTTGCCCCCGATCGCGACCACCGCAAGCCTGCCTTGAGGTGCCATCCTCCCCCCTCCGTCCGGCGCCGCCGTCACGAGCCGGCCAAAGCCTCGGCGAGTGCCGCGACCGCGGACGCGAAGCAGCCGAGCGGCGCGCGCGTGATGCCGGCGCCGATCTGGCCGATGCCCGCCTGGCGGTGCGCGATGCCAGTGTTGATGACCGGCAGCAACCCGGTATCGACGACCTTCCTCGCGTCGATGCCGGCGGGCGTGCCGGCGAAATCGAGCGCCGGCAAGGTCAGCGCCTCGTTACGTCCAAGCGTGATGTGCCCCATCGCGAGCGTGTTGGCGGCCGCATCGGCGGGAGCGCCGCCGACGAACTTGACGATCGCCGGTGCCGCCGCCATGGCGAAGCCGCCCAGCCCCGCGGTCTCGGTGATGGCGCTGTCGCCCAAGTCGGGGGCCGCGTCCGCGATGCCGTAGCCCGGAAAAAAGAGGCCGTCGATGAGCGGTGCTGGGGCGGTGAACCAGCGGTTCCCGAAGGCGCTCAGCTGGATGCCGAACTCTACCCCGTTCCGCGCCATCGCCGTCACCATGCTGCTCGCGGCAAAGTCCCGCGCCGCATCGAGCATCGCCTTGCATGCGGCCATCGAGAGGTTGAGGAAGAAATGATCGTTGCCGGCCATGAAGGTGACCGCCTCCTCGACCGCGCGTCGACTTGTCTTGGAACGCAGCATCGCCGGCACGAGCCGCTTGAGCAAAAGCGAGCTGGCGGCCGCGTTGCGGTTATGGACCTCATCGCCCATGTGGAGCGCCTGCGCCATGAGCGGCTTGAGCTCGACGGGGCCGAGCATGGCGAGGCCGGCCGCGAGTGCGGGGCGCAGCGTCTTCGCCATCCAGCGCAAGCGCTCGATCACCTCCGCGCCGTTGGCGCCGAAGCGAAGCGCCTTGCCGAGACCCTCGTTCAAGTTGCTGAAGGCAAGCCCGCCGCCGTTGAGTTCACGCACCGCCCAGACCGGCATGGAGGGGCTGATCACGCCGGCCATGGGACCGACGGCACCGTAATCGTGGCAGGGGGCAAAGGCGATCTTCCCGCTCGCCGCGAGCCGGGCCGCCCTATCGGCATCCTCGGCCCAGCCCTCGAAGAGGACCGCGCCGACGATAGCACCCTGCATGGGCCCGCACATGCGCGCCCATTCGATCGGTGGTCCGGCGTGGAGGATCGTCCGCCGTCCCATGCGGGGGAGGAGCGCGCGCGCCGGCCCGATGCCCTCCAACGCCGGCTGGGCCTCGAGATAGGCGGCATATGCCAGGCGGTTGGCGGCCTCGATGCGAGGATGGTTGACGAGACGCGCGAGAGCGAGGCCCACGGCGCGGTCCCCGCCCGCGGGCGGCGCCCAGGCGACCTCCGCGATTTCCCCGCCTGCGGCCGCGATCGCTTGCGCAAACGAGCTCAAGCCGACATTGATGACGCACAGCCTGTCGCCCAAGAGGCTCATGGCAGCGATCTCCTGCCGCCGAGGGCGGCGGCTTCCAAAGCGCGCGCCTCGCCGGCGATGCGCGCCGCGAGGCGCACAGCACCGGCGTTGCTGTTGCTCAGTCGCATGCCGGCGTTGCTGAGCGCCTCCTCCTGGCGCGCGAGGCCTTGCGGGTCGCCCGCCGTACCACAGACGAAGCCGACAACCGCGAGCGCGCGCCCGCCCTTCGCCGCTTGGGCCAGCGCCTCGCGCACGACGGGTGCGATCTCGCCGGCCGGATCGGGATGGGAGCCATAGCCGAGCACGACATCGAGGAGGATGACCGCGACCTCGGGATCGGCGGCCTCCTTGAGCAGGCGCTCGTTGCGCAAACGGTGATCGATCATCGGATGCGGCCGGCCGCGCGTGAAGAGGTCGTCGCCGAGATCGATCAGCGTGTGCGCACGGCTGTGCCAGACATCCTCGAGCGCTCTCGCCGAGCCGACGGGCGTATTCGAGTATACCGGCGCCAGCACCTCGCCGAGCAGGAGCGACGCCTCGTAGCAGAAGGTGCCGCCGCTGTAGAGGCCGCGGATAAAGCGTTGCGACTGCGCAAGCTGCGGCAGCGGGGCGCTCTCGGCAGCGGCCCAGGGAGCATTGTCCGCCGCCGCGCCATTCGCGAGCGCCACCGCGGCGCGTGCGGCATCCTCGAGCGTCTTGGCGGCCGTGAGGTTGCCGCCCGCAAGCGCTGCCGGATCGGCGCCGAGGAAATTGACGACCACGGGCTTGCCCGCGCGCCGGGCGAGCGCAAGGACCCGCTCGGCGACCGCCTCAGCCGGCGGCTTCGAGATGAGAACGATCACGCGCGTCGCCGGATCGGCGGCCAACGCGTCTATGCCGTGTTGCATGGTGATGCCGCCGACCGCGGCGTGGAGATCGTGGCCGCCCGTCCCGATCGCCTGCGAGACGCCCTTGCCCAGCCGGTCGATCAGGCAAGTCACCTGCTGGAGCCCCGTGCCCGAGGCAGCCACAATGCCGATATCGCCCCGACGCACGACGTTGGCGAAGCCGAGCGGGGTGCCGCTTATGATCGCCGTGCCGCAATCGGGTCCCATCACGAGGAGACCCTGCACCTGCGCATAGCGCTTCAAGAAGGCCTCGTCCGCAAGCGCCACATTGTCGCTGAAAAGCATGACATTGAGGCCGAGGCGAAGCGCCTTGAGCGCCTCCGCGACGGCGTATTCGCCGGGGGTCGAGATGAGCGCCAGATTGGCGGCGGGGAACGCCCGAAGCGCCATCTCGATGCTGCGCGGCGGCTCGCCGCGTTCGCCGGTATCGCCTGGTGCCGGAACGGCACTTTCGCGAAGCAGCGCCTCCGCCTCTGCCAGTGCTGCCGCGAGCGCCTCCTCGCTCTCGCCGGCGAGCGCCAGAAAGAGATCGTTCGGCCCTGCGCTCGCAGCACCTCCGAGCAGCCCCGCCTCGCTGAGGAGGGCAAGATTGTTCGCGGAAGCCATGACGGCCGAGGCCTGGGCGACGCCCGGTAGCTTCGCGAGGCGCGCCGAGAGCTGCATGAGCGACACGGAATCGCGGTAGAAGTTCCTTATCACCTTGGTGAGGTTCGCCATGCGACCCGCCTGCCCCCTCGCCGCGCGCTCCCTCATCCCGGGGAGCGCCCGAAGGGCGCGTCTCGATGGACGAGGCTAATCCGAGCCGCTCCTCCTGCCTCCGAGCGCCTTGTCCGAGGCAGCCGCGATCAGCTATCCTAATTCTAACGAATCCAAATGGGCCTTGTCCCGCTGTCCTTCGGCAGAGCCTGCCTGCCGTCGGAGCTCGGAGGGAAGGCTTGGGATGAGGCGGGAGACGTGGTGCTGGAAGCGAGCGATAGTCTCGACCTGGCCACGCTCGGCGCGCGCTTGCAGGCAGGCAGGCTGACGCCGGTCGAGCTCGTGGAGGGTATCCTTGCGCGGATCGCGGCGCGCGGGGACGACAAGGTCTGGATCCACCTCCTCCCGCGCGAGGAGCTTCTCGCCCGCGCCCGCACCCTCGCGAAGGAAGGCCCCTGCGGCCGCCCGCTCTACGGCGTTCCCTTCGCGATCAAGGACAACATCGATCTCAACGGGCATCCCACCACCGCGGCCTGCCCGGACTTCGCCTATCGCCCGCGGGAGAGCGCCCAGGTGGTCGAGCGGCTTACCGCGGCCGGCGCCGTCCTCATCGGCAAATGCAATCTCGACCAGTTCGCGACCGGCCTCAACGGCACGCGCTCGCCTTACGGCGCGCCGGCGAGCGTATTCAACCCCGAGTACATCGCGGGCGGCTCGAGCTCGGGCTCGGCCGTCGCGGTCGCGGCGGGCCTCGTCAGCTTCTCGCTCGGCACCGACACCGCCGGCTCCGGACGCATTCCGGCCGCCTTCAACAACATCGTGGGACTGAAGCCGACCCGCGGCCTCCTAAGCATGCGCGGCGTGGTTCCCGCATGCCGCTCGCTCGACTGCGTCTCGATCATGGCACTCACCTGCGAGGACGCGCGCGCTGTGCTCGACGCGGCCAAGGGCTTCGATGCGGCGGACCCTTTCTCGCGCGAGGAGGACTTAGCCGCGGGAGCGGCCATGCCGCGCGCGGTTCGCGGCTGCCGCTTCGGCGTGCCGAATCCCGAAGAGCTCGAGTTCTTCGACAACGTGGAGGGTGCCGCGCGTTTTGCCGACATCCTTCGCCTGATCGAGCGCCTGGGCGGCATCCTCGTCGAGATCGATTTCGCGCCCTTTCTCGAGACGGCGCGTCTTCTCTACGGGGGGCCCTGGATCGCCGAGCGCTACGCCGCTATCCGCGACTTCATCGAGCGGCAGCCCGCCTCGCTCCACCCGGTGACGCGACAGATCATCGCGGCAGGCGCCAAGCCGCTCGCGGCCGACGCCTTCGTCGCCTATTACCGCTTGAAGGAGCTGAAGCGCATCANCGGNCCGACATGGCANCGCNTCGACGCNCTGCTGACGCCGACCGCCGGNCGCATGTACAAGATCGCGCAAGTGCTCGCCGACCCCNTCAAGCTCANCAACGATCTCGGCTACTACACCAACTTCATGAACCTGCTCGANCTCTCGGCCGTCGCGGTGCCGGCCGGCTTCGAGGCGAGCGGGCTCCCTTTCGGCGTGACGCTCGCCGCACCCGCCTGGCGCGACATTGCGCTGCTCGCGATCGGCGACGCGCTGCATCGGGCGCAAACGCTTCGACTCGGCGGGACGCGGCACGCGCTGCCGCCAAGCAGCACAGGTGCCGCGGCCGGAAGCGGCAGGCTGCGCGATGGGGTGATGCGCCTCGCGGTGTGCGGGGCCCATATGTCGGGACTGCCGCTCAACCATCAGCTGGCGGAGCGCGGCGCTCGCCTCTTGCGCCGTTGTCGCACGGCGGCACGCTACCGCCTTTATGCGCTCTCCGGCGGCCCGCCCGCGCGGCCCGGCCTCGTCCGTTGCGAGGGCGGCCGCGCGATCGAAGTCGAGGTCTGGGAGGTGCCGAGCGCTTCCCTCGGCGCCGTCGTCGCCGACATCCCGCCCCCGCTCGGCATCGGCACGCTCGAGCTCGAGGACGGCGAGCGGGTCAAGGGCTTCCTCTGCGAGGCTTATGCCGTGGAGGGAGCCGAGGACATCACCGAGCTGGCAAGCTGGCGGCGCTACCTCATGGTGCTGAGCCGGCAACAATGAAACCTCGGGAGGCCGCACTCGCACAGGGGAGATGAGCATGACAACGGTCAAAGCCGAGCCCTACGCCTTCACGCTCGCGCCCGAGAGTACAGCACTCCTCATTATCGACATGCAGCGCGATTTCGTGGATCCCGGCGGCTTCGGCGAGGCGCTCGGCAATGACGTGTCGCTGCTGCGCAAGGCGATCCCGGCCACGAAGCGCGTGCTGCAGGCGGCGCGCAAGGCCGGGCTCCTCGTCATCCACACGCGCGAGGGCCATCGCCCCGACCTCTCCGACTTGCCGCCTGCGAAGAAGGCACGGGGCAGGCTCAAATGCGGTATCGGCGACAAGGGCCCGATGGGCCGCATCCTGGTGCGCGGCGAGTACGGGCACGACATCATCGACGAGCTCAAGCCCAAGGCGGGGGAGCCCGTCGTCGATAAGCCCGGCAAGGGCGCCTTCTATGCGACCGATCTCGATGCCATGCTCAAGAGCCGCGGCATCAAGCAGCTCGTCGTCTGCGGCGTCACCACCGAGGTGTGCGTCAACACCACCGTGCGCGAGGCGAACGATCGCGGCTACGACTGTCTCGTGCTCGAGGACTGCGTGGCCTCCTATTTTCCCGAGTTCCAGGAATANGCNCTCAAGATGATCAAGGCCCANGGCGGCATCTTCGGCTGGGTCGGCCGCTCCGANAGCCTGCTGCANGCACTCGCGAGANNCGAGACGAAGCCGCAGAGGAAGAGGAGGGAGAAGAAGACGGCGAAGAAGAGGGGGGAGCCCGCAAGCGCAAGTGCGTAGGAAGGCCAATGGAGCAACTCACGACAGGGGGACAGCAATGACGGCACAACAGAGTACGGCGGTCCCGGTGCGCTGGTGGGTACCGGGAGATTGGAATGCGTTCTTCGGCCTCTTCACCAACGTGGCGCTCAACGTCATCGTGCTTACCGGGCTTTGCCTGGGCGTGGTCAAGCTGCCCGACGACATCGTGTTCGGGCGCGTGCTGCCCGCGCTCGGCATCGCGTTGCCCATCGGCAATCTCTACTATGCCTATCTCGCCTATCGCCTCTCCAAGGCCGAGAACCGCGGCGATGCGGCAGCGCTGCCCTACGGGCCGAGCGTGCCGCACATGTTCATCGTCGTCTTCATCGTAATGCTGCCGATCTACCTCAAGACCAGCAACGCGCTCTTGGCTTGGCAGGCCGGGCTCGCCTGGGCCTTCATCATCGGCGTCATCGTGCTGATCGGCGCCTTCGTGGGCCCGACCGTGCGCAAATACACCCCGCGCGCGGCCATGCTCGGAACCTTGGCCGGCATCTCGATCGCCTTCATCTCGATGCGGCCCGCCTTCCAGATGTGGGAGGTGCCGTGGATCGCCTTCGTCTCGCTCGCCATCGTGTTGATCAGCTGGACCGCCAACGTGCGCCTGCCTTGGGGCATTCCGGGCGGGCTCGCCGCCATCATCGTCGGCACCGTGCTTGCCTGGGGCGCCTACGTCTTCGGCTGGAGCGGCGTCGTACAGCCGGCCGAAGTTCACGCCTCGCTCTCACACTTCGGCGTCCACCTGCCCTGGCCGAGCGGCGACGTCTTCTCCGGCCTCGTCGACGTGGCACCTCTCCTCGTCACCGCCATCCCAATTGGCATCTACAATTTCACCGAGGGCATGAACAACGTCGAAAGCGCCGCGGCGGCGGGCGACAATTACAATCTGCGCAATGTGCTGCTGGCCGACGGCATTGGTGCCATCGCGGGCTCGCTCCTCGGCAGCCCCTTCCCGCCCGCGGTCTACATCGGCCATCCGGGATGGAAGGCGGTCGGCGGCCGCATCGGCTACTCGTTCGCGACCGGCATTATTATCGCGCTCGTGTGCTTCCTCGGCATAGCAGCACTCCTGCGCGCGGTCGTTCCGCTTGTCGCCATCCTGCCGATCCTCCTCTACATCGGCCTCGTGATCGGCGCCCAGGCATTCCAAGCGAGCCCGGCGAAACACGCGCCGGCGGTGATTCTCGCCATCATCCCGAGCATTGCCGAATGGGGCCAGCTCCAGATCGACAGCGCCCTCAATGCCGCCGGCACCTCGGCCGACAAGATCGGCGCCGCCAAGTTGTCGGGCTCGGGCGTCATCTATCACGGCATGGAGCTCCTGGGCGGAGGGGCCGTGCTTGCCGGCCTCGTGCTGGGTGCAATCGCCGCCTTCATCATCGACCGCGAGTTCACCAAGGCGACGATCTATGCCTTTGCCGGCGCCGTGCTCTCCTATTTCGGCTTCATCCACGGCCTGCAGCTCGCGGTCGGCGCCTCGCCGGAGGTGGCGCTCGGCTACCTGCTGCTCGGCCTCATCTGCTACGGCCTCGGCATGCGCGAGGCGAAGACTACGTAGCAGGCTCTGCGATGCTGCCCTCCCCGCACACGTTGTCGGGGAGGGAGCGAGCTCTACGGGCAGGCGCGCGCCGTCAGCGGTTGGCGTCGCTCCAATCGTTGACGAAGTTCTTGACGGCGCGCTCGGCCGCGTCCTTGACTTGCGCCGCGAACGAGCCGGCGTCGCCCTTGAGGTAATAGTACTTGTCCCAAATCTCGGCGTTGCCGTTGAAAGGCACGCCCGAATGCGCGATTCGCGCCCCTCTCAGCGGAGCGCTTAGCCCGACATGGACGAAGGCCGTGCAGGCGTCCTCCGTCTTCGCCGGATAGATCGTCATGTGAAAGAGCGGGATCGCATAGCTGCGGTCATGCGCGCGCTGCTGCACCTCTCTTTTTCTCAGCCATGCCTGCCATTCCCCCTCTGCGGCGGAAAGGGGTGGGGGCGGCGCTTGCGCTTGGCTCGCGGCCTCCTTCTTGAGCCGCGCGCGCTCTGCTGCGAGTTCGTACCAGCGTAAGGGCGACTGGGTGCCGTAGAATTTGATCGTCGACATCACGTCCTTGAGGTCGACCGCGCAGTCCTTCGCCCGATTGTCGCTCACCTCCGCGACGTAGGCGACGGCCTCGATCTTCGCGAGAAGCGATCCGCTTTCCGCCCACGCCGCGACCGGGTCGAGCAAGAGCGCCAATGCCACTGCCAGAGTCAATCGGCGCATGTGCGTTTCCCAACCAGCGAGGCCATGCTCCTCCCACCCCTCAATCTAGGCCCTTTTTCGCGCGAGCTCGGCCTGGTGGCGGGCCACGAACTCCGCGAGGCTCGCGACCTCGAAATCGGGGCGCATCGCCTCTTGGGCGACGCGCGGCGCCGGGGTGGCGCCCCAGCCTTGCCGGCCCTTGCGGCGATTGATCCACATCGTAGCCAGGCCGAGGGACTTGGCGGGTACGATGTCGTGGAAAATGCTCTGCGCCGTGTGCAGCACCGCGCCCTTCTCCACGCCGAGCGCCTGCTTGATGTCGGCCAGCGCATACTCGAAGTTGCGCAAATCCGGCTTATACGAGCCCACGTCCTCGGCGGTGATGACGCGATCGAAGGCGACGCCCAGCTTCTCGCAGCTTTTCGCGAACGAGGCGCGGTCCACGTTCGAGATGATTACGAGCTTGTAGTGGCGCTTCAAATACTGGAGCGAGGTAGGGCTGTCCGCAAACGCGGGCCAGCGCCCGACCGAGCCGCCGAATGCCGCCGCTTCCCCGGCGCCGAGCGTCACCGACCAGCGCCCGGCGAGCCGCCGCAGGACGTCGGCGAGAAGCTCGCGGTAAGGCTTGCCGGGCGTCTCCGCCTCGCAGCCCGCCTCGCTCTCGCCAAAGGCCGCGAGCAAGGCATCGTCGGCAACCTCGATGCCGTGCCGCTCCGCCCACGGCTTGAGCTCGGCGAGGATGCCGCGCTCCCAATCGATCAGCGTGCCGTAGCAATCGAAAGTGAGCGTGGTGAAATCGGTGAGATGTGGCATCTTGCCTCGCTCCTCGTCGCCGGCTGCACCCTTGGCAACAACGCGCTGGCGCCCGGAAGGCCGGCGAAGACGGTCCTCCGTTGCCATGCCCGACATTGTCCCTCCCCTCCCGGGAAGAGGCAAGGGAAGGCGAGACGGCCTGCTTCGGGATGCGTGGGCGCTGCGCGGCCCGCCGACTGGCTCAGGGAGGTGCGCAACCTCGGGCAGATTCCGGATGCGCTCGGGCGCGCGGGCTTCAATGCCGCCGAGGTCGACAAGCTCACGCATGGCAACTGGCTCAGGGTCTATAACGCCGTGTTCGACGTCTAATGATCGAACTCGAACAGGTCGAAGAGATCGCAGATCGCGGGCCCGTTCATGGGCACGTAGGGATTGTCGTTTTCGGCCACCGGGTTCGGCAGATTGTCGCGGCTGCGCTCGCTCAATGGAGGAAGCCGCCAATTGCGCTCGATGAACTTCACGAACGAGGCGTGGTCGCAATAACTGTGGACCACGCGCCCGCCCGTGGAGAAAGGCGACACGGCGATGAAGGGAGTGCGCGGCCCGTCCCCTTGAAAATCGACTGGCTGGATGTAGCCCGAATCGTAATAGCCTCCGCCCTCATCGAAGGTGACGAAAATCGCGCTCGTGGCAAAGAGCGCGGGCTGGGCGCGCATCTTTTCGATGATCCGCTTGGCAAGGGCCTCGAAGAGACCGAGCTTCGAGGTTCCGGGGTGGCCGTCGAGCAGCTCGTCGGGCTTGACGTAGGAAACCGCCGGCAGCGTGCCGCGCGCGATGTCATCAAATAGGTCTTCCATGTCCTTGAGATGGCCGGCCCGCATCGCCGGGTCCGCCATGATGGACGATGAGAATTGGAAGGGATTGCAGTACGCGCAGTAGAAATTCCGCTGACCGGCAGCGGCGCGATTGAACATTCCGCCGTAATAGCGCCAGGAAATGCTCCTATCCGAGAGCGCGTCGCCGATCGTCCGCACGCTCGAAGGGGGAACGGCGTTCCTGCCCTTGTTGAGCGAGCCGTCCGCGTTATAGCCGGGCATGAGGTTGTTTATGGCATAGTAGTGCTCCGCGGCGCAGTTCGCCTCGACGGCGTGCGGCAGCGACTTCAGGTAGGCCAGGATGGCGGCGACACCGGGCTGGGACGGATCGGCGCACTTGCTGTACCAGCCGTCCTGCACGTACTGGTTGACGGTGCGCGGCCTCGGATCGGGGTTGGCGATCATCGCGGCCGGCGGAATCGCGGGATTGCCGTGCCCATCGCTGTAGAAGAGGTCGTCGGCCATCGCGAGGTAGAAGTGCTCGACCATGGTGCCGCCCATCTGCGCCTGGTGGTAATTGTCGCTCATCGTATATTCGTCGGCGAGCCGCTTGAGATAGGGCGCGTCGCCGTCAGTGACATCGTAGAAGGCCGAGGGCGTGCCGCCGCCGTGGCTCCTTGCCGCCTCGGTCGTGGCGACGAAGGCATAGAGGTCGCTCAGGCAGCCGCTGGGATTTTCCTTGGTGGCGTGCGCGGCGCTGCAGTCGGACTGCTGCCACATCTGAAAGAAGCGGTGGACCGTATCGCCGGTATAGGAATCATAAGGCAGCATCGAGCCGGTCAGCCGGAACGGCCCGTCGGGCAGGGCCAGCGCGTTGGCGACCCGCAGATCCACGCCGTACCTGCGGCGAAAGGCGGTGGCCCCCGTGGTGAGGAGGACGCTCGAGCCCGGCTCCAGGTCCCGCTCCACCGCCGCCGCTGCCGCGACCGTGGCGAAGGGCGGCGGATCGGCATCGCTCGCCTCGGCCGGCGCACCCCCGAGCTCGGGCGGCGGCAGCGTCGCGTAAGGCGTCTTGGCCTCGGTGCCGACGAAATAGCTGGCCTCGCCGGTGGCGCGGAATTGCGCCGCCGCCGCGAAATTCGGGCCGGGCGTGCCGTCCTCCTTGACAATTCCCTTCGACAGCAGGTTCGCGACGGTCTGGCCGGCGCGCGGCTTATAGAGGCCGAAGACGTGATCGAAGGAGCGGTTCTCCCCGATGATGATGATCACGTGCTGGATGGGGCTCGCGGTGCGCGGCTCTTCCGCGGCTGCGCCGGCGCCGAGGACGCCCGCGGCAAATGCCAGCGCCACTGCGGCGGCGCGC
>JGI12269J14319_10005065_pt1 | contig 11815 bp, 13 predicted proteins | sample PeaSoiSIISIP2007_FD_14319 | JGI IMG/M metagenome (IMG submission 14319) | reverse complement strand
CCAGCCATTGTCCCGTCGTCCCGTTATAGCCAAAAGACCAAAAGCTGCCATCGGCTCGCGAGTACTTAATGCTGCCATCGCTGCCCATGAATACGCGTTCTTCGTAACTTGACCGCCAATTCAATCCAAAAATACCGAGCGCAGAGCCACTCTGCGTCGCGGGCCACCTGCTATTCCAGGTCCTTGCAAGTGCTAAACCGTTCCCAAGGCCGGGAATCGTCATGTCAGTTTGCATGATATACGTGTTGCCATTCGCCAAATTGACAGGCGATCCAGCGCAGCTCTTACCGCAACCGCACCCCGTCTCTTGGTCGGCGGCTGGAGAAGAGCATGAACTCGACGCTGAGAACGTCCGTTGCTGGCAGCAATAGCAGCCAAACTCGAAGTTACACGCAGGTGGTATCCAACAGTCCCAATTAGGGCCTGGGGCGATGTCCCACCAGTTCAACAGCAGTACCTGGAGGCAGGGACTACTGGACGCGCCGCAGAGATTTTGGGCGGCTACTGGAGAGACCAGGGCGAAAACTACAGCCAAGGCGAAAAATGCGGCAATAATCCTGATGGTCACGACTCACGACCTCCGTGGCATTCCTCGTTACAGCTTTCAACCCGCTTGGCTGGCAATCGAGTTGCTGGCCGCGTCCGCACACCGGGCGCTCTCGACGCGATTCTCGACAGCGTCCGGTCTGTTTAAAGAACCGCGGTCAAAGTTAATGGGAATTGCCGCCAGCAGGTTACAGGCTTCTAGCTGGCGTCAAGAGAAATAGGCTGCGTGTTCTGAAAGCGGAACAAGTGTGCGTATTTTAGTTCTCAGAGATGCAGCACTGGATCTTGCTACACGACGCTTGTTATGTTCAGAACAGCCGTGTCCAGCGAGTTTCAGACGTCCAGAGGGGAAGAGCCAGGACACACAAAGCCCGGCTAAACCTCTGGTGAGGGGCACGCATCCTACCACATGTCTTGTTCTGGTCAAGAATAAAAGCAGCTTTGTTCGGATAACGGAAGGCGTAGACAAGGAAACACTTTAGGCCCATGGAGCAGGACCGGCTGCGGTGACCGCATGTCGCTCAATTTGCGCCCAGCTTCTCACGCCAGTTGTCGACGAAGGGATCGCGTCCACTAGAGCGGATATTCAGGCTAGAATTTCAACTTTCCGAACATGAAGGGATTCTTGACGCTAGATTGTTCCGGCTGTGCTCCCCCGACCGTCCGAAGGCACCAAGCGTTTTCCCAAAATTCAATTCAAGGCGATCAGAGAGCATCTGGTGCAACACCAGGGGGCCACCGGCAGGATTTCGCGGGGTAGACCTTCAGATTCAATCAATTTGAGCGAAGGGCAAGCAGCCGGCGGCAGGTACTGGAGTCGAACTCGTGGCTGCGGAATCCTCCAAGTGCACCACGTTTCAACAAGCTTGGCCAAAACAGGTATGCGAGTCATGGGAAAGAATCCGGAGTGGTTTGGTCGTCAGATGATAGCCGCGATGCGGGCCGTGTACGCTGGGTTTTGCAGCCGTGTGAGGCGGACGACACATCGGGTTAAGCTCTCGGTACATGTCGATGACGCGTCCCCGATCGGGCCGATTAGAATCGAGCTAACCATTGTGTTTACAACATGCTGCATAAGGTCGCGCTCCAGACAGCCTTCTCGCCGTAGCCGCTTGGTGGGCATCTGTGTTCTGAATCCAGAACAAAAGCCGCATTAACGGTTAGAATGCAGCCTTCTTTCAACTGCGTTTGATGGATCTTCGGACATTGAAGCAGACGTTAACGGCGGCCGAGTTGGTGTTTTGAAAACGGAACAGACGTGCCTTTGCTGTCTATAAAAGACGACTTCCTCCAACGCACCCTCGCCAACGTGCCAGGAGTATTAGGGAAGCTGACCTACATTTCCGAGCTCCGAGAGAACAACAGGTACGTGCATTGGGGACTCGAGCGCATCTATGGCGAGGAGGCGACCCAACGTGCTTCACGGGAAGTGCACCGCGCGCTTTTTCTGCAGGTGTTGCGCACGCCATTGCGGCAGTTGGTGGAGGATCTGGCCCCCTCAGCCGCAGGCAGGCAGGTGGAGCCCAGGGCGTTCTTAGAATCACTGGTGCGCAACTCCAAGTCACTCCTGGCGCCGGAGATCGGTGGGGGCTCGGTAGCCCATTTCAATTCAATAATCGCGGCGCTCTCCTTACTGTTGGCTCAGCCGCGCCTTCCCGGGCAAGCGCAGTCGCCCGGCGGTCATGAAGAAAACCGGGAATTCCGTCTCAAGGCAGCATCCCACGGCGACCGGTTCTCGGGTTACTGAATGGCAAAAATCTGGCTGCCCGCGCTGGCGGAGAGCTGCGATCCCGCGTAAAGGCACACGCCCCGCTTCGCGTCTCTCGGAGCTTCGACGGTGAACTTACCGCCCTTTACGTGTGCGAGCGCCCCCACGCCGGCCATGAACTTCCCACCCGCGGTGACTCCGCTGACATAAACACTGGCCGGCGGGTCTTTCGGATCGAGACCAGTGAGCGTCCCCTTCACCAAGTGGTGATTGCAACTGCAGCGCACCTTCGGGTGGCGAAGAACTGCGACCTGGAACTGCGCACCTCCCAGAGGCTTGAACTCCTCGTGAAAGTCATTTGCACGCATCTGGTTCTTGAGCGACACACGGTTCGACGCGACCACGCGAATAGAATGGCGTGAACCCACCGGCTCGGGCTTAGTTTGTGTGATGGTAACTGGCACGTCGCGCACCTGATTTGGCCCCAGTTTCACCACGGGATTGCCGCCGTTCACTTCCACCTTCCAGGTATCCGGCAGGTGCTCACGCAGCACGGTAAGAAAGAAATCTTTCGGAAAGGCCATGCTATCGTTTCGTAGGTGAATCACGGCTTGATCGGGCGGCCCGGGTGCTCCGGGCGATCCCTGTGCGCCGGCCTGGAAGTAGTCGATGTTCTCCTGCTGTCCATCACCATCCTGGTTGGCGAAGAAAGTCTCCCCGGCCACGTGGTCGAGCCGGACACGAACGCACGTATGGAAGGCGAACCGGCCTTGCTGGATTTGCTGCGGGGTCAAATTGAAATTAGGTGTCCACTCATAATACACATCCACCGACTTTCCGGGGTTGATCAACGCCAGCCCTGGAAACTGGGTCTTATCTACCGTGCCTAGGGGAATGAAGCCGTTCGAGCCATTGATCCCCAGTCCCGGCGGATCGGTGATGTCCCAATGGACAACTACGTTCGATGCCGGCATGGTGCCATAGTTTCGAACCCGTGCATACAGCCGATTTATCTGTCCCACCGCGGGATCATCCCCGTTTCCTGTCGGGACCGTGCCACCCATCAGGTCGGACCAGGTCCCGTAGCGGTAGGTCCCGTAGCCGTTTACGGGACTATCAATCCAAATGTCGGTGGTTTCGTAGGTGTTCCCCGGCGGCTGCAACCAGCTATTGAGGCCGACGTCGGGCTGCCCGGCCTTATCGGCGTAAGTAACGTCCACCAAGTAGTGGTCGTCGTCCGGTTTGGCCCGGACGGTGATGAAGATACCATCCGTATTATTGCGGTACGTGTCACCGACGTGCCACAGCGTGTCAGCGCCACCATTCCCTTCGACGTTCACCCACCGGGAGCAGCCATTCGGAGGGCAATCGTCGATGTTGGGATCGCCACCTTCGACCACGCGTTCAATGAGTACTCCTTCGTCCGGAATGCCGTTAGGGCCATGTGTAGTCGCTACCTCGTCGCCCAGGATGTGGTGGCGCACACTGACCAGGTAGTAGAGCTGTGGGCCGCCGAAAGTCAGGAAGGCCTTGATTGCCTGAAAGTCGGGCTGGTTCCCCGGCGGCTGCTCCTCGGCAAACAGGCCCACGGAGGCGCCCGCAGGTGGCGAAACCGTCTTGTACTTGCCGGCCGGCATCCAACCAGGATAAGCCATGTTCGACTGCTTGTTGAACATGCCGGATTGCGCTGGATATTCGGCATCCATTTGTTCAAAGTCGCTGTTGTAATTGCTCGGATGCCATGGGTTTCCGGGATTGGCCTGCATTTGGTGACCCATCTCATGTGCCCATCGCCCCCACGTTCGCGACAGATCCTCAAGTGGGCTCTCACCGACGATCGAGCCGTGGACGTTGAAAGTTCCACCCGCAGGCGGCTTAATGGGTGTAGTTCCAGGCAGGGTAATTCCACGGTAGAACCCACCGGCGCGGGTGTCTCCAAAAACGACCACCACGCCATACACGTTCGTCCAGTTGATGGTGTTAGGGGAGCCCGCTACCGCATCATTGATGAGCTGCACGATGGCGGCCCCCGATGAGGATTGCCCGCTCTGCTGGTCGAGATACGTCGCGCTGGGTGAGGCGACCTGATACGGTCCACCGAATTGATATTGTACGGTGATGTTGCCGTATGACGACTCATTCCCCCACAGCGTGGCGATGTTGTTGAAATTCGTCTGCAGTTGGGCCGTCGTGAAACGGGTCCCGGTAGCGAAGTCGCTGAAGGTAACATGCAGCACGACAAAATTTACCGTGCCCGAGAGCTGCGCGATACAGTGGACAGTGTTGAAGACGAGCAGAGCCAGTAAAACAAGCAGCATTCCGCATAGCGATCGCGACATCACAACCTCCAATCTGGCACGGTCAAAATTCCTCGGATTGTTCCAGTTTTCGCAATACGAAAAAGAGGATTTCTGAGTTGGTTGCAGAGGAACCGCGAATTCCCCCAACAACAACTCCGCCGGCCCTATGAGACGTAATGCGAAACCGGGGTGTCCATCTTCCCCTCTTTCATAACGCCGCGAGACAGAACGACGCCACAATTGAACCCATAAGGGCGCTCCAGCTAGATTTGATTAATAGGCGGGAAATGCGTCAACGCGCAAGACGCTGCGAGAGGGCAAGCCACTAGCTCCTCGTACAATCCTTGGCGTACGCGGAGGCGGACTTCTTCGGCCCGTACCCGCACCGCCAAGCGCCTCGACTGGCCCTTTCAAGACATCAGCCCGCCACAACTCTCGCGCAACAAATGCGCACGTCCCAACTGGCTCCCTTCTAGCCATCGTGCATGACCGGCAATCCCGAGACCTCTCGGACTCGTTCGGACAGATCGTAGCTGATAGTGGTGATTTCAGGGCAACGACGGCACGCCGCTCCACCTTCCTGGAAGTACCAACGGCAGTCCTTGCGAATGGTGCATGGAGGCAAGGCGTCGACTACAGCCGGCAGAATCTGCACCACCCTAGTCGCCAGCCGGCAATCGGCCCCGTCAAAATGCGGGCATTTTTCCTCCGCGCAAGTAGCGGCAAGACGAAATACCTCGGTGGGTTTCAAGGGGGTGGCCAGGGCGAGAACGTCCGCGCTTGCCATCAAAAGCTGGTTCAAGTACAGCGTAGTGGGAGTTGGTCCTTGCTGCTGCACGACTCCCAAAACCCTGCAATTGTCCATTCCCGGTTGCGCACTGGGACAAAGCTTCGACATGGCCGTTCTCGTTTACTTCTCGAGCACGAACGGTTCAACGGGAGGAATTCCGATGATGACGTGTCTCCCGTCGGAATAAATCACTCCATGGCCCGAGGCTCCGTACACGCCCGCCAATGCTTCTGGGTGTGCGGCGCGGATGTGAGCCGCAACGTCGTTCGCGAACGCTTGCATTTCGTTGAGCGTGACATTCGCCAAGATGCTCTCCGCCACCGGGGGTATACCCCTGATCAGGTAGGAGAGCGTTACCGCCTGCGGCGGATCGATTTTGAACTTAGGGTGCTTCTGCACGGCGGCCTTCACAGCCGCTTGCACAGTTGCAGTGAACTGACTCAGTGAAATGGATGTTGCCTGCGGCATGATTTCCCCCCTATCCCGCAGAAGAGCGAAGCCTGAAGAGTCCCCTTTGGTCTCTGTAAGTGCGGCGATGTGCGGCGAACTTTACCGCTGACAAGGTGGAAGTCAAGATAAATTTTGAGCCTGTTCTGAAAGTGGAACAAGTCCCCCCAAGCGTCCGATTTTTCAATGTGTTGCGTTTGCTTCTGACCCAATGGGAGCGTTCTTTTTGTTCTGAATTTGGAACAAAGCGGCGCGGATGGATTTGCCTGTATTGTGCTTACATCCAGGATTGGGCGCATTCGTGGATGAGAACTGGGGTCGGAAAGAGATGTTCTAGACTTGGTTCGGCGAATGGAATCGGTTAGCCATGCCGTCGGTCTGGTAAAGGGCGCCGAAGGCGTAGGCGCCGATGTCATGGAAATGAAAAATAGTCACATCCGTTGACGGTACGTGCTCCGTTCGTGCATGTCCCGGCAAGATGTGTCGGTGCACGGGCCGGTGACCTCCGGCTGCGGCATTCCAACAAGCGCGGGAAAGTGTTGGGGATCTCGGGGCGCGTCCGAGAGTGGCCCGAGCAGAGACGGGACGCGGCAACGGCAAACGCTCGTTCGGCCACAGTGACGTACGGCGTTACTGATACTCCTCGCGGGTCGGGCTCTCTCTGAGCGACTGGCACAGAGGCATTGCCAGTCTCCTCGATAGACTGTTAGGATACGCGCCCGAGGAGCCATCATGGACACCAATAGGATTCTTGCGGAACTTCGTGTGGAGCGCGACCGCATCGACGGTGCAATCGCCGCAATCGAAGGTCTGAATTCTACAGGTCGCCGAAGAGCAGGTCGTCCGCCGAGAGCAGGAGCCACCCGGAACAGGCGTGGCCGAATGAGCGCCGCCGCGCGGAGGAAACTGTCACGACTGCTAAAGCAGCGCTGGGCGCAGGGAAAAATGAAGCGAGCCAAAGCATCCAAGCCGGTGCGCAGGATCAGCCGTGCCGCCCGGAAGAGGATCGCAGCGGCGCAGCGAGCCCGGTGGGCAAAAGTTAAGGCCCAGCAGCAGGCGGAGAAGAAGGGCGCCTAGTCGGCGTGCGAGAGTTTTGCAACCACCATGGCAAGGAAAGCTGTCCACGTCGATTCCGTTGTCCCGCCGCTCCCGCATGCGAGGGATCTGTGCTGCACTGATCGAGCCCCCTGTCCGAAGTCGGACAACGGGTGGCCGCCGGTTGGGGTGGCGTGGATGCCGCGTACCTACTCTCTGCAGCGGGGGGCACCCTGCCAATTGGCATCCTTCGCAAACGTCAAGTGTATCAGCCGCCAGCCACCTCGAACCTAAACGTGGCGGACTGCTTGTCCGGATTTGTAATTGTCAGCGTCGAGGTATAGGCCTTGTCGCCGGACAGAGTGGCTGTCACCAACACGGTGGCTGTGTCCTTAAACTCCAATTTGGCGGAAGCGGGGTTTCCGCCCTCGTCAGTCACCGTGGCCGTCGCGCCGAGCAGGAAATTACCGCCCTTGACCGTGAACGAGACCGGCTTGCCAAGACCTGCCTTAGGGGGATCGAGAGAACTGATGTTCGGTGCCGGCTTACTAGGAGGAGCTGGCGACGATGGCGAGGCCTTTACAAACTTGTCCTCGATCTGCGAAACGATCCCGTCGAAAAGCCTTTCAGAGAAACCGAAGAGCAAGGCGATCGCGAGGGTGGCAGGCTCATAGGGGTTGCACCAGTCTACGTTCAAGGCATTGCCGAGAATATTGAATTTTAGCCCCAGAACGATGAGTAAAATCCCGCCCCAAGCCGACAATGCCCCGCTAAGGGGACTAAGAAAGAGAGCTCCCCAAGACGCGCCATAGTCGTTCGCTACTTCCGCCGCGTGCACTGTGCGGGCGAGTCGGCTGAGCAGACCGCCAACGGCGCCCAGCAACAGTAGAATGGCATTCTGTAGGGTTGCGGCTAGAGCAAAGATGAAAAGCAAGGCACATCCCACCAGCCAGATCATCTTGCTGTGCCAAGCGGCGAGCTGGAAAAAATCGGTGTCGCCCTGTTCGTAAATGAGATTCAGAGCCTCGGCCAGCAGCGCGCGCTGTCTATCCAAAGGCAGCGACGAAGCGAGTGAACCTGCCCCTTCGTGGAGGCGATCAGCCAAAGCCAAACTGACCGACGTATTGAGCACTCTTAGATATTGCTCGGCGGTTTCCATGCGAGCGCGAACGCGCTCCGAATGGAGAAGCTGAACCAACTGCAGCTCGGCTTCGTGCGCGAAACTCCAGCCGGCGAGTTCCTGGCCGCGTGGCCAAAACAGCGCATTGAAGAGACGCGTGTACCACGGAAGCCAGCCCGGCACAAAAGACCGTTCGCTACCATCTTCCTTCGTTTCGATGGGGAAACGTTTGTTCTTAAAGGGATACAATGCCCAGTCAAGTAGGTAATGAATGCGTTCGACCCGTCCGTCCAGGTCAGCTGATTTGGGGTCACCCGCGGTTTCGGCGATCAGGCGCGATCGAACGACACCAATCTCCGCGACGAGTTGTGCCCGGGCAGGTTTCGCGATCATGTGCCAGCGCACGAGGACCAACCCTGTGAAAAACAAACCTCCGATCAAGATTGCCAGCCAAACGCTCCATTTCCGGAAGGAGAAATCTGCCACGCTGCAGCGAGCCAAGGCATTGCCTTGTAGCAGAACCACTCGCGGCACCTTGCCGAGACTCGATTGGTCCGCCGTGATGGTGAGCGTCCCACTGGTAGCGCCCGGTAGCTTGGGCGCAAACACCACAGAAATCGCGCAAGAGGCACCGGGGGTAATCTTTTCGCACTTGGTGTGGTTCTCGGTGAAATCGCCGGCACCTGTGACCGTGAGGCTGCTAAGAGTGGAATCGGAATAGTTTGTCACCACCAGACTGTGTGGTGCGCTCAACGTGTTTACCAACTGGTCGTCGAAGCTAAGACTGCCGGGTGACACGCCCAGATTTTGGAAGGCAGCACCACTAAGGGCAACGGGTAGCGCCGCAACGTTGCCGTTCGAGATGACCAATTGCGCCTGTCTGTCCTCAGGTTTTGCGATAGTCAGAGGGCTGAAGAAAAGGAATACCTCACACTTGGAAGTTGGCTGCAGATTGCTCAGGCAGGTACTCTTCCAAGAGAAGTCGTTAGAGTTGTTGCCCGATATGGTAATGGTCAGGTTTACGGACGCTGTTGAGTTGTTCTTTACGAGCAGTGTCTTGGGCGTGGTAGTGCCGATGTCGCGCGGTCCGAAATTGATTTCGCTCGGCTCGATGGTAATGCCGGGGTCAATCTTTGGTTGCGCACCGCAAGGAGCGCACATGATAACCAACACGACAACGACGGACATGCACGCGACCAGGATCACGGTTTTCATGACGGCGCTCCGGCGTACTAGGCTCTTCAGAGCCGACCCCCTTGCCCATGGTGCAAAAAGAGCAAAAATCGATCCTTGGCAACACTCAACTGGGCCAGGGGATCGTCCAAACTTTTCAATGCCCGGTAGCCAACAGCCGCTAGCTCTTCAACATGTGACATTTTCTGCTCCAAGAAATGGCCGAATGACGCCATCGCGTTCTGATGATCATTCACCTTGTCTGGAACCGCCAGTGCAGGCATGGGCAGTGTGGCCAAATCGAACGCTGGTGGAGTGTCAGTCCGTGGTGCGGAGAGTTCTCCGAGTGAGGAGGCGAATGTCTGCGCCGCTGCAACGCGCTGTCCCAGGGTGTTCGGTAGACCCCACATGTCGATCAGGTACTTGAGAAGAGAAGTGTGATCAAACACGGTCGAAAGAAGGCCTTTCTTCACCCAAGGTGAGATCAGCACAGCCGGTACGCGGACCCCGTATTGGTCGAAGGAATACTCCGTAGTATTGTTGTCCGGGGGTACTGCTCTTGGGGGAACAAGATGATCGTAGAAACCGCCGTGTTCGTCATAAAGCAAGATGAACAGAGTGCTTTCCCACAATGTCTGGTTCGCCCGCAATGCGTTGTACACCTGCGCAATCAGATACTCACCTCGGCGAATGTCAGTGGGCGGATGCTGGTCGTTCTCATCGGTCCCCCCATACGACGGCTCGATAAAAGAGTAGGCAGGAAAGTTCTCCGCAGGTGCCTGCGCATCCGCAAAGAACTGGTCCATGCGGTGAAACTGCAAGAACTTGTCCCAGAGCCCGGTCAGGATCAGGCACTGTGGCATCCCGTGGTGATAAATGCTCCAGCTGATTTTCTTCGTGTCGAGAGCGTCATAAATGGTGTTCTGGTCGAAGCAGTACTCATTCTTCAGGTAAAGCCCTGACGGCATCTTTACGTGGCCCAAACACGTACCGCTGTGAACAAAAAACCGATTAGGCCAAGTGGGGCCGGGCAGGGAAGAAAACCAGTGATCACAGACGAGGAAATTCTCAGCCAGTGTGTGGATCACTGGAAGGCTACCCTTGGGGTAGTACCCCATGATTTGGGCCCGTTGGCCTGCATCGCTGCTGGGATAATGCTGGGCAAAATTCGTTACGTACCCGGTGCACCCATTAGAGATTTGCTGCAGACTGTCCAGGTGCTCGTGGATCGGGTCCACGGCGATCAAGGGGAGGCTGCTTTCTGCTTGCGGAACTGAGGCTGCCGTGTTTGGCCAATCTGGGTTAGACTGCGGATGACCTGGATCTACCCCCTCTAGTTGTGGATAGATGGACTTCATCCAGCCTAGCACTTGGTCGAATGAGTGATTCTCCATCATGAGAACGACGATGTGCTTGATGGGCATTGGGACAGCCTCCATTAGCTAGGGATGTCCTAGCAATCAGCCGTTACCCAGCGACGGCTATCTAAATACTGCGACCCAGGAGGGAGTGCTGTTCACATATACCTGGTTACAGCACACCAGCGTTCGTCCCGCGGTCTTTTGAGCCTCAACCGTCGCTGCCAGCGCGGTTTGCCCTGGCAGTTGAACGAGAATGAGATCGGGAATGGATTGACCGAGAGGTGCGTCTCCAAACGAAGCGAAGTTATTGGGCGAGGGATCTCCTCGCGCATAATTCTTAAGTAGACACGGTCCAGCTTGCTCAGCCGCACTTAGTTGAAGTCGCTGTTCCTCCAGGGACAGGCTTCCGTTGACCTTGGCGTCCATTTTCCATTCTCCCCTCTGAAGCTCATTTCAAGCCGAAAGCCGTTAGAAGCTTCTCGATGTATGCCGGATTCTGTGTCACCTTGCTGATCTGAGCATTCAAATCCGTGAACACTTTCTGCGAAGGGGCATCGCCGGGCTCCTCCACACCCAGAGAGCTCAACACCTGCCTTGCCGACGTGACATCGTGAGCGTTGAACATGTCGTTGAACTTGGTGCGGATACGTTTTAGCTGATCAAGCTGGTCGGAGGTTACGTTCTTGAGTTCGATACGATCTTGGACAGTCTGTTGAGTCTGGTCGGTAGCCTTTGTGACACTGCTACCGGCATCCGCAGCCAACCCCTCAAGCCCCCCCTCCAGCGTGCCGGCATAAAAGAAATCAATGAGACCGGACCACGCCTCTTCAAACGGGTATCGATCTGCGCCCAGATTAGTCATCTTTTGCACAATCTGGTTCTTGATCTGGGCGCGCCCTGCCTCCATTCTGGCAATGATGATCTCTGTTGTTTTTTCTCGGTAGAAATTCTTGCTGTAGGAGAGCCGACTTCCCTTGAGCCCGGTCAGCCCCGCTGCCAGCAAGCTTTTTACATCCGCGCCGCCGACCACAGTTGTCGCAGCGGAAACGCCGACCTCAACCATGTCCCCAACGGTATCAAGCGTAGCTCGTTGGCTAAACAAAGTGGTCTCGTACCGCTTGTAGCTAGACTCCACGTCAACCGTGATTCGGTTGATGATATTGTTTCTCTGGCGCGTTGCTGCTGGTACGTCCGGTGTTGTTCCAGACAAGAGCTTCCTGTAGTCCGCAAGATCGGCTCTGCGCAAGAATCTGAACAGGGCCGCATTTTTACTGACTTTTCGCCTTCCGGGGTTCTGGAACCCTGGCGCACTTGAAGATCAAGAAGCAGATCAAC
>JGI12269J14319_10005064_pt1 | contig 11816 bp, 11 predicted proteins | sample PeaSoiSIISIP2007_FD_14319 | JGI IMG/M metagenome (IMG submission 14319) | reverse complement strand
GAGCCGCTCGCGGACACGCTTCGGGAATGCCTGCGCCGCGCCCAGACGACACCTTCGGCCTGGCTCGCGCGCGCGGAGCTCGTCCGTGCGAGCGGAGGCTGCGACCCCGACGTCCTCGTGCAGGATTATTCGATCGAGCTGCGTCTCGCGCGCCTCGCGCGCTTCGCGCGCACGCGAGCAATCGTGTTCCTCGCCCCCGAGGAGGCCCCCGGCCGCCAGTCGGAGCACGGCGCCCAGGAGCTCCACGACGTGAACTTGGCACTCGCCAATTTCGTGGCGGCGACGCCTGAGCTTGCGCCCGAGCTCAAGCGCTACGCGCTCAAGCGCGCCGCCGGTCGCGCCTGGCATTACGCCCGGCGCCAGGGCAAGCGCGGCTGGCTCTCCCGCGAGTTCGGAGAGTTCGTGGCGGCACACCTCGGCTGGGGTGCCGTCGACGGCGCGCGTATCCGCTCGAGCTGCCGCATCTTTCGCGAGTTGGCGCCGATCCGGCTCATGCCCGGCGAGTGCCGCCGCTCCCCGCTCGGGCGCAGCCGATGACACACAGCACGGCGGCGGACGCGGCCGGGAGGGGCTATGCGCTGAAGGCGGGGTTGCTGCTTGGCGCCATCCTCGCGCTCAAGCTTCTGCTGCTCCTCTGGCTCGGCGCCTCGCTGTTCCTGGACAGCTACGGCTATTTGACACTCGGCGACGACATTCTGGCGAGCCGCCGCTGGCTCGACGACGGCGCCTTCCTCAGCGGGCCGCAGCCGCTCGCCATCCTCAGGCCCTACGGCTATCCGCTCCTCATCGCCCTTGCCAAGCTCGTCTCCCCCAGCCAGTTCGCGCTGCTGATAGCCGCCGTGCAATGCGTCGCCTCGGTCGCAGCACTTGCCGTCGTTGCAGCCGCCCTTCCCGCGCTCGTGCGCCGCACCGCATTCCGTTACGCGATCCTCGTGCTCGTCGCCATCTCGGGCTCGAGCCTCTACGACGTCGTGGTCCTGAGCGACAGCATCTATGCAAGCCTCTTCATCGCGGTCCTCTTTCTCATCGTCATGGAGATGACCGGGCAGCTGCGGCTCGGAGCGGGCGCACTCCTGGGGCTGGGGATGGCCTGGGGCAGCTCGATCTGGATGCGGGACGTGGGGCTCTACTTCACGCTCTTCCCGCTCATCGGGCTCGTCCTGTGCGGCCGGCTGCGCGCCAAAGGCATTTTAGCACTGCTCGGCTCGCTCGCCGCCTTTCTCTTGCCCGTCATAGCACTCGTGGCGATCCACATGCTGTGGAACGCGCACCGCACGGGCCATGCCCTCTTGAGCGTCGTCGACAGCGTCAACTGGCTCTGGCCGTCCATCAACGTCCAGACCTTGGGCCTGGGCAATCCCTTCGACGGCACCGACCTCGTCTCGCGCATCGCCATGAGCCACGACATAGCACCGGGCCTGGCCGGCATGTATCAGCTCGTGGACATCCTGTGGCGCGAGTACGGCCTCGATCCGCTCGAGATCAGTCACACGACCTTCAGCCACTTCCTCGCAATGCTGGGCCGCCATCCCTTCGCCTATGTCGCGACCGTCGTGCACAATTTCCAGCTCGAGCGGCTCGCCAACCTCCTCCTCAATCCACTCGCGAACCTCAACGACTTCCTGCAGCTCGGCCCGAGGGCGTCCGCGCGCGTGATCCCCGGCGTGCGCGAGCTGCGTGAGATGCCGCGCGCGGGCCTCTTCTGGAACGCCGCGACCTTCGGCCCCCCCCTCCTCGCGCTCGAGATCGTGGCTCTCGCCGGACTCGCCGTGCTTGCGATCGGCACCCCGCTCATGGCGCTCAGGCGACGCCGCTCCGAGCCACCCGGCCGCCATAGAGCGGCGGCCTTCCTCTGGCTCACCTTCATGGGCGTCATCGGCGCCTTTGCCTTGCTCCATCTCGAGATGCGCTATGTGCTGCCGGTGATCCCGGCGGCACTCGTCTCGCTCGGCTACTGCCTCGATGGCGTGCCATGGCGGCGGCACGAGGCGAGCGAGTTTACGCACCCATAAGCTGGCGTCTTGTCGCGCTGAATATGTTCCTATATCGTTCCGGTCATCCGGCCCCTTCAAGGCGACGCCCATGCGACTCTATTCCGGCCCCTTGAGCCTTTTCTCCCGCAAGGTCGAGATGGCGCTCTACGAGAAAGGCCTGCCCTTCGAGCGGGTGCTGGTGCCTTTCAGCCAAGCGCAAGGGTACGCGCCGAAGCATCCCGCGGTGCTGGCCGCCAATCCCAAGGGCCAAGTCCCGGTGCTGGTCGATGGCGATCTCACACTCTTCGATTCGACCCTGATCTTCGAATATCTGGAGGAAGCCTACCCGTCGCCGCCGCTCCATCCCGCCACGGCTGTAGAGCGCGCGCGGTGCCGCCTCCTCGAGCTCTATGGCGACGAGATACTGCTGGCAGACGTGCGCTCTCTGATGTACCGCACCGAGCCGCCCGACCCCGAGCCCGCGCGCCAGCGCGCCCGCGAGGAGGCAGGGAGAGGTGCCGAGGCGGCGATCCTCCTCCACTACCGGCATCTCGACGAACGGCTGGCGCACAAGGATTATCTCTGCGGCAGCTTCACCTTCGCCGACATTGCCGTGTTCATCACCGTGCTCTACGCGCTCCGCCTCAAGGGGCCGCGCCTTGACGGCTTTCCGGCACTCGCGGCGTGGTACGAGCGCGTGAGAGCGCGTCCCGCAATCGCGCGCGTCGCCGCCGAGATCGCGGCCGCGGACCGCGAGCTCTCCCCGCACCTCGATGCTTGATGCCGCGGGCGGGAGGCGAGCGCCCGCGGGCTAGGCCGCGCGCACGGCCACGTCCATGGCGCCGATGCCCGCGATCTCGCAGTGCATGACATCGCCGGGCTTGACCGGCGCCACGCCCTCGGGCGTGCCGGTCATGATGACGTCGCCGGGATGGAGCGCATAGTAGGAGGAGGCGTACTCGATCAGCCTGGGCACGTCGAAGATGAGAAAGCGCGTCGAGGAGCGCTGCCGCACTTGGCCGCCGACCGCGATGGAGAGCTCGAGATCGCCCGGCTCGGCGATCTCGTCCTTGGTGACGAGCCAAGGGCCGAGCACCGAGTAGCTGTCGATCGACTTGCGCTGGCTGCGGTCCTCGGTACCCCGCACGGTCATGTCGAGACCGATCGCGTAGCCGGCGACATGGTCCATGGCGGCTCTCAGCGGGATGCGGTCGCCGCCCTTGCCGATCACCACCGCGAGCTCGACCTCGTGGTCGTTGCGCCGCTCGGGAAAGCGCAGCGCCACCCCTTGCGAAGGCCCTACCAGCGAGGTGGGGGACTTGAGGAAGAGGCCGTACGCGTCGATCGTCTTCACCTCCTTGCCGAAGCTGATGCCCTGATCGGCGATCGACTCGGCGTGGTGCTTGAGGTAATTGACCGGCGCTCCGATGATCCTGGGCGGATTGGCGACGGGGCTCAGGAAAGCGCAGGAGGCGAGCGGCTTCGGTGCCGCCTTGGGTGCTAGCTCGCGCACCCGTGCCACGACCGCGCCGAGATGCGCGATGAGGAGGTCGCCCGGCGCCAGCGGATAGCGCAAGGATGGCAGCACATCAAGTGCCGCGCTCACGTCGAGCACATGATCGCGCTCAACGAGCCCGAGGCGATTGTCGTCGAAACGGCAAAGCTTCACCGCGCGTCTCCCCTCTCACACCCCGAGATAGCGGTGCTGCAGCTCGACGTTCTCGCGCAGCGCCTCCGACGTGCCCTGCCAGACGATCTGGCCCTTCTCCAGAATATAGTGGCGCTCCGCGATACGGGTCAGCGCATCGATGTTCTTGTCGATGACCAGGATCGACTGGCCCGCCGCCTTGAGCGTGCGGAGGCAGCGCCAGATCTCGCCGCGCACCTTCGGCGCCAGTCCCTCCGTCGCCTCATCGAAAATGAGAAGCCGCGGATTGGTCATGAGCGCGCGGCCGATCGACAGCATCTGCTGCTCCCCGCCCGAGAGCAGCCCGCCCATGCTGTTGAGCCGTTCCGCGAGCACCGGGAAAAGCTCGAGCACGAGCTCGAGCGTCCAGGGCCGCGGCGCGCCGGCACGATTGGCGGCGGTCGCGACAAGGTTCTCGCGCACGGTCAGGTTGGGAAAGACCTGGCGTCCCTCGGGCACCAGGCCGAGGCCGCGCTCGGCGACGCGGTAAGACGGCAGCCCCTGGATCGCCTTGCCCTCGAACAGGATCTCGCCCGCGCGGAGCGGCACGATGCCCATGAGTGCCGATATGGTCGTGGTCTTGCCCATGCCGTTGCGGCCCAGAAGCGTCACCACTTCTCCGCGGCGCACCTCGAAGGAGATGCCGAAGAGCACTTGGCTCTCCCCGTAGCCGGCCGCGAGTCCGGAGACCTCGAGCATCATGGTGCGGTCTCCTCGCCGAGATAGGCCTGGCGCACCTCGGCGTTGCTCCGGATCGCCTGGGGCGTCCCGCTGGCGATCGCGCGGCCGTAGACGAGCACGGTGATGCGGTCGGCGAGCGCGAACACGGCGTCCATGTCGTGCTCGATGAGGAGGATGGTGAGCTTGCCCCTGAGGGTCGAGAGAAAGCGCACCATGCGCGCCGAATCCTCGGGCCCCATGCCCGCCATGGGCTCGTCGAGCATGAGAAGCCGTGGACGGCCGGCAAGCGCAAGTGCGATCTCGAGCGCGCGCTTCTCGCCATGCGCCAATATCGCCGCCGGCACGTCCGCGCGCGCGCCCAGGCCGACCTGCTCGAGGACGGCGCGCGCCGGCTCGCGCAAGGCCGCTTCCGCGCGCGCCGGACGCCAAAAGCGGAAGTTGTGCCCGGCCTGGGCCTGGACGGCGAGGGCCACGTTGTCGAGCGTGGTGAACTCCCTGAAGAGGCTCGTGATCTGAAACGAGCGGGCGAGCCCCCGGCGCACGCGCTTGTACGTCGGCAGCCGCGTCACGTTCTCGCCGGCAAAGCGGATGCTGCCCCCATCGGGCATGAGCTCGCCGGCAAGCTGCGCGATGAGCGTGGTCTTGCCGGCGCCATTCGGTCCGATGACGGCGTGGAGCTCGCCCGCGGGAACTTCGAGCGAAACCTGGTCGGTCGCCGTGAGGCCGCCGAAGCGCTTGACGAGGGCCTCGATCGCGAGCAACGCCTCAGCCACGACCGGCCTCCTCCCTGCCCGCGAAGATGCCGAAGATGCCGCGTTTGGCGAAGAGCACGACCAGGACGAGGATCGGACCGAGGATCGCCTGCCAATGCGAGGTGAAGCCGGAGAGCAGTTGCTCGAGCACGAGATAGGCGACAGCACCCAGCACCGGTCCGAAGAGCGAGCCCATGCCGCCCAGGATCACCATCATCAAGACTTCGCCGGAGCGGGTCCAATGCATGATCGAGGGCGAGACGAAAAGCGTCAGGTTCGCGAGAAGAGCTCCGGCCACCCCGCACATGGCGCCCGAGATCACGAAGGCGGCAAGCCTGTAGCGGAAGGTGGGAAAACCGATGGCGTGCATGCGGCGCTCGTTCGACTTGACGCCGCGGATCACCATGCCGAAGCGCGAGGCGACCAGCCGCCGGCCGACGAAGAAGAAGAGCAGCAGGATCGCGAGCACCAGGTAATAGAGGATGCTCGCGTTGTCCAAGTCGAACACTCTGCCGAACTCGCTGTGCGCGGCGATGTTCATGCCATCGTCGCCGCCGTAGACGTTGAGGCTGACGCCGAGGAAGTAGATCATCTGGCTGAAGGCGAGCGTTATCATGATGAAATAGACCCCGCTCGTCCTCAGCGAGACGGCGCCGATGGCAAGCGCTGCAAGGGCCGACGCCGCGACCGCGACGGCGAAATGCGCGGGGCCGTCGGTGATGCCGTAATGGCTCAGGATACCGACCGAATAGGCGCCGATGCCGAGATAGGCGGCGTGACCGAAGCTCACCATCCCGCCGTAGCCGAGGATGAGATCGAGGCTCAAGGCTGCGATCGCGAAGATGAGGATGCGCGTGAAGAGGTCGAGATAGAAGGGCTCGCCGAAGACGGCCGCAAGCGGCGGCACCGCGGCGAGCGCAAGCGTCCCGAGGGCCACGGTGAGCGCCCCTCTGTCGAGCCGCATGGCCTATCTCACACGCGGCGGGAACAGGCCCTGAGGCCGGAAGAACAGCACGGTCGCCATCAGGATGTAGATCAACATGGAGGCGAGCGCCGGCCCCGCGTTGTCGGCCGCCGCCGGCGCCATGACGGTCGCGAGCAGCGGGCGGAGGAAGGCGCGGCCCATGGTGTCGACGATGCCCACGAGGAGGCTCGCCACGAAGGCGCCCCGGATCGAGCCGATGCCGCCGATCACGATCACCACGAAGGCGAGAATGAGCACATTCTCGCCCATGCCGGACTCGACCGTGAAGATCGGTCCGGCCATGAGGCCGGAGAAAGCCGCAAGTGCCGCACCCAAGGCAAAGACGAAGGTATAGAGCAGCGTCACGTTGACGCCGAGCGCGCCCACGATGACGCGGTTGCTCGCACCAGCGCGGATCAGCATGCCCAAGCGCGTCTTGGCGACCAGAAGATAGAGAAGAAGCGCCACCAAGAGGCCCACGACGATGATGGCAAGGCGATAGGAGGGAAAGGGCGCCCCCGGCAGGATCTCGACCTGACCGGAAAGAAATTCGGGAATGCTCGCGTAGAGCGCCGTGGGGCCCCAGATAATGCGCACCATCTCGTCGAAGAAGAGGATGAGCCCGAAGGTGGCGAGCACCTGATCGAGATGCTCGCGCGTATAGAGCGCGCGGAACACCACGACCTCGATGACGATGCCGACGAGAACGGCCGCGGCGAGGGCCGAGACGATGCCCAGGAGAAAGGAGCCGCTCGCCTGGAAGACGTAGGCGCAGACGTAGGCGCCGATCATGTAGAGCGAGCCGTGCGCGAGGTTGATCAGGTTCATGATGCCGAACACGAGCGTCAGCCCGGCCGCCATCAGGAACAGCATGACGCCGAACTGCACGCCGTTCAATCCCTGCTCGAGGACGAGAAGCGGCTGCATCGACCGGACCTTGCCTAGACCTCGGGTTGCAACACCAGGGCCGCTCCCTCACCCGACCGCTTCGCGGCCACGCTCTCCCGCTTGCGGGAGAGGGTCGTGCTGATTCTCGGAATCATCGAGACGTGATACACCCCCCTCCCTACCCTCCCCCTCAAGGGGGGAGGGAAATAGGAGTGCCATCAACAACTTCCCCCTCCCCCTCGAGGGGGGAGGGCAGGGAGGGGGTGACGCTCGAATTTTCGAGAGTGGGCACTAAGGCCGCCTCACTGCATCTTGCACTCCTCGTAGTAGGCGTCCTTGTGGTTGGTGAAGACCGTGCTCTCGAGCTTGCGGACGTGGTTCCCTTCCGCGTCCTTGGCGATCTTGAAGAGATAGAAGTTCTCGATCGGGAAGTGGTTGGTGTTGTACGTGTAGGGTCCCCGCACGGAAGCGAAGTCGGCCTTGTCGAATGCCGCGAGCAGCCCTTTCTTGTCGGCGAGGTCGCCTTTGACCGCCTTCACCGCGCTGTCGATCAGCGCAATCGCATCGAAGCTCTCGGCCGCATAGAAGGAGGGGAAGTAGTTGTACTTCTTGCGGAAGGCGGCGACGAATTGCTGGTTGCGCGGGTTCTTGAGGTCGGGTGACCAGAAGCCCGTCTCGTAATTGCCGTCGGCCGCGTCGCCGATGGCGGGCAACACGGTCTCGTCGACCGAGAACACCGAATAGAGCGGAATCTTCTCGCGCAATCCCGATTGCGCGTATTGCTTGATGAACTGGATGCCCATGCCGCCCGGATAGAAGACCATCACGGCTTTCGGATTGGCCGCGCGGATCTGGCTGATCTCGGCCTGGTAATCCGCCTGGCCCATCTTGGTGTAGACCTCGTCGACCAACTTGCCCTTGAAGTAACGCTTGAACCCCGCGAGCATGTCCTTGCCGGCGGCATAGTCGGGCGCCATGATATAGACATCGGTCATCTTCCGGTCGGTCATGTACTGGCCCATGGCCTCGGGCGTCTCGTCGTTCTGCCAGGAGGTCGAGAAGAAATTGGGCGCGCACATCGCACCCGCGATCTCGTGCGGCCCGGCGTTGGCGCTGATCAGGATGGTTCCGGATTTGATGATCGGCTGGTAGGCCGCCAGCAGCACGTTCGACCAGATGAAGCCGGTCATGAAATCGACCTTGTCCTTCTTGAGCATCTCCTCGGCGACCTCGCGGCCCACGTCCGGCTTGAACTGGTCGTCGCCGTAGACGATCTCGGCCGGGAGCCCGCCTATCTTGCCGCCCAGCATCTCGAGCGACAAATCGGCTGCGTCCTTCTGGTGCTTGCCGATGACGCCCTGGGGGCCGGAAAGCGTGGTGACGAAGCCGATCTTCACCTTGTCGGCCGCGAGTGCGGGTGCCGCGATGAGGCAGAGCGCCGTGGCAGCCGCGATCAGTCGTTTATTCATGGTTATCCTCCCTGATGTCATGGTAGCGGCGAAAGCGAAGTCTACTCGACCTTGCCGGGCACGGAAAGCGCCGTCCCCCGCCGGCTCAGGCGCTCCGCCGGGCCTTCTCGAGGCCCTCCTCCTCGAGCGCGCCGATATTGTCGTAGACCCGCACCAGCATGTCCTTGAGCGCTTCCGCATCCGCCCGGTCGAAATCCCGCAGCGCCACGTCCTCATAGTGGAGCGCCTGCGGGATGATCCTTTGGATGAGGCGGGCGCCGGCCTGGGTGAGCTCGACGAGGACGCTCCGCGCGTCCTCGCTCGCCCGCTCGCGGCGGACGAGGCCGCGGCGCTCCATCCCGGCGAGGAGGCGCGAGAGGGTGGAAACCTCGATCGAGGTCGCCTCGGCGAGCCGGCCCACGCGTTGGCCGCCCCGCTGGCGCAACGCCGCCAGCACGCGCCACATCGGCAATGTTATACCGTAGGCCGCGAGCTCCTTGCCGAAGGCGCCTGCGAGGCGGACGCCGATGCGGTTAACCAGGTAAGGCAGATACGAAGCGAGATTGAACATCTTGGTGAGACCCTGCGAAAGCGGGAGCCACGCTCGCCATGAATTTGGCCATCTGCTCCTTGACCAGGCCGTGCGGTTTGTTGCCGACATTGAAATAGAGAATCACCTCCTCGATGCCGGCGGTCTCGACCTGCTTGAGCGTCTCGATGATCTTCTGCGGCGAGCCGAGCAGGATCGATTTGTCGCTGAGATCCTCCTTGCGCATGCCCTTGAGGATTTCCACGATGCGCATGAAGTACTGCATGGTCGGCGGCGCCTTGGCCGGATCCTTCGGGAAGGCGGGCAGCACGCAATGCCGGAAGTAGCTCATCAGCGCCTCGCGCCCGTAGTCCTCCTCGGCGGCCGTGTCGGCGATATGGATGAAGTAGCTGCACATCGCCTTGCCGGGCCTCGTACTCTCCTTGGCGCACTCGTCGCGGTAGGCCTGGACCGCCTTGGCAAGGTCGCCAAAGGTCATGGCGGCGGCGAAGGGCGCGAAAATGATGTTGAGGCCCCTCTTGGCGGCGATCTCCATGCTCGAGCGCGAGAAGCAGGCGATGAAGAAGGGGATCGGCTTCTGCACGGGCTTCGGCGTGATCGCCATGTCCCTGATGGTGTAATGCTTGCCCTCGTAGGACCATGGTCCAGGCTCGTTCCATGCCTTGAGCAGGATGTCGACCCCTTCCGCGAAGAGCTCGATCGATGCCATGAAATTGGCCCCGAAGGGCTCGTATTCGCGCCGGTCATAGCCGCGCCCGGCGGCGAAGTCGACGCGCCCGCCGCTCAAGAGATCGAGCGTGGCCCATTCCTCGGCGACGCGAAGGGGATGGTGAAGCGGCAGCACGGCGACCGCCGGTGCCAGGCGGACCCGCTTCGTCAGCGGCACGATGCTGGCAAGCAGCATGCCCGGACAGGAATTGACGCCGAGAGAATCGAAATGATGCTCGCCGATCCAAACCGAGTGCATGCCGAGCTCGTCGGCAAGAAGCGCCTGCTCGCGGATATCCAGGATGAAGCGCTCGGCGCTGCGCGGATTGTCGGGGTAGTGATTATCGCTCAACGTAAAATAGCCGAAGTCCATGTCATCCTCTCCCCTCAAGCGCCATCGGCAAGCGATGGTACCGGCGAATAATTGCAATTACAACGATCTCGAAAGGCAAGCCGCTGCGGCGGCCACGGGACGCGCTCGCCCCCGCCATGGTAGAAATGAGCCTGTCTCGGAATGCGCCGAGCGAAGGTCGGAGCGTCGCCCCCGGTCATGAATAGCCCGCCTGAGATCAGCGTCGTCATCCCGGTATTCAATCGCGCGTGGTCGATCGCCAGGGCGGTGCGCTCGGTGCTGGGCCAGAGCTTCGGCGATTTCGAGCTGGTCATTGTCGACGACGCCTCCACTGACGACCTTACGGGTGCGCTGCAGCGGTTCGCGGACGCGCGCCTACGCGTCTTGCGCCATGAGCGCAATCGCGGGGCCGCCGCCGCGCGCAATACGGGCATTCGCGACAGCCGCGGCGAAGCGATCGCCTTTCTCGATTCCGACGACGAGTGGCTGCCGGACAAGCTCGAGCGCCAGCGCGCGCTCCTCGCGGCTTCCCGCGAGAGCCGCTCGGTCGCACTCTGCGGCTATGCGCTCAGCCGCGACCAGGGGACGGAAGCAGAGGCGCGGCCGCTCCTCGAGCCGGAGGATTGGTATTTGCGCCTGCTTCTCGCCTGCAATGTGAGCTTCGGCTCCTGCGCGCTCGTGCGGCGCAGCGCCTTCGAGGAGTTCGGCGCGCTCGACGAGGCCATGCCGCGGCTCGAGGACTGGGACTGGCTGCTGCGCTATGCGGCAAAGCGGCCGATCGCTTCCTTGAGCGAGCCGCTCGCTGTCGTCCATGCGGGTGCCCCATGGCCGAGTGTGGCGGCCGTCAACGCTTCCGTGGCCCAGATTTGGGAAAGACACCGGCAGGCCGCGGGCCGGCACTCGCGGAAGGCGCAACGGCTGCTGCGCTCGACGATCTGGTACGAGCGCGGGGTTGCCTACTACCATCACGGCCGTGCGCTCGAGGCCGCCTGGTGCCTCGGCCGCTCGCTCCTCCTCTACCCCGCGCGCGGGCCCGGCCTCTATGACGGTCTGGCGCGTCGCCGCGGCCTTGCCCTCGGCCATGAAGCGAGGCCTCTCTGATGACGGCCGGGCCGGGTGCCGTCGTCGTCGAGGGGCTGTCGAAGTGCTACGCGCTCTACGAGCAGCCCTGGCACCGCTTGGCGGATTGGCTTTCCGGCGGGCGCTCGCGCTACCGCCAGGAGATCTGGCCGCTTCGCGAGGTGAGCTTCCGCGTCAGCCGCGGCGAGAGCGTCGGCATCATCGGCCTCAATGGCGCGGGCAAGACGACGCTTCTCAAGCTGCTCGCGGGCGTGCTCACGCCGAGCGCGGGGCGCGCCCAAGTCGGCGGTTCGACGCTGGCGCTGCTCGAGCTCGGCGCCGGCTTCCACCCGGAGCTCAGCGGCCGCGAGAATGTGCGCAATCTCGCCCGCTTGCTGGATTTTCCCGCGGGCTACGCCGAGGCGCGCATGGCGGACATCCTGGCCTTCGCCGAAATCGGCCCCTTCATCGACGACCCCTTCAAGATCTACTCCTCGGGCATGATGATCCGCCTCGCCTTCGCGACCTACCTCTTCTTTGCCCCTGACGTGCTCATCGTGGACGAGGCGCTCGCGGTCGGCGACATCTTCTTCCAGCAGAAATGCTACGGCGCCATGCGCGAGACCGTGGGCCGCGGCACCACGCTCCTCTTCGTCTCGCACGACATGGCAGCCGTGCGCGCCATGTGCAGCCGAGCCATACTGCTGCGCGGCGGGGCGATCGACTTCGACGGCTCGACCGACGAGGCGATCGG
>JGI12269J14319_10005061_pt1 | contig 11819 bp, 11 predicted proteins | sample PeaSoiSIISIP2007_FD_14319 | JGI IMG/M metagenome (IMG submission 14319) | reverse complement strand
GCTACGCTGACGTCTCCTGCACGGCCCCTGTACGGGCAGGTAGATCAACGTGACCGCCGGCGCCGCGTCGTGCTCGGCGACCGCAAGCGGATGCGGATGCGGAACGTGCCCGAATCCGGGTGGCGGACTCGCTAGATGCCGGAGCAGCCCCCTCTGACTGCTCCGGCAACTGCTGGTACATGTACTGCGTGATCTTCCGCACGCACGGCAGCTGCGTCGTCACTGGTGGCGCTGACGGCCCAGCTCGCCACCCGGCTTTCCAGGTCGGCGCCCTCCAGGCCGGAGCCGATCATGCCATCACCTCGGCGAGCACCTGCTGGGTGGTGAGCTCGTGCCCGTGGGAGCTGCGCGCGTGCTCGCGGATGGCGGCGACAAGCTGGCCGAACTGGTCGTCGCTAGCGACCCGGAACTCAACCCCGCAGGGGCAGCGGCCGACGTGCCCGGCTAGTGCACGTCCGGTGAAAGCGAGGTCAAGCGCGACGCACGGCTCGTCCCCCTCCACCCAGGCGTCGTGACCGGCCGACACCACGTGCGCGTCCCCCGGGCCGAAGTCGTATTCGCGGCCGTCGTCCATGCGGGCGTGGAGCCGGCCGGAGATGATGTAGCCGGTGTGGGCCGCCTGGCAGGCCTCCGTGCCGACGACCGGCTTGACGTCGGTCGACCACTTCCAACCGGGCTGATACACAGTGCGGGCGATCGTGACGCCGGGCAGGTTGACCACGTTGAGCGAGGCGTGTTCGAACGCGTGCCGCTCATCGGGCGTCTCGATGTTCTTGACTGCCACCATTAGTTTCGTGGCTTCGAGCATCCGGTGTTGCCTTCCGCTGGCCTGGCTTGCCTGGCCAGCATGCAAGCCGGCCGCCTGCCGTCACATCGGGAATAACACGTAGATGCCAGCCGGGACTACGTAGTGGCCGGGGGAGGTAACGCCCGCTAACAGTCGCGGGCTGCGGCCTGTGATGCGGCCGCCACCAGGCCGGTTCGGGAGCGAGCGCCGGTCTTGCGCAGCAGGCTCTCGACGTGCTTCTCCACGGTCCGTGGCGACAGATGCAGCCACGCTGCGATCTGCTTGTTGGCCAGCCCGCAGGCGACCAGGCGCAGCACGTCCGCCTCCCTGGCGGTAATTCCCGCCGCCGCCCAGGGATTGGGCTGCGACTCCTTGAGCAGTTCGCGGCAGCGCTCGGCCAGGCGGGGCAGGTCCCGGCGATCAAATCCTGCCTCGGCCTCGGCCAGCCAGCGAAGCGGGTCGCCCCATCCGTCGGCGAGAGCAGCGGGGGCGGCGCAGAACCTCGCCAGCTCACCCCAGGCCTCGCAGTTCGTGAAGCCAACGTCGCAGCCCGCCGCCAGTTCGTTGGCCCGCTGCCGCTGCCCGGCTCGCCCGGCCAGAACCGCCTCGGCATAGCCGATAAGGCTCCGGTTGTGGCGGATGGCGCCGACGCCCAGCCGGCGGGCCTCCTCGATCGCCCGTGCCGCCCGGTGATCACCAAGTGAGGCCAGGAGCAGCGGCCATAGCGCCCGAAGCCCCGCGGGTTCGGCATGCGGGAGGCGGGCCAGGATCGCCATCCCCCGGGCGTAGGGTTCCACGGCCGCCGCGGCATCGCCACCGAGCAGAACCACTGCTCCCCGGCTGGCCCAGCAGATGCCCTCGACCATCTGGTCGTCCGGAGCGGCCGCGATGGCGCGGGCGGCGTAGCGCTCTGTCTGCCCGGCGTCGGCGCGCATGCCGGCGCTGCCGGTAAGTACCGCCAGCGCCTTGGCCCGGACCTGGTCCAGGCCGAGCCGCTCGGCGAGGCCGACGGCGGCCTGCGCGTGGGCATCACACGTGTCCAGTTCCCAGCGGCAGGTGAAGCCCGCGGCTAGCTGGAGATCCAGAATCGCCACGGTACTCAGCGCACCCATCTGCTCGGCAGCGCGCCGCGCCTCGGACAACCGCTCCACTCCGGCATGATCAAGTAGGTCGATGGTGCCCAGCTCGTGCAGGGCGCGCAGCCGCCACAACGGCAGGCCGGCGGTCTCCGCGGTGACCAGCGCGCTCTCGAACGCCGCGCGGGCGGCGCTGAGATCACGCAGCCGGTGGCTCCGGCCGATGAGCTCCAGCGCGTGACAGCGGACATCCGGAGCACTGCCCTCGGCGGCGAGGACGTCCTCGGCGAAAAGCCGGGCCTCATCGAGGTCATCGGCGGCGAAGGCCACCTCGGCATCGATGACGCCCATGCGGGCGCGCACGCCAGCCGGCGGGGCAGTTCCGGCCAGGCGCCGGGCGGCGCCGAGGTGGTGACGGGCCATCTCCCACCGCGAGGCGCCCACCGCCGCCTGGCTGAGGCGAAGGTGAACCTCCGTCCGGAGTTCCGCCGCCTCGGTCCCGAGCCGGGTGATGAGATGGCCGCCGGCCGCCGCTGCCTCCTCAACCCGCCCGGCCAGGGCCAGCGCTTCGACCAGCAGAAGTTCCGCCTGTTCCCGCTCGGGAGTGCCTTCGAGGAGGTCAGCGGCACGCCGTAGGGTACCGATCGCGGTGGCCAGCGCCCCCCAGGCCAGCGCCTGGCCGCCGGACTCGCTCAGCAGCGTTCCGGCCCGGCGGCGGTCCCCGGCACGGTTCGCCAGCTCGACGGCCAGCTCGCGCAGGCCGCCTTCCAGGCGCGGGTGTGCGGCGTCCAGAACGGCGAGCGCCGCCGAGGCCAGGGCCCGCTGGCGGGGCGGCAGCATGGTATCGAGCACCGCTTCGCGGGTCAGCGCGTGCCGAAAGCGGAAGGCCGTGCCGTCGGCGCTCACCAGCAGTTGCTCGACAGCGAGCCCGAGCGTCTCCGCCACCAGGGCCGCAGTCTGGCCGCTAACGGCCGGGAGCAGTTCCCAGTCGAAGTGGCGGCCGAGGATGGCAGCGGCCTCGATCACCGGTCGCTGCGGTTCGCTGAACCCGGCCAGGCGCTCGCGGACCGTCTCGGTGAACGACTCCGGCAGCCCGGGCGATGCCAGCAGATCTTCCACCAGCAGCGGTACTCCTTCGGCGGAGGCCTGCACCCGGCGCAGGAGTTCCGCCTCTGCTCCCGGGATGCAGGCATGGACCATGCGCGCCATGTCCTCATCGCTGAGCCGGTCAAGACCGAGGTGAAGTACGCCAGGCCGGCCCCGCTGTCGGCGGGCCACTTCCAGTGCGGCCGACGGCCGGCTGGCGCGCAGGGTAAGTACGCACAGCAACGACTCGCCATCAAGGTGCTCGCCGAGGTACTCCATCAGGGCCACGGTGTCCGGGTCTGCCCAGTGCAGGTCCTCTAGCACTATGACCAGGCCCTGCGGCGCGAGGCGCCGAAGAAGCTGGATCAGCGCCTCACCGCGGATCCCAGGTGAGACCTCTCCACTCGCCGGAGCGCGGCCAGCCATCCCCGGCAGCAGCGCGCTCAGGGCGGGCAGCCAGGGCTCCATCGTCGCATCATCGGGAACGGCCCGGTCCCGGAGGAGCTGCACAAGCGCGTCCGTTAGCGGCCGGTAAGCAGCGGTCACTGACTGCGGCACCGCCCGGCTGGTAACGACCCGGATGCCACGGCTGGCCGCCCGGCTGGCCGTCTCCAGGGCCAGCCGCGACTTGCCGATCCCCGGCTCCCCGGTGATAACTACACACCCGCCGTGCCCGGCAACAGCGGCCGTCAGCGCCGCGTCGACCGCCTCCAGCTCGGCGTCCCTGCCGATCACGACCGGGCACAATACCTGCGCCATCAGCCTAGTCTGACAGCAATCCCTCGATATCGGACAAAGGTCACCGGTTCCCGGAACGGGCGGCGCCAGAGCCCCCGGTTGATCAGGAGTGCTCCCGCCGGGGCGGTCTCAGACCGCCACCAGCAGCATCCGGCTTGCCAGAACTCGGGGACTGTTGCTCAGGCCCGGGGAGGATCGGTACAGGGATGTCTCGCCTGGTGCGGTGCTTTCCGTGGTGCCCAGCGCGCCGCCCAGGCAGCCCTGACTTGTGACACGCTCGGCGGCCCAGACCAACGTGTGCAACTCGCTGACCTGTGGGTTTGCGGGCCGGGGTGAGCGGATCTGCGCACTAATGCCGTGTAATCCTCCTGGCGGGGACCCGCGGGATACCGGGCACATCGGTTCGGCCCGCTACGACGCCGGGCTTGAGGTCTTGAGCGCCGCCCGCAGACCGCGCCTGGCCGCTGGCCAGGACGAGCTGTAATTACGCCGCCGTGCGCCCGACCAGCTGCCAGGCTAAGCTCGGGTGCATCGGCTCAGGGCTGAGAATCCGCGGGTCAGGATCCGCGCGGGCGATGCCGGTAGCGTGCCTGCTGTGACCCGGGTACGCGGCTGAGCGAAGCCCGGGCAGTGCCTACCGGAACGGTCTGGGAGCTCGGCTCATCTATCCATGTCACATTTCCCGGCGGTCCGGCGTCATGCGGATGAGGCCCGTAACCCGGCCGATATGACAGGAGAGTGCCCGATGGCACGCATTGAAGGCGTATCAAAGTCCCAGGCCGGCCCGGTCGTCAAGCTCGTCTACCGGTTCGGCCCCAGGATGATGAAGAAGCTGACCGGCCGCGATCCGCAGACTGGCAACGGGATCGAGCCGATCCAGATCTGGGCGCACCAGCCGAAGATGATGATGGGCATGGGCAGGTTCAACCAGGCAGTCCGCAAGGGCAGGGCCGTCGATGAGCGGATCAAGAACCTGGTCGAGCTGAAGGGCGCGCAGATGATCGGGTGTGAGTTCTGCGTCGACCTCGGCTCACAGATATGCCGCAACTCCGGCTTCTCCGACTCCGAACTCCTCGCCCTGCCGCGCTACCAGTCCAGCGACCTGTTCACCGATCGCGAGAAGGCGGCGCTGGACTACACAGCCGCGGTGATGCGCACACCGGTCGAGGTCACAGACGAGCTGTTCACGCGAGTGCGGTCCTACTTCGACGAGCGCCAGCTGGTGGAGATCACCGCCCTGCTGACGCTGGTGAACATCGACCGCTTCAACGCCGCGTTCGGGATCGGCTCAGCGGGCTTCAGCGACGGAATGGCATGCGTCCCGCCAGACCGGCCCGACCCTGAACCGTCATCTGCCCGCATCACCGGACCCGCAGCCAAGCCCGGCGGGACGGCCATCGTCTCGTGACCTACCGGAACGGGCNGTGCTGACAGCACCGCGCTGCCCACCGCATCAACTGGCGGCCGCCCTTGCGANGGGGCATCGCCCGGGCAGCCGACCCGAACGGCCAGGACGGCGTCTTCCGTCGCCCACATCCTGGCGCTTGACGTGCACAGCAAGCGGTTTGTGACCGTCCGGGCGGCGCCGGCGCCTGAGCACGGCATAGATGACGGTATGTGACAATCTCAGCGTAGGCGACGGCGGCCGGGAGGCCGGGAAGGAGCCCTACCATGTCCCAGACCCTGCCCCCGCCGCTGTTCGACCCGTTCGCGCCCGGTTTCACTGACGACCCCTACCCTCAGTACGCGGCGCTGCGCGCCGCGGCGCCCGTCTATCAGCATCCGCTCGGGTTCTGGCTGCTCACCTGCTATGACGATGTGTCCTGGCTGCTGCGGGCGAGCCTGTCGGTCGAGGACCGCAACATCGCCGCGAGCCCGCTCCTGGAGCTGCGTGAGCAGATGTACGGCGAGGAGGCCGCCCGCCCCCGCGGCGTGTCGATGCTCGACCGCGACCCGCCGGATCACACCCGGCTGCGACGGCTGGTGTCGAAGGCCTTCACGCCGCGGGCTGTGCAGGCGCTGCGGCCGCGCATCACCGGCCTGGTCGACAGCATGCTCGACGTGGCGGAGCGAGAAGGCCGGGTGGATCTCGTCGACGCCCTGGCCTTCCCGCTGCCGTTCGCCGTGATCGCGGAGATGCTCGGCACGCCGCCGGCGGACCACGAGCGCATCAGGCAGCTGACCGGCACGGTGGTCCGTTCGCTGGAGCCGGTCGCCGATCCGGCNGTCGCCTCGGCCATCGCGGCCGCGGACGGCGAGCTAACCGCGATTGCGGCCAGCATGATCGCGTGGAAGCGCGCCCATCCCGCTGGTGACCTGCTGACCGCGCTCATCAACGCCGAGGACGACGGCGACGTGCTCGACGACGAGGAGCTGATCGCGCAGACCCTGCTGCTGTACATCGCCGGGCACGAGACGACGGTCAACCTCATCGCGGGCGGGACCGTTGCGCTGCTGCGCCACCCGGCCCAGCTCGCGCTGCTGCGAGACGATCCCGCCCTGGTCGCCAACGCCGTGGAGGAACTGCTCCGTTACGACAGCCCGGTGCAGGCGAGCAGGCGGATCACCCTGGAACCGGTCCGCATCTGCGGCGTCACCATCCCCGCCGGGGCCTTCGTCATGGCCAGCCTGGGCTCGGCCAACCGGGACGAGGGTTTCTGGGGGCCGGACGCCGCCGAACTCAGGCTCGGCCGCAAGAACGCGCGCCAGCACGTCTCCTTCGGCGCCGGGCCGCATCACTGCCTGGGCGCGTCGCTGGCCAGGCTAGAGGCCTCGATCGCCCTCGCGCGGCTGACCGCCCGGTTCCCGGGACTCGCCCTCGACGGCCAGGTCGCCTGGAACGGCCGGATCAACCTGCGCGGACCCGCGCACCTGCCAGTATCGCTGGGCACGTAGCCCGGGGCGCTGACCCCCGGGCCGGGTCCGCAGGCGAGGCGACCACGAACCGGCATCCGGGATGCCCGTGCCCTATAGACGGCCAGCCGTATGGCGCATCAGCGCCGCGCACCTTATCCGCGAAGCCGAGCGGTGGAATGCGCTCGGTACCGGCGAAGCAGAGCGGATCGTCACCGCGACCCTGGCCGACTTCGCGAAGCGCTCGACCGCGTAACAGTCCCCCCGGGTGTCCCCGCACCGACTGCGGCGCAGCTCGCGTGGAACGTCGAGCGACTGCAGGCGGGCGGGGAGATCGGCGAGCGACCGAGCGGGTACCGTCGGCGACGCAGGCGTCCTTGATCCCAGTGCACCACCAGCGTCACGGAGAGAAGCCCCGGAGCCGTTCGGCTTGACCGGGCACGGCAGCGCGCCACTTGGCGTCCATCAAGAACCATCCGGTCAGAAAAAGGGAAGCTGATCGTTACGACAAACCGCTGATGTTACAGGCTGAAGAGGAGCTGGAAATTCGCTCCGCCGCCGCCGTAGACGTGAACGAGGTACGTCCCGCCGTTTGTCTCGGTGAAGTTAGTTACCCCGGTCGTCAGGGTGCCTCCCGACGCGCTTGTTTGCACGTCGAACACGTCGCCGGTATTGCCGGACAGGGTGATGGTCAGGCCGCTTGGGCAGAGCGTGTCGGTGAAGGTGACCTGGTACCAGGCGTTGGAGCCGTTGATGTTGACGCCTTGTTCAGTTGCGGAATTTCCGCAGTTCAGGTCGCCGACGTTGACTGGGTTTGCTGCGTTGTTGTTCGGGGTGGGATTAATGGTCGGCGTCGGCGTCGGCGTGGCGCAGGTCAGCGTCACAGCTCCGCCACTGCCGTAGGACAGCTGCGTTGTTCCCGCTCCGCTGTTGCAGGGAATCCCGTTCAGCTGGTCAAGCGACGACACTGTCCCCGCCGGTCCGGACGGGCCTGGGGGTCCGGACGGGCCTGGGGGTCCGGACGGGCCTGCGGCTCCCGATGCGCCTGCGGCTCCCGAGGGTCCTGCCGGGCCGGTCGGTCCTGCGGGGCCTTGTTGGTTCCAGGAGATCGCAGTGGTGCCCTTCGGGCATGAGGTTCCCGCGTCTTGGAGGATGAAAGCATGCGAGCCGTTAAGCGAGGCATTGGTCCAGCAGCCGTGGGATAACACCGGAACTATCCACCGGACCGCTGGCTATGACCGCCGCGGCCGCCGCTGTCCCCCCTGCTAGCACGAGCGTCACCACGCCCGCGATCACGGCCGACCGTGTCGGGCGCAGCCTTGGTCTTTTCATGAATATTCTCCTCTCCAGGCAGGGATTGTTTACAGGCAACGTAGACCTCAGCAGCCGCGCCGTGCCAGGCTCGGAGACATAGCTTGAGACAAGTGAGAAGCCTCTTAACTGGTTCGTGACCGTCCCGTATCCGGCACCAGCCGATCTCGGCGTCTTTGGCCCGGTCTGAACGGGCGAGGAGGGTGAGCCAGCCGAATACGCGGACCACCGCCAGCGCCCTGGTCTCCATCGGGAAGACCTCGCTGACGGTGAGATAGGCGGAACTGGCGCCCGCCGACACGAAGAACAAGACGCCGAGGCCGAGGCCGAGCAACTCGCCCTGGATCCGCTTGTAGCCCCAGCCCGGGTTCTCCTGCGCCATCTGCCTGATCAGCACCGCGAGCCGGGCGATAGGCGGGCGTCCTCCCGGTGGGGGTAGGTCCACCGCCAGCGGACCAGCCGCCGGTGCCAGCGCAGCAGCGTGTCCGGCGTAGTAATAGGACAACGCCCGGGAGGCGCCTGTTCTGCGGGATGCGGTTGAGGCGGGGACGTCCTCCTGGTGCGATAGTGCGGGCTTGGTGTCCCAGACCCGACGTGGACGAGGTTCTCGGCACCCAAGCTTCGCCAGCCTAGACCGGAACCCATTCGCAAGGGATCGGCGCCTTTCGGGAAGACGGGGCAGGAGTGAACCTCGTCCGCCCAGGAAGGGTCACCCCGTCGNGGGTGATGCAGGGAAGCCTCATCGCGCGGCACGCTGGCAGTGTGCGCGGGCGCTTTAGGGCAGGGAGGCGACATGTCAAGANCAGGGGAGGGTGCCGGGNGGCCGCCGCTGGCCATCGCGGCGGGCAGCAGCAGGTCGGCGGCGCAGCCGGGGGAGTCGGGCTTTGACGGTCAGGCGGCGCTGGGGCTGGTCGGGCTGGGCGTGGTGGGTCATGTGCTGCGAAGCCGCCGCTTCTATGAGAAGGTGGCCGTGGCCGCGATCGTGCTGGGGGCGCTGAGGGGGATCGGCCAGGACAACCGGGCCAGCACCATGGCGCGCCTGCAGGCCTGGGATAAGCGGCAGATCCAGCGCCTGGAGCGCAAGGCTCAGCGGCAGGGCCGCGCGGTCAAGGGCTCCGCGCGGATGGCGCGTTCGGGGCCGCCGAGAGGCCTGGCCGGGGCAGGTCCCCAGAACTGACGATCATGGGCTTGGCTGCGGCCGGGCGATCCTCGAGGCGTTCGCTGCTGAGCCGTCGGGCTGATGGCGGGCTGGCTGGTTACCCGGCGGGTGGGAGAAGACGATGATCAAGTTGTTGTACAAGCCGGTGGACCTGATCGCTGGCATGGTTGGCGGGTTGCTCGCCGGGCTGATCTTCAAGAGGGTCTGGAAGGTCATCGGCCGGGGAGACGCGCCTGAGCCCNCCGATGAGCGGCGGGGCTGGGGGGAAATCCTGCTGGCCGCGATGTTGCAGGGCGCGATCTTNGCGCTGGTCAAGGCCGCCGTCGACCGCGGCGCCGCCGAGGGGACGCGCAGGCTCACCGGGACCTGGCCCGGCGATGAAGGCCAGGTGCCCGACGAGTCGACCTGACCATCACCAAGCGTGGACGCCGAGGCCGGCTCCTGCCATCCCCCTCACTCGGGCGGCATAATCCGCCGGTGCTGGGCGAAGATGGCTAGCATTGTGTGGCGGGGAGGCCGCGTCAAGTCTCGCCCCGCCTGCAGGCTCCGCGCCAGGGAGGTAGCACGATGGCGATCGACACGTTCATGGCCTATGTCGGGGTGTATGACTCCGTCAGCGATGCTGACGCCGACTACGACCTGGTTAAGGATTTGCACACCAAGGAAGGCCTGATCGACGCCTATGACGCTGCCGTGGTCGAACGGCGGGCCGACGGGAAGGTCAAGATCACGAAGAAGCACGAGACGCCGACCCGGGTCGGCGGTGTGCTCGGCGGAGGAGTGGGCCTGGCTACCGGCCTGGTCGTGGCGCTGTTCCCGTTCGCGGCGATCGGCGGTGGCCTGCTTGCGGTTGCCACGGGCGGCGGCGCGGTCCTCGGCGCGGTTGCCGGTCACGCCGCAGCCGGCATGAGCCGCCAGGATCTCAAGGAACTCGGCGAGCACCTGGACGCCGGGCAGGCCGGCCTGGTGGTGGTCGCGGTGTCCGACATGGGCGCGAAGGTCGAGCGGGCGATGAAGAAGGCCAAGAAGGTAGAAGCCCGGCAGTTGAAGGCCGACACCGCCGGTATCGAAGCCGACGCGAAGTCTGGCCAGGGTGACACGTCACCGCCGGGCGGCGGGGACGCCGCGAGCTAAGCTGCGCGCCGACGGGCGCTAACCACCCGCCCTGTGCGTGCTGAGAATCTCGTCCACGGCTCTGACCAGCAGAGTTGCTCTCCCTGCCGTCCGGCCGTGATGATCATCGGTCATGTGCCTGCGGTTCATGTTCCTCCTGACCACGCGGCTAGCTGCGTGGTTGCAGCTCGCCCGGTTTTCGGCACGCACGAGGCCAGCCAGGGCGCGACGGCCGACCTCGCCGTGTCACAGCCGTATACCATGGCCGTAGCCGGTCGTGGTCAACTCGTCGTTCCCGGATTCCCCGCTTCCTTGGCCGCTCCTTTCCTGACGGCGGTGCACGTACTGATCAGCGGCCATGCGCCATCCCGCCCGCCAGCTTCGGGGACCGTCGCGTGAGCCGCTACCATGGCAGGCCATGACATTTGCCCGCCTACGGCAGCGACGTTCCCGGCGGAGGTGGCCATGGTCTTCGTATCCGCGATAAGCCCTCGGGCCGACGGAGCGGCCAGCCGGCGGCGCCGGGGCCACCTGGTCAGCGCGCCGGCTGCTTTGTCCCTATGATCTCGCCCGGATCGTGGTGGTGGCCGAACCGCCCGGCCCGGGTTCCGAAGACATGGGCCGCCGGACTGCTGGCCGGTCTTGGGGTAGTGCTCTTCGCTGCTTCGGCGCTGTCGGTCAAGGCGGGAGCGACCAGCTGGGATGCGCGCCTGTTCCGGATTCTCAACCAGGTACCGCCGGCCGCCGCCTCGGCGCTGACGCCGTTGTCGCATCTGTTCAGGCCGGCGGGCATCATCGCCGTCGTCCTGCTCACCGTCGTCTACGTCGTGGCCAGAAACCGGAGCGTCCTGCCGGTAGCCGCCGCGGCCGTAGCGGCAGGCGCCGCATGGGTGCTGGCGAACGTGGCGAAGGTCATCGCCGACCGTCCCCGGCCCTACCAGGTGATGGCCGGTGCGGTGCTGCGCCAGCAGCCTGCGCACGGTACGAGCTTTCCCTCCAGCCACACCGCCGTCACCCTGGCGGTAGTCATCGCGCTCGTGCCGTTCCTGGCCCGGCCGCTGGCCGCAGCGGGGATCGCCTACGCCGGCCTGGTGGGCTGGTCCCGGGTCTACCTAGGGGTGCACTATCCCCTGGACATCCTGGCCGGAGCTGGTATCGGGATGGCAGTGGCAGGCGCGATCTTGCTGGCCCTCCAGGCGCTGCTCCGCCGTGCAGGCCGGGCAGCGAACGGCCACCACGCCCCGGCGGAGGCCCGGACCCCCCAGGCCGGCCCCGGGCCCAACGGTGAGCCATGAGACCAGCGGACCCGCGCCCGGTAGGCCCCGTCTTACCCTGTGGGGCTCGGAAATACGATTCGGGGTGGTAACCGGTGGGCAGTCAGGCGCAGTCAGGCGGTGACGTAGTACTCGTGGGTGAGTCCGCCGAGGACCTGCTTCCGGCAGATCCGGTACTCGGCGAGGTTGATCGGTTCGGGTCGCCGAGTATCGTGTACCGCTTCAGAACTCGCCACAGGTGCTGTGACCTGCGAATTGGCCGGATGAGCCGGTTGCGGAAAGATCGCGGTTTGTGTTGTGCGTGCCAGAGAATCTCGTCCGCGGGTGTGACCAGCAGAGTTGCTCTCCTAGCCGTCCGGCCGTGATGATCACCGGTCATGTGCCTGCTGTTCGTCTTCCTCCTGCTCACGCGGATGACCTCG
>JGI12269J14319_10005060_pt1 | contig 11819 bp, 8 predicted proteins | sample PeaSoiSIISIP2007_FD_14319 | JGI IMG/M metagenome (IMG submission 14319) | reverse complement strand
CGACCGGACGCACCAGCTCGACCGGCAGGCCCAGCACCTCGGCCGCCATCATCCCCATCGACGCGCGCGAGCCGCCGATGTCGGGGTTGGCGGTCACCACGGTGGCGCTGCCGTCGTCGTTGATGTGCACCGCACCGGTGGACTCGCCGCCGATGTTGAACCAGAAGCCGACGGCCAGTCCGCGGCCCTGGTTCGGCCCGAGCGGCGCGGCGTAGTGCGGGTGGTTCTTGATCGCCTCGACCGTCTCGAGGTAGCCGATGTTGGTGTAGGTCGGCCCGTAGACCGCCTTCATCCCGTCGGCGACGCCGTTTTTCAGCCGGATCTCGATCGGGTCCATGTCGAGCTTGCGCGCCAGCTCGTCGATGGCGCTCTCGATCGCGAACGCGGCGATCGGCGCACCAGGCGCGCGGTAGGCCGCGACTTTCGGCGTGTTGGTGACCACGTCGTAGCCGGTGATCGCCACGTTCGGGATGTTGTAGCAGGCGACCGCGGTCATCGAGCCGGCGCCGACCGGCGAGCCGGCGAAGGCGCCGGCCTGGTACTTGAGCACGATGTCGGCGGCGGTGATCGTCCCGTCGTTCTTCGCGCCGAGCTTGACCTCCATGACCGCGCCGGAGGTAGGCCCGGTCGCGCGGAACACCTCGTCGCGCGTCATCACCAGCTTGACCGGATGGCCGGCCTGGCGGGAGAGCGCCAGCGCGAGCGGCTCCAGATAGACGGTGGTCTTGCCGCCGAAGCCGCCGCCGATCTCGGCCGGGATGACGCGGATGTCGGCGACGTCCAGGTCGAGCAGCTTGGAGCAGTAGGTGCGGACCATGAACTGGCCTTGGCTCGAGCTCCAGACGGTGCTCTGGCCGTCTTCGCTGAACGAGGCGACGCAGGCGTGCGGCTCGATGTAGCCCTGGTGCACGCCCTGGGTCGTATAGCGGCCGCTCATGACCACGTCGGCCTCGGCGAAGCCCTCGTCGAGGTTGCCGCGCCCGAGCTTGTTCACCCTGGCGATGTTCGAGGGCTTGGTCGCCTTTTCGGGCAGGCCCTGGGTGAACATGTTCGCGTGCAGCACAGGCGCGCCGGGCGCCATCGCCGCCTCGACCTCGATCACGTGCGGCAGGACCTCGTACTTGATCTCGATGAGGTCGAGCGCCGCTTCGGCGACCGCGGCCGAGGTCGCGGCGACGGCGGCTACGGCGTGACCCTCATACAGGACTTTGCTCCGCGCCATCACGTTCAGCGACAGGTCGCGCAGGTCTCCGCCGCCTTCGCCGGCCTCGTATTCCTCCGACCCAAGGTTCGGCAGGTCCTCTGCGGTGATCACCGCCTTCACGCCGGCCAGCGCGCGCGCCTTCTTGGTGTCGATCGAGACGATCTTCGCGTGCGCGTGCGCGCTGCGCTTGATCCTGCCGACCAGCATGCCAGGCATGACCAGGTCGGCGCCGTACTGGGCGCGGCCGGTGACCTTGTCGACGCCGTCGGGGCGGATCGGCCGGGTGCCGACGACCTTCAGCTTGGGGGGATCGAGGATATCAGTCATGAGGCTCTCCGGACCTGTCTCATTTCGGCGGCGGCGTCGATCACGGCGCGCACCACCTTGTCGTAGCCTGTGCAGCGGCAGAGGTTGCCCGCCAGCCAATAGCGGACCTCGGTCTCCGTCGGATCGGGGTTCTCGGCCAGAAGCGCCTTGGCCGCGACCAACAGGCCCGGCGTGCAGAACCCGCACTGCAGGGCCGCATGCTCGAGGAACTTCTGCTGCAGCGGATGCAACGTCCCGCCCTGGGCCATGCCCTCGATCGTCTCGATCCGCCGGCCTTCGGCCTCGGCCGCCAGCACCAGGCAGGCGCAGACCAGCCGCCCGTCGACCATGACGCTGCAGGCGCCGCAGTCGCCCGAGCCACAGCCTTCCTTGGCCCCGGTCAGGCCCAGGTTGTCGCGCAAGGCGTCGAGCAGCGTCGTGCTCGGATCGGTGAGGAACTCGGCCGGGTCGTCGTTGACCGTCGTTGTGATGTGCAGCTTGCTCATGACCTCGCCCCCGCCCGCTCGTAGGCGATCCTGGCCGCGCGCCTGGCGAGAACGCCGGCGATCTTGATCCGATAGTCGACCGTGCCGCGCTTGTCGGCGATGGGCCGCGCGGCGGCCCTGGCCGCGGCGTCGAGCGCATCAAGCGCGCCCTCGTCCAGCGTCGTGCCGACGATCGCCGCGCCGGCCTCGGGAACCAGGGACGCCGTCGGCCCCACAGCGCCCAACGCCACCCGCGCGGCGGTGATCTTCCCACCGGCGTCCAGCGTCAGGTTGACGCCCGCGCCGACGACGGCGATGTCCATCTCCGTGCGCGGGATCGAGCGCAGGTAGGCGTCGGCCGATCGCGGGGGCCGCGCCGGCAACTTGATCTCGAGCACGAATTCGTCGGCCGCGAGCGACGTCTGCCCAGGCCCGGTCGCCACCTGCTCCACGGGGATCTCCCGCCGGCCCTTGGCGCCAACGATGACGCACGTCGCGCCCGCTGCGATCATCGCCGGCACGCTGTCGGCGGCCGGCGAGGCGTTGCACAGGTTGCCGGCCAGCGTTGCGCGGCCCTGGATCTGCGTCGATCCGATGAGGTTGGCCCCTTCGACGACGCCAGGCCATGCGGCGACCAGCGCCGCATGCTCGCCGAGCAGCACGCCGGGCGTCGCCGCTCCGATAACGAAAGCGCCGCCGGCCTCGCGGATGCCGATCATGCCGGGGATGCGCTTCAGGTCGACGATGGCCGACGGCTTTGCGCGGCCGGACTTCATCTGCACCAGAAGGTCGGTCCCGCCGGCCAGCGGTCTGGCCTTGCCGGCCCCGGCCGCCAGCGCGCGGACCGCCTCTTCCGCCGTCTTCGGCGCAACAAATTCGAGTTCGGGCAAGCGGCCTCCTTGTCGACGCAATGCGCACGGCCTCGATGAAGCCGGCGTCTCCTTCCACGATGGTCGGCCAGGCCTTATTGGTCAAGGCGTCGCGAGAAATTGGCACGCCGAGGAGAGCCTACATGATGAACGTTTACTTCGCTGGGCTCGCCACTGAGTCCAACTCCTTCTCCTCGATCCCCACCGCAGAAGCGGCGTTCGCGATCGGCCAACGGCGTGGCGAGGCGGTGTTCGCCGACCGGGGGATGTATGGCGCGCTGGCGGTTGGCCTTCGCGAGCTGGTCATGGCCGAGGGGGGCGTGGTCTCTCCTGGCCTGTTCGCCTTCGCCCAGCCCGGCGCCCCGACGGTGCAGGCGGTCTACGAGCGCTTGCGCGACATCCTGCTCGAGGACTTGAGGGCCGCGATGCCTGTCGACGTCGTCATGCTGTTCCTGCACGGCGCGATGATCTCTCAAGCCTGCTGGGACTGCGAGGGCGAGATCCTGGCCATGGTGCGCGAGATCGTCGGGGCCGAGACGCCGATCGGGGTGGCGCTCGACCCGCATGCTCACCTGACCGAGGCGATGCTCGCAAACGCCACCGTACTCTGCTTCATGCAGGAGTATCCGCACACGGATGGGATGGCGCGGCTGGAGGACGCCTGGCGCGTCTGCCTCGGCGTGGCGCGCGGCGAGGTTTCACCGGTCCATGCCGTGCACGACTGCAAGATGGTCTCCTTCTGGCCGACCCAGAGCGAGCCGATGCGGGGGTTCGTCGATCGCCTGCTGGATCGGCGCAATCGCGATGGCGTCCTGTCGATTTCATTCGTGCACGGATTTCCTTGGGGCGACACGCCGGTAACCGGGGCGAAGATGCTCGTCTACGCCGACGGCGATCGCGCGAAGGCGGCGGCGCTCGCCGAATCCCTCGGCCGCGAGATCTGGGACTTGCGGCGGGAGACCCAGATCCGCGACATGCCGCTGGCGGCCGCTCTCGACCGCATGGCGGCGGTCAATCGGGGGCCGCTGGTCGTCGCCGACATCGCAGACAACGCCGGCGGCGGGGCGCCGGCCGACTCCACCTTCGTCGCGCGCGCCGTCCTCGAACGCGGGCTCACCGACGTCGGCATCGCCCTGATGTACGACCCGCAAGCCGTCGCGTTCTGCCACGAGGTGGGGGAGGGGGCCGAGATCGATCTCCGCATCGGCGGCAAGCTCGGCCCGACGTCAGGCGATCCGCTCGATGTGCACGCCACGGTGCGCGGGATCGCCAAGAAGGCGACGCAGGTTGGGCTCTCAGGTCTGGTCGGCCTGGGCGATGCGGCGTGGATCGAGGTCGCGGGCGTGCACGTCATCCTGGCCTCGGAGCGCACCCAGTGCTTCGGCCCGAGCGCCTTCACCGCGCTCGGCCTCGATCCGACCACGCTCCGCTCGGTGGTCGTGAAGTCCACCAACCACTTCCGCGCCGGTTTCGACCCGATCGCCACCGACGTGATCTATGTCGATACCCCGGGCGCGATCCGCTCCGACTTCGCGCACATCCCCTACGAACGTTTCAAGGCGCGCTACTGGCCGAAGGTGGAGACCCCTTAGGCGAACGCGTGGCGCGCGTTCACCCTCTTCCGAAACGGCTCCTTAATCGAGCGGGCGTGGAATGGGGGCCTCGACTATCGAGGCGCGCCGTTTCATGTGGTGGCTGATCAACTTTCCGATGCGGTACGGCGTGGTGATCGTCGTGGCGGCGTGGGCTGCGGCGAACCAGCAGCCCCTGTGGGTGGCGGCCGTGATCGCGCTTGGGGGCATTCTGATCCTGCCCTTCTACTCGGCGGACCGCGCGCGGAACATCTCGCCGCCCTACTTCGCCGAGCTGGTGGTCGAGTCGCCCTACGTCACGCTCGCCGCCGTTCTGGGATCCCTCGTCGGCCGGTTCTGGCGATAGGGTTGGCGTTGTAGCGACTGGCCCGCCGCGATCGGTCAAGCCGTTCCGGTGACGGCGACCTATGACATCGTCATCCGCGGCGGCCGGGTGGGCCGACGTTACCGTCTCTGCGCGGCGGATCGATTCAACCACCAAGCACACCAAGCACACCAAGAGGCCGCGACTGACCGCTGCGCGTGGGCCTTCTCAGAACCCTTGGTGTGCTTGGTGTGCTTGGTGGTGAAAAAAGACTGGGTCCCCGCTTGCGCGGGGATGAGCGGGTGTTTGGGCTCAGCGGCTCGCGCCAAGCACGGTCGTTGATCAGTCCCAACCCGAGCCTAAGCGCCGCCTACGGGGGCGCCGGCGCCCCACACCGCCTCGTCGCAGTGGATGTAGCCGTCGACGTAGCGCACCGGCGGATCGCGGTCGCGGGCTAGCAGCAGCGGCCCGTCCAGATCGACGACGTCGCACAGCTGTCCGACGATGAATGAGGGCGCCATGGCCAGCGAGGTGCCGCTCATGTTGCCGACCATCACCTGCAGCCCGAGCCGTTTGGCCTCGCGCGCCATCATCAGCCCCTCAGTGAGTCCGCCACACTTGTCGAGCTTGATGTTGACCACCTGGAAGCGGCCGGCCAGCGCGCCGACGTCCGCAAGCCCCTGGGCGCTCTCGTCGGCGGCGAGCGGGATCGGGCTCGCGAACCCTTCCAGCTCCGCCTCGGCGCCGATCGGCAGCGGCTGTTCGATCAGCTTCACGTCGGCGGCCAGGAGCGCCGGCATCAGGTCGCGCAAACTCGCCAGCGAGAAGCCCTGGTTGGCGTCGACGGCGAGCCACACGTCCGGCCGCGCTTCGCGCACCGCGGCGACCCGCGCCGCGTCGTCCTGGTCGCCGATCAGCTTCAGCTTGATCGCCCGCGCGCCGACATAGGCGCGCGCGCCGTCCGCCATCGCGTCGGGCGTGTCGGCGCCGACCGTGCATGTCGTGAGCAGCGGCCTGGGGGCCGAGTCGAGGGCGATGCGCCAGACCGGTTTGCCGACGCGTGCGGCCTCCAGCTCCCACAGCGCGCAGTCGATCGCGTTCCTGGCGCCGCAAGGGGGCAACATCTCGCGCAACGCGTCCCGCGTCACGCCGCCTTCGATCAGGTCGCGGTGCGCCTCCAGCGTCTCCACGATGCCGTCCGGCGTGTCGCCGCGGTAATAGACCCCCGAAGCTTCGCCGCGCCCGCGGGCGGCGCCCTCGGACAGGGTCGCGACCACGACCTCCGAGTGCTCGAAGGTGAAGCCGCTGATCCTAAAAGGGCGCAACAACGGCCAGCGTTCGATCGACAGTTCAAGGCACAACCGTTCGCCCATGCCGACGCCTTCGCTCTAATCGAAAGACATTTTCATATTTTGCAACTCGATCAAGCGGAATCGCGCCGAGGCAAGCGTCAGCGGCGGACGACGCGCGGCGGTTCGGGCTCGTCGTTGGCGGCTTCGGTCTGCAGCGAGCGCATGAGCTGCGATTCCGTCGCCGAGCAGATGGACAGCACCTGGCACTTGCCCTTGTTCGCCTTGACGTAGGCGTGGCCCATGCTGCTGTCGAAGTAGACGGAATCACCGGCTTCGAGCCGGGCGGGCGCGTAGTGCTCGGAGTAGAAGTCGACGGCGCCCTGGATCACCATCGTGAACTCCTCGCCGGGGTGGCGCACCAGTTCGCCGAACGCCTCGAGCGAGGTCGCTTGCGGCTCGGCGATGATCGGGTTGAAGCGTTTGTTGAGCAGCTCGGCCGCCGGGTACAGGTGGCTGTAGTTGTCGGTGTCGATGCGCTTGCCTTCGCCCGCGCGGGTGATGATGCGCCGCCCGCGGACGTGCCTGTCGGCCGGGCCGGCGAGGTCGGTGGCGAACAGGCGGGCGATGTCCACATCGAGCCCTTGGGCGATGCGCACGAGCTTGTCGTAGGAGAGCGAGAGCTTGTTGTTCTCGACCTTCGACAGGGTCGAGACGGGCAGCCCGGTCATCCGGCTCACCTCGGCCAGCGTCCAGCTGTGCTCCAGCCTGAGGCGTCTGAGCGCCGTACCGGGCTTGGCGACGGCGGGTTTGGGCGTCTTGGCCATCTATCGCTCCGCGTCGGTCACGGCCTTAAGTGACTCGCTCGTTCCAGCCATAATGCCCGGCGCCGCAGATTGCTGCCATCGCCCGACCGTCAGCTTCTGTTTCGTACTTTGCTAAGTAGCAAAATACCGAACTTTTCGCCCTCCGCAAGGGGGGCGCCCAGACAGACGCACGCGCTGACGCCTCGCCTAGTAGTGGAGGCTGGGCGAGGCGAGGTGCAGCGAAAGCGCGAACCAGGCGAAACCCAGGCCTGCCGCGAGGATCAGCAGCGACGACGCCTTCGCCCACCAGCTCGACGGCTGGGTGGTCCAGACGGTCACCGTGTTCCACGCTTCGACCAGCACGCCCACCAGACCAAGCCAGCACAGCGCCTTGCAGAGGATCAGCAGGGGGGTGAGCGAGGCGTCGGCATTCAGCGCGCCGCCCAGCAGCGCCTGGAACATCACGGCGTAGGCGCCGAACGCTGCAACCTGGACGATCGCGCCCAACCGGGCGAGCCGATAGGTCGTCGCCCGGCGGCCGGTCAGGGGGAAGGCCTGCTTGTAGCGCCAGCGGATGAAGACCTGCACGGGCCAGAGCAGCAGGGAGCCGAGCAGGACGGCGAGCGTGAAGAAGAGCGCCGGCATGTTCCAGCTTGCCTTGGCCCAGCCGGGCACGGGCATGAACTCGAGCACCGGCGGCAGCTCGTCGGTCATGTAGTTGTCGACCTTGCCGTTCTTCACCACCGCCACCAGCCGCCCGCCGGTGCGGTCCACCCACTGGTAGGGTCCGACCTCGCGCCAGACCTCCGGCGCGTGGGAGGCGTCGACCAGGTCGGAGACGACCAGCGTCCCGTCGGGCTTGGCGACCACCTTGGCCTGGCCGAGCAGGTTCAGGATGCGCAGGAAGCTCGAGTCCGCCCGGCGGCTGGACCAGTAGAGACCCTGCATCAGCTTCGCGTCGGTTTTGGCGGTCGCGACCGTGGGCAGGTCCTGAGGCGCCGGGACCGGGAAGTAGCGGTCCATGAACTCCCGGAACAGGTTTTCGCGCAGCGGCCCGGCGGCGCCCTGGCGGCCCGGGCTGTTGACCGACATGAAGAGGCCGACGTGCGCGCCCAGGATGAGGTGCATGTCGGAGTGGAAGTAGTTGGTGTCGCCGGCGTGGGCGATGATCACCTGGCCGTTGCGGTCCTCGTGGTAGAAACCGAGCGCGAACGCCGCCAGCGGCGGGTCGAACTGCGTCTGCTGCGCGTACATGATCTGCGGGCTCTGCAGCAGCTTGTCGCCGTTATAGCCGCCCTGAAGGTGCGCGATCATGAAGCGGGCCATGTCGTCGCCGGTCGACGATAGGCTGCCCGCCGGGCCTACCGTGATCATCTCGAACGGACGCGGCGGCTGGTCAGCGGTGACGTAGCCCTTCGACATGTCGGCGGCGAGCGACGGCGGCAGCGGCTGGTCGAACGTCGAGTGGTTCATGCCCAGCGGGTCGAAGATGTGGCGCTTGACGTAGGCGTCGAACGGCTCGCCGGAGACGCGCTGGACCATGTAGCCGGCCAGCGTCGCTCCGTAGTTCGAGTAGGCGACGACGGTTCCCGGCGCGTAGATGCGCTTGGGGATGTTGCGCTTCAGGAAGGTCTCCAGCGACGGCATCATCTCCGGCTTGGAGACGAACTCGTCGCGAAGCTGCTCCTCGAAGCCGGCGGAGTGGGTCATCAGCTGACGAAGCGTGATCGGCTGGCCCTGGTATGGCGGGATCGTGAAGTCGAGGTAGCGGTTCACGTCGGTGTCGAGGTCGAGCTTGCCCGCCTCGACCTGCTGCATCACCGCGGTCCAGGTGAAGGTCTTCGACACCGAGCCGGGCCGGAACAGGGTCGTTTGCGGGTCGACCGGCTTCTTGGTTTTCACATCGGCGTAGCCGAAGCCGCGCTCGGTCAGCACCTGGCCGTCCTTGACCACGACGACCACGGCGCCGGCGATGCCGGCGGAGGAGATCGCGTACGGCATGAAGCCGTCGAGCCAGGTGTCGACGTCCTGCTTGGTCAGCTGCGCCGGCGGCTCTGGCGCGACCGCCGCGGCCACCGACGGGGCGAGCGGCTGGGCGGTCGGCGTTGGCGCGAGCGGCGCCTGGGCCAAGGTGGGCGACACGCCAAAGGCGAACGCGAGCAAGGCCGCGGCGATCGATTTGAACCGCATCCGGTCGTCTCCCAAGAACCTGGCCGCTAGCTCGCCGCGCGCGGCGGCCGGCCCCGGCGCATCATCCGCAGAGTTGCCGATTTTGCAAATTAACTTTCAGAAATAGACAACCCGCTACCCGCTCAGTACCGCGCCGTCAGCGTGACGCCGATCGTTCTCGGTTGGATGATGGCCACGCTCTCGCCGCTGCTGACAGCGCTCAGGTTGCCGTTCAGCGAGCTGATGCCGCGTGCGTCGCCGAGGTTCTTGGCGAAAAGCTCGACGGTCCAGTTCCGCCGGACGTTCGCGCCCGCGCGCAGGTCCCATGTGTTGTAGCTCGGGAGAGCGACCTGTCCGATCGACCCGCTGAACGACGAAACACGATCTCCGATGTAGGACCAGGTCGCGCCGACAAACGCCCTGACGTCGCCGGTGATCGACCAGTTGTAGACGCCATCAAGCGTCGCGGCCCAGTCCGGTGTGAAGGGCAGGCGATCCCCCACCTTTCCTCCGAGCAGGAAGTTGGTGTTCGTGGTCAGGCGGGCATCGGTGTAGGCGGCGTTGCCGGTGAACACCAAGCCGTCGATAGGCGTGAGGGTGGCCTGCGCCTCGACGCCTTCACTCCGCGCCCGGCCTCCATTGATGTCGACCCCGGTGTTGTCGATGTCGGCGATCAGCTGGATGTTGTACCAGTCGACATAGAAGGCATCGACGTCGAACGACAGCATGCTCTGGAAGACGTCCGCTTTGACGCCGGCCTCGTAGCTGACGACCGAGTCGGGACCGAAGGTCCGCGGCACCGCGTTCGGCGCGCCGAACGCGACATCGTTAGGCCCGCCGGGCTGATAGCCTGAAGCGATGCGGGCGTAGACCGTCGTGTCGTCGTTCGGCTTCCACCTGGGCGCGACCGAGTAGGTGAAGCTCGAGTCCGACGACGAGCCATGCACGACGAGTCCGTTGCCGAGCACAACCTCGGCGGTGGTCGATGTCTGGTCGTTGTGCGCGTAGCGGCCTCCCACCGCCACATCGAACTGCGGCGTGAAGTGATAGGTCACGGTCGCGAAGCCCGCCTCCTCCTCGTAGTCCGAGGGAAGCTTTGCCGACTCGATCAGCGTGCCGGCGCCGAACGGCGCGCCTAGGCCGATGACCCGCTGGTCAAGGTCGCCGGTCTCGTGTGTGTAGAAGAATCCGCCCAGCCACTCGAGCCGCTGACCGGCCGGCGACGCCAGCCGATCCTCCTCGGTGAACTTGTTCACGACCAGCGTCGCCGCCTCCTCACTGTTGAAGAGGGCGGTGGTGTCGGCCAGCGTCTGGCTGTTGTAGGTCCCGTAGCTGGTCGAAGACGTGAGATTGCTCCAGCCGAGGTTCCAGTCGACCGTCCCGTTGTAGAGACGGTTCTGGATGTGGTCGAAGCCCGACAGGACGCGCCCGTTCTTCAGGCTGCCGAACAGCGGCGTGATGGGCTCGACCGGCACGCCGAACCCGTTGACCACGATGTCCTCGTCGTTGGCGTCGTTCTCGTCGAAGTCCTGACCGATCGCGGTCAGGCGGATGGTCACGTCGCTGGTCGGCTGCCAGAGGAACGAACCCCGCACCCCCTGCTCGCCGCTGTTGTTCACATTGCTCAGATGCCGGACGGCGTCGTCGATGAAGCCGGGGTTGCCGACGTCGGACCCGACGATGCGGAAGGCGGCGTCCGAGCCGAGCGGAATGTTGACCATGCCCTTTACGGCCCAGCCGCCCTGGTTCTCGACCTCGTCGCCGGTCACCTCAGCCTCGGCGGCGAGATGCGACGGATCCGGCGGATTGGTGACGAACTTCAGCAGGCCGCCCAGCGTCGAGGCGCCGTAGAGGGTGCCTTGCGGACCCTTGTCGACCTCGACGCGCTGCATGTCGAAGGCGTCGATGTCTGGCGGCAGCAGGGTGCCGTTGGCCAGGCCGCTGCTCGACCCGTACGGGGTTTCGTCGATGTAGGTGGCGACCGTGCTGGCGTCGCCGCCGCTGTTCAGGCCCCGAAGGATCAGCTGATCCTGTCCGGGCGCGCTCTCCACCAGAGTGAGGCCGGGAACGAACTTGACGTAGTCCGCGAAGTTGAAGGCCTGCAGCTGTTCGACCCTCTGCTCCGTCACCGCGCTTACCGCTTGCGCGACGTTGCGCAGCCGTTCCGTGCGCAAGTTGGCGGTGACGGTGACGTTCGCGCTGGCGGCGGCCGTCTGCTGCGCCGGCGTCTGTTGCGCGGTCGGTTGGCCGGCCGCGCCGGTTTGCGCCGCCGCGGCGGCGGCCAGAGCGAGCGTTGAAGCGGCCGCCAAGAGACCCAGGCCCAGGTGTCGATGCATGCGATCCCCCATGCGCAATCCCACGAGCGTTAGGATGGCAACATGGTTTCCCATCATGCAAGTGCTTTTTCACTTTTTGCGAAAGACCGTTGACTGGGCGCGCCACACGCCCCGATAATCCGCGCGGGTTTAGCGAGGCGCTGCATGGCATCGGTGCTAGGGTTGCGGGACGAACGCGCGGCTCCGGGTTCGGACGCGGCGCCCGCGCACTCGGGCGGCGTCGCATGACCCGGGCCGCGCAAAGCGTGCTGAGAGCCGAATCGCCGTTGGAGCTGCCGCGCCCCTACCTGTTGTTCGTGGGCGATGTCGCCGAAGCGGCGTTCGCCAAGACCGCGTTCGGCCTGCGCGACTGGGCGCCCGAGGCCTGCGTCGGCCAGTTTTCCTGCTCGGCCGACGCCATCGACCTCGGCCTGCCGAGGCTGGCGCCGCTCGAGGCGCGCGCGCGGGGCGCGCGGGCCA
>JGI12269J14319_10005058_pt1 | contig 11825 bp, 12 predicted proteins | sample PeaSoiSIISIP2007_FD_14319 | JGI IMG/M metagenome (IMG submission 14319) | reverse complement strand
GCGGCATTGCGCTTGGGTTCGACCGGTTCGTGATGCTGCTCGCGGGCGAGGAGTCGATTCGCGAGGTGATCGCGTTTCCGAAGACCGCGAGCGCGACCGATCTCATGACCGGCGCCCCCGCCGAGGTGGAGCCCTCGCAGCTCGAAGAGGCCCACATCCAGATTCGGTTGTAGGGCGCGTTTTCGTAGGCGTGACCGTCCAGTCCCTGCCGGGGTGTACCCTGCGGCCGGGTTGACCGGTCGGATTGAAGCGCGGCACACCACGATGCTATGATGAGGAAGTGTCGCGCGCAGAGCCGTCGTGAGGCGGCGGAGCGCGCCGGTACGTGCCGCTACGAAGGGAGGAGAGCGCGGGCGAGGGTTGCCCGAGCACCGGTCGATGCAGACACGCAGCCCGGCTGACTCCTCGGTTCGTCCGCAGGACGATCCGTGGGACATGGCGCTCCGGCAGTTCGCTCACGCCGCGGATCGACTCTCCCTCAAGCGCGGGATCCGGGAGTACCTCGCCCGGCCCCACCGCGAGTTCACCGTGCGCTTTCCCGTCAGCATGGACGACGGGTCGGTGCAGATGTTCACCGGCTACCGGACCCTGCATAACGGCGTGCTCGGCCCCGCAAAGGGCGGGCTCCGCTACAGTCCGCAGGTGCGCGTCAGCGAGGTGCGCGCGCTCGCGATGTGGATGACCTGGAAATGCGCGCTGAACCACCTGCCGTACGGCGGGGCGAAGGGCGGCGTCACGTGCGACCCTCAGACGCTGTCGGCCGGGGAGTTGGAGCGTTTGACGCGGCGCTACGCGACCGAGATCAGCGTGGTGATCGGGCCCCACCAAGACATTCCGGCTCCGGACGTGGGAACCAACGCCCAGGTCATGGCCTGGTTCATGGACACCTACAGCATGCACCGCGGCTACTCGATTCCCACCGTGGTGACCGGCAAGCCGGTGGTCATCGGCGGCTCGGCCGGTCGGCTGGAGGCGACGGGGCGGGGCGTGATGATCGCGGCGCGCGAAGCGGCGCGGTTCCGCGGGCTGCCGTTCGCCGGCGCCCGCGTCGTCGTGCAGGGCAGCGGCAACGTGGGCGGCGTGGCGGCGCACCTGCTGCACGCCGCGGGGTGCACGGTGGTCGGGCTGAGCGACGTGCGCGGCGGCATTCACGCGCCCGATGGGTTCGATCCCGACGCGGCACTCCGGTACGCGCGCGACACCGGGAGCCTCGCCGGGTTTCCCGGCACCGACTGGGTGTCGAATTCGGAGCTGCTGGAGCTGCCGTGCGACGTGCTCGTCCCGGCCGCGATCGAGGGGCAGATCACCTCGTCGAACGCCGACCGGATTCAGGCCCAGATGATCGTGGAGGGCGCGAACGGCCCGACCACGCCGGACGCCGACGACATTCTCGAGCGCCGCGGGGTGCTGGTCGTGCCCGATATCCTCGCCAACGCCGGCGGCGTGATCGTGTCGTACTTCGAGTGGGTGCAGGATCTCCAGTCCTACTTTTGGAGCGAGGACGAGATCAACGCGAACCTCGAGCGCCTCATGGTGCGGAGCTTCGACGCGGTGACGCACTTCGCGGCGGAGCAGGACGTGTCGCTGCGCACCGGCGCCCTCATCTTCGCGGTGAAGCGCGTCGCCGACGCGCTGATGATCCGCGGCATCTATCCCTAGGACCGGCCGGCCCGGCCGCGCCGGGAGCCTTGCTTGACACGGTCAGGGGGCGGGCGCATCATGGACGTGTGGATCTGTTCACGCCGCCCGACGCGCCCGGGCGCGACCGCGGGGCCCCGCTGGCGGCGCGCATGCGCCCCCGCACGCTCGATGAGGTCGTCGGCCAGTCGCACCTGCTCGGGCCCGATCGGCTGTTGCGGCGCGCGATCGAGACCGACACCCTGACCTCCGCGATCCTCTTCGGGCCGCCCGGCACGGGCAAGACGTCCTTGGCGCACGTCGTCGCCCAGGCCACGCGTGCGCACTTCGAACCGGTGAACGCCGTGACGACCGGCGTCGCGGAAATCCGGCGGTTGATCGAGGAGGCGCGCGACCGGCGGCGGTTTCATCAGGTGCGCACGATCCTGTTCGTGGACGAGATCCACCGCCTGAACAAGGCGCAGCAGGACGTGCTGCTGCCGCATGTGGAGGACGGTACCGTGGTGCTGATTGGGGCCACCACCGGGAACCCGTTTCACGACGTCACGCCCACGCTCGTGTCGCGGTCGCGCCTGTTCGCGCTCGAACCGCTCACCGCCGACGAGCTCGTCACGATTCTGCGCCGCGCGCTCGACGAGCCGCGCGGCCTCGGCGGACAGGGCGTGAGCGCGGAGGACGATGCGCTGGGCCACATCGCCCGCATCGCCAACGGGGATGCGCGCGTCGCCCTCGGCGTGCTCGAACTGGCCGCGGCGACCGCCGCGGCGGGGCCGGACGGGGCTCGCGTGGTGACGCGCGACGCCGCCGAGCAGGCCGGGAAGCAGGTCCTGCTCTACGGCCGCGACGGCGACCAGCATTTCGACATGATCTCCGCGTTCATCAAGAGCATGCGGGGCTCCGATCCGGACGCGGCGGTGTACTGGCTCGCGCGGATGCTCGCCGGGGGCGAGGATCCGCGGTACCTCGCGCGGCGCATGGTCGTGCACGCCGCCGAGGACGTGGGCCTCGCGGATCCGCAGGCGCTGGTCGTCGCGGTCGCCGCGGCCCACGCGGTGGAACTTGTCGGGCTGCCCGAGGCGCGGATCCCGATGGCCGAGGCCGCGATCTACATCGCCACGGCCCCGAAGAGCAACGCGACGGTCCGGGCGATCTCCGACGCCGCGGGCGACGTGGCGCGCGAGGAGGCCCAGCCTGTGCCGCGTCCGCTGCGGGACGCGTCGGCCGCGGGATCGCGGCGGCTCGGGCACGGCGAGGGCTATGAGTATCCCCACGATCATCCGGGGGGCTTCGTGGCCCAGCAGTACGTCCCTGACAACGTCAAGAATCGGGTATATTATGAGCCCACGGCGTCGGGGTTCGAGGCGGAAGTGGCCCGCCGGCTCCGGGCGTGGTGGGCGGGGATCAAGCGCTACCGAGGCGACTAGCGCCGCGGGCTCGCGCACGGGCGCGGGCCGGGACAGCGGGAGGTGTGTATGACTCGGGTGGCCGTCGCGATGAGCGGCGGGGTGGACAGCGCGGTCGCGGCCGCGCTGCTCGTCGACGAGGGGCACGAGGTCGTNGGGTTCACGATGAACCTGTGGCCGGCGTGGGTGNCCCAGACCGAGGGCGGCGCGGGATGCTGTGGCGTGGGCGCGATCGACGACGCGCGCGCGGCGGCGCGGACNCTCGGGATCCCGCATTANGTCCTGAACCTNCGCGACGCGTTTGAGCGCGAGGTGATCGGCTACTTCACGGGCGAGTACGCGCGCGGACGCACCCCGAACCCGTGCATCGCGTGCAACCGCGCGATCAAGTTTCGGCTGCTCTTGGATCGCGTGCTCGGCCTCGAAATGGACCTGCTCGCGACGGGGCACTACGCCCGCGTGCTTCACGGCGCCGACGGGCGTCACCGGCTCCTGCGCGCGGTTGACCGGCGGAAGGATCAATCGTACGTGCTGGCGAGCCTGGATCAAGCGCAGCTCGGCCGCGTCCGCTTCCCGGTCGGCGCGTACACGAAGCCCGAGATCCGCGAGATCGCGCGGGCGCACCGCCTCGGCGTGGCGGAGAAGCCCGACAGCCAGGAGATCTGCTTCGTGCCGAGCGGGGACTATGGGGATGTGGTGGCCCGCTTGGAGCCCGCGGCGGCGCGGCCCGGGCCGATCTACGATCTCGCGGGGGACCGCGTCGGAGACCACCGCGGCGTGGGCCGCTACACCGTCGGGCAGCGGCGGGGGCTCGGGCTGCCCGGCAGCGCGCCGCGGTACGTGGTGTCGATCGACGCCGAGCGGAACGCACTCGTCGTGGGCGACGCCGCCGACGTCCGGTGCGAAGAACTGTGGGCCGCCGACGTGAACTGGATCGGCGTCCCCGCGCTCGACGGCGAGCGCGACGTGACGGTGCGGGTCCGCCACGCCGGAGCCGACGTGCCGGCGACGATCTCGGACGGCCCCGAGGGCCGCGTCCGCGTCCGGTTCGCCGCGGCGCCGCGCGCGGCGGCGCCCGGGCAGGCGATCGTCTTTTATGCGGGGGACGTCGTGTTGGGAGGCGGGGTGATCGATGGGGTAAAGTACGGGGGGAGGGACGTGCATGCCTAGCGGCGGGGTCGCGGAGATGAGCCTGGCCGTGATCGCGGTGGCGGTCGTGGTTGCGGTGATCTTCTTGGTGCCCGCCTTGATTGAGGTCCGGCGGGCCGCCGCGCGCGCCTCGCGGACGATCGAAACCGTGGACGCCGCGCTGCCGAGCCTGCTCACCGAGTTGACCGAGGCGGTCGGCACGATGAGTCGGACGGCCGACACCGTGGGCAGCCTGGCCGCGTCGGTCGAGCGATTGGACCGGCTGTCCGCGGCCGCGGTGCGGACCGCCGGAGCCCTGGTGGGGGTGATGGGGGTGATGGGACAGACCACCCGCGGCGTGATGATGCCGTCTCTCGCCAACGTGGTCGGCGTGCTGTCGGCCGTGCGGGAGGGCATCGAGTGGGTGCGACCGAGACGCGACAAGAGGAGGGACGGAACATGAGCGAGCGACGGGATTTCGCGGGTGGACTGCTGCTGGGGGTACTGGTGGGGGCGGCGCTCGGCGTGCTGTTCGCGCCGGCGGCTGGCAACGAGACGCGGGAGCGGCTGCGGCGCGAGGGCGAGCAGCTGCGGGACCGGGCGCGGGAGCAGGCCGAGCGCGTCACCGAGCAGGCGCGCCGGAAGGCGGACGAGGTGGCGTCGCGCGTGCGGTCGACCGCGGGCGACGTGCTCGAGCGCGGCCGATCGGTGATCGAGGAGCGCGCCGAGCGGCTGCGCGANGCGTACCAGGCGGGGCGGGACTCCGCGTTTGGGCGGGAAGGGGGAGAGCGTCGGGACGACGACGCCGACTGAGATGGCGGGAGCGACTCGGGTGGGGGCGACAGAGCGCGTTGACGTCACGATTCCCAAGCGCCCGGAGTTTGTGAGCGTCGCGCGGCTGACCGCGGCGGCGGTCGCCGGGCGCCAGGGGTTCGCGTTCGACGAGATCGAGGATCTCAAGATCGCGGTGAGCGAGGCGTGCACGTTGCTGATCCGGGCCGCGACGGACACGAGCGCGCCCCTGCGCATCGCCTTCGTGCTGCGCGGGGACGAGCTGGCGGTGTCTGTGGAGACCCGGGAGCCGGGCGTAGTGTTTGAGGCGGCGCCGGCCGACGACGCGGCGATGGACGAAGGGCAGCTCGGCATGTTCTTGCTGCGGTGCCTGGTCGACGAGGTCGAGGTGGCCCAGGACCCCGCGGTGGGAACGGCCACGCTGCGGCTCGTGAAGCGCCGCGGGGTGTAAGGCGATGGCGCCGCGCGGGCCCGCTCGTCCGCTGCCCTCGAAGGCCGAGGTGTGGGACCTATTCGATCGCTATGTGGCCACCCGCGACACGCAGGTGCGGGATGAACTGGTACTCGCCCATGAGAATCTCGCGATCTACCTCGCGCGGAAGTTCGGCGACCGCGGCGAGCCGCTCGAGGACGTCATCCAGGTCGCGCAAATCGGCCTGCTGAAGGCGATCGCCCGGTACGAGCCGTCGCGGGGCATTGAGTTTACCACGTACGCCACGCCGACGATCGTCGGGGAGATCAAGCGCCACTTCCGCGACAAGCTGTGGGCGATTCGCGTGCCGCGGCGCCTGCGGGAGTTGAACTACACGCTGATGCGGGCGGTCGAGGGGCTGTCGCAGACCCTGGGGCGGTCGCCGACGATCCCCGAGGTGGCGGAAGCCACCGGGGTCGGGTTCGACGACGTGCTCGAGGCGATGGAAGTCGGGAAGGCGTACAGCCTCGTGTCCCTGGACGCGGANGCGTCGGAGGGCGAGGACGACCACGGGGCGCCATTCGGGGAGTCCGTCGGCGCCCACGATCCGGAGTTTGAGACCCTGGAAGACCGGGCCACGCTGGANTGGGCCCTCAGCCGCCTTCCGGAGCGCTCGCAGGAAGTCGTGCGGCTGCGGTTTTACGAGGATCTCTCGCAGGCCGAGATCGCCCGGCGCCTCGGCATCTCGCAGATGCACGTGTCCCGGGTGCTGCGCCAGTCGCTCCTGCGGCTTCGGGCTCTGGTCGCGGGCCGCGCGANGTCATCGACCTGAGCGGCGCGCCGGGCCCGCGCGCGCCCACCCTGGCCGCCGCCTCCCGGATCGTCGCCCGCCTGCGCGGCGCCGGGTTCGAGGCGTACCTTGCGGGCGGCTGCGTGCGGGACATGCTCCTCGGCCGTGCCCCGGCGGACTACGACATCGCGACCGGCGCNACGCCCCCCGAGGTCACCGCGCTGTTTCCCGAGACCGTCCAGGTCGGTGCGGCGTTCGGGGTGGTCCAGGTNCTCGCCGACGGCGCGGCGTACGAGGTCGCGACGTTTCGGTCGGAGGGCCCGTATCTCGACCGGCGCCACCCCTCATCGGTGCACTACGCCACGGTGCGCGACGACGCCCAGCGCCGCGACTTCACGATCAACGGGCTGTTCTGGGATCCCGAGACCCACGCGGTGCTGGACTTCGTCGGCGGGCAGGCGGACCTGGCGGCGCGCGTGGTGCGCACGATCGGCGATCCGTCGGCGCGGTTCGCCGAGGACGCGCTGCGGATGCTGCGGGCGGTGCGGCAGGCCGCCGAGCTGGGGTATGCGATCGCGCCGGACACGAGCGAGGCGATCCGGCGCATGGCCGCCGGGCTCGAGGCCGTCAGCGCCGAGCGGATTCGCGACGAGCTCGTGCGGATCGTGACCGGGCCGGATCCGGCGCGCGGGCTCGTTCTGCTGCGCGAGACGGGACTCCTCGAGATTGTGCTGCCCGAGGTCGCGGCGGAATTCGGCGTGCCGCAGCCCGCGGAGTTTCACCCGGAAGGCGACGTGTTCGAGCACACCCGCCTCGTGCTGAAGAGCCTGCGGGCGCCCACGGTCGCGCTCGCCATGGCGGCGCTGCTCCACGACGTCGGGAAGCCGTCGACGCTCGTGCACGCGGACCGCATCCGGTTCAACGGGCACGACGAGGTCGGTGCCGATCTCGCCCGGGAGGTGATGGCGCGCCTCAGGTTCCCCCGCCGGGAGATCGACCGGGTGACCGCGCTCGTCCGCCAGCACATGATTTTCAAGGACGTGCCCCGGATGCGTGAGGCGCGCCTCCGGCGTTTGCTCGACGAGCCGGAGTTTCCCGAGCTGGTGGAGCTGCACCGTGCCGACTGCGCGGCGAGCCACGGGGATCTGTCGACGTACGAGTGGGTGCGGGCCAGGCAGGCGGAGATCGCCGCCCATCCGCCGGCCCCGCGGTACGTCACGGGGGACGACCTGCTCGCGCTCGGCGTGCCGCCGGGCCCGCGGATCGGTGAGATCCTCCGGGCGGTCGACGACGCGCGGCTCGAGGGACGCGTCCGGACGCCGGAGGAGGCGATCGCGCTGGCGCGCACGCTGGCGGCCGACACGCCCGGAGACGGGTAGCGCCGGCGCATGCCGGAGGAGATGCGGCGCGCCTGGTCGAACTGACGTACGTTCGGGCAGGGCCCCGGACGCGGAGGGCATCGGACTGCAAGCACGATCGCGCACGACGACGCGTGTCATCGCCCTCGTCAACCAGAAGGGCGGATGCGGCAAGACGACGACCGCGGTGAACCTGGCCGCGTGCCTCGCTGTCAACAAGCGTCGGGTGCTGCTGGTCGACTTCGACCCCCAGGCGAACGCGACCGTCAGCCTCGGGCTGGATCCCGGGGAGCTGTCGCGGACGGTGTACCAGGTGATCGTCGCGGATCCGGGGGAGGACGGCGAAGGTGTCGAGCTGGCCAGCGTCATCACGCCCTCCAGCATCGAGCACCTCGACCTCGTGCCGTCGTCGATCGATCTGGCCGCTGCCGAGCTCGAGCTGTCGGCCCGCATCGGCCGGGAGAACACCCTCCGCAAGAAGCTCGCGCCCGTGCGGGACCAGTACGACTACGTCCTGATCGACACGCCGCCGTCGCTCGGCCTCCTGACCCTCAACGCCCTCGTGGCGTGCGATGAGGTCATCATTCCGATCCAGACCCACTACTACGCGCTGCTCGGAATGCGGCAGCTGCTGCGCACGATCAAGGTCGTGCGCGAGGAGGTCGGACACGAGATCGAGATCGCCGGGGTCGTGCCGACGATGTACGACGCCCGGACGAGCATCAGCAAGGAGATCCTCGAGGGCATCAAGGACTACTTCGGCGATCGGATGTTCAAGAGCGCGATTCACCAGAATATTAAGCTGGTGGAGTCCAGCATGGTGGGCGTGCCCGTGTTTGTCCACGACTCTTCCTCACGCGGCGCCCAGGAGTACATGGCGCTCGCGAAGGAGGTGATGGCTCTTGAGCAAGCGCCGCGACGCGCTCCGGCGGGGCATTAGGTCCCTGATTCACGACACGTCCCGCGAACTCGCGGACCTGGACAGCCGCGAGACGCCGCGCGGGGGTGCCAACGAGCACGGCACCGACGCGCCGATCGACGACGCGCCGGCCGAGCGCGCCCCCCGGCCGTCGGCGGATGCCGCGGCGGGCCCGTTCGGGGAGGACGTCGGCGGGCCCTCAATCGACGCCGAAAGCGACGGGCTCCTGAACGCGGAAGTCATGGCGGTCGAGGTGCGCGAGATCAGCCGCGGACCGGCGACCCAGCCCGCCCGTGAGCCGCGAGAGACGGCTGACCCCGAGCGGCACGTCGCGGAGCCGGCGGAGGTGGCGGCGGCCGAACCCGTCGAGGCGGCCCCACAGGCCGATGGGCCGGCCGCGCCTGTGCAGGAGGCGCTCACGATCGCGCCCCCGGTCCCTGGCGCGGCACCCGAGCAGCCCGTGACGCTCGGCCTCGAGGGGATGGCCGAGGCGGCGCCGGCCGGCGAGCAGGACACCGGGGCGCCGTCCCGCAAGCGCCCGACGCGCGCCGCGTCCAAGAAGGCGGCGAAGCGGGCGGGTGCGCGCCAGGCGGTCCGCATGCCGGCCGGCGAGGCGCTGGATGGGGTCGACCCGGCGCAGGCGCAGTCTCGGCGGGGTGTATGCGTGGCCTATTTCGTGGACCACGCGTGCTGGCACGTGACGAACGCCTACTGCAACACGGCGCTGCATGTCTGCGTCATGCGCGACTGCCCCGTGTACCATCTCCACCGGGACGCCCTCGAGAAGCGGTTCGCCGGCAAATACAAGCACTTTTGGTGATCGGCGCTTATCCGGAGAGGTCGAGCTCCAGGAGTTCGCGGAGGTGCTGGACCGTCCGCCAGGGCGTGACCCCGCGCTGGCGCAGTTCCTCGGCGGGCCGGCGGTACGCGATGAAGCGCGCGCCGGCGTCCGCCGCCGCGGCCCCGTCGATCCATGAGTCGCCGATCACGTAGGCGCGCGCGCCGGCGCTTCCAAGCCGCCGGAGCACCTCGCGCACGCCGTCGCCGGCCGGCTTGAGCGTGGTGACGTCGCCGCGGGCCACGAGCGTCTGTGCGTACTCCAGGAGGCGCGTCGCGCGCAGCGCCTCGAGGGCGGCGGCGCGGCTGTTGTTCGTGAGGATCGCGACCGGGTGCCCGCGCGCGCCGAGCGCACGCAGCACCGCGGGGGCGTCGTCGAGCACGTCGACCTCGACGAGCCCGGCGCGCTCATACGCGTCGATGATCCGCCACATCTCCTCGGCCGTCGCCGTGCCGTGCGCGCGGTCGTGGTCCGTCCCGCACGTCACGAGCTCGGGGATCGCGCGGCGCGTCAGGGCCTCGTCGGTCGCGTCCGTCGCGCCCGCGCTCCGCAGCAGGGCGATCAGGGCCCGGCGGATCGCCAAGAAGTCGATCCGCGACCCGATCAAGGTGTTGTCCATGTCGAAGATCAGCGCCGAGGCGGTCGGCATCATACGGGGATTGTACGATGCCGTCGCGCGGCGCCGCAACGGTGTGCCGCGCCACGCGTCGACGGGCGGCGGAGGAGACGCGCCCCCGGCCGGCGTACCCCGCGGCATGACCGTCCGGCGCACGCTCGCGCTGGCGCTCGCGGTCGCCGTCCTCGCGACGGCGTGCGCCGGTGGACCCCACGCGGCGCGCCCGCAGGGCGGGCCGCCTGTTCCGTCATCCCGGGCCGGGCTCAGCACCGACACCGCGTTTGTGACCGTGGTGCGCGCGACCGCGGTGGGCAGCACGTCGGCGCGCCTCGGGACACGGGAGGGGGCGTCCGTCCTCGCGGCGGCGTGGCGCCTGATCGGGACGGTCCCGTCGGTGGCCCCCGAGCCGGGCGGGCCGCGCTTCCTCGTGAATTTACGCCTCAACGCGTCGCTCGTGGACGTGTCGATCTGGGACCCGCAGACGCTGGTGATCGCCGGACGCAGATTCGCGAACGTGTCCGGCATCGTCATCCCGCTGACCGGGAGCTGGGAGGGGCGCGTGTTCATTGTGCGAGAAGGAGTGGTGGACGTGTCCCCGGCGCTCGCGCCCGCCGACGTGGCGAGCTTCGAGACGGCGGTGGCGGCGGCCGGCGGCCATTCATGAGGGTGAGGTGACGACCGGATGACGGTGACGACGATCGAACGCATCGGGGAGCATGCCGGAGAAGAGGTCGAGATCCGGGGCTGGCTCTATCACCTGCGCAGCAGCGGTGCGCTGCACTTTCTGCTGGTCCGCGACGGCACCGGGATCGTGCAGGCCGTCGCGGTGCGCGCCGAGCTCCCGCCCGAGGTGTTCGCGGCGGCGGGCGATCTCACCCAGGAGTCCGCGGTCGTGATCGCCGGCCTCGCCCGGGAAGACCGCCGGGCGCCGGGGGGATACGAAGTGGCGCTCCGGCGCCTCGAGGTGGTGCAGCGGGCCGAGTCGTACCCGATCACGCCCAAGGAGCACGGCGTCGAGTTCCTGATGGACCACCGGCACCTCTGGCTCAGGAGTCAGCGGCAGTGGGCGATCATGCGCGTTCGGGCGGAGGTCGAGCGGGCGATGTGCGACTATCTCGACGACCTCGGCTACCTCCGGATGGACACGCCGATCCTGACCCCGTCCGCGTGCGAAGGGACCTCGAACCTGTTCGAGACCCCGTACTTCGAGCGCCAGGCGTACCTCACGCAGAGCGGCCAGCTGTACAACGAGGCGACCGCCATGGCGTTCGGACGGGTCTACTGCTTCGGCCCGACGTTTCGCGCCGAGAAGTCCAAGACCCGGCGGCATCTCACGGAGTTCTGGATGCTCGAGCCGGAAGCGGCCTTTCTCGATCTCGACGGGTACATGGACCTGGCGGAGGGCTTGGTCGTCGCGGTCGTGCGCCGTGTGCTCGAGCGGCGGCGGCGGGAGCTCGTGCTGCTGGAGCGCGACCTCGCGCCCCTCGAGCGCGTCGCGTCGCCGTTCCCGCGGATCACCTACGACGACGCGGTCGAGCGCCTGCGGGCGCAGGGCGCCGCGGTCGCGTGGGGCGACGACTTCGGCGGCGACGAGGAGACGGTGCTGAGCCGGCAGTTCGACCGTCCGGTGTTCGTCCACCGGTATCCGGCTCAGTGCAAGGCGTTCTACATGCAGCCGGATCCGGCCCGCCCGGAGGTGGTGCTCGGCGCGGATCTCCTGGCCCCCGAGGGGTACGGCGAGATCGTCGGCGGCGGCGAGCGCATCCATGATCTCGCGCTGATGGAGCGGCGCCTCGATGAGATGAAGCTGCCGCGCGCGGAGTACGCGTGGTACGTGGATCTGCGTCGGTTCGGGTCCGTGCCCCACAGCGGATTCGGCATCGGGATCGAACGGACCGTGGCGTGGGTGTGCGGCCTGGAGCACGTGCGGG
>JGI12269J14319_10005056_pt1 | contig 11826 bp, 10 predicted proteins | sample PeaSoiSIISIP2007_FD_14319 | JGI IMG/M metagenome (IMG submission 14319) | reverse complement strand
CCGAGGTGTTCACCGAGGGGAGGCCGAGCGGAGCTATGCCACGCGTTTACTGTGCCCGGTGCGGTCGGCCGAATCCTGACGACGCCAGATTCTGCTCCAATTGCGGGGCTCAGCTGTCGAGCGCCGGAATGGGCGGTCCCCGTCCCGGCGAGACCACCTCGACGCTGACCCTGGGACGGCCGGAGGACGGTGACTTCGGCGACGACCTGTTCCCGGACTCGGCGGCGTTCGGTGCCCTGCCGGAGGGCAGCGCGCTGCTCCTGGTCATGCGCGGGCCCAACGCCGGCAGCAGGTTCCGGCTCGACGGCGACCTGACCACGGCGGGCAGGCACCCGGACAGCGACATCTTCCTCGACGACGTGACGGTCTCCAGGCGGCACGCGGAGTTTTACCGCCGGGGCGCCCAGTTCACCGTCCGCGACGTGGGCAGCCTCAACGGCACCTACGTCAACAGGGAGCGCATCGAGGAGGCCGAACTGGTCGGCGGCGACGAGGTCCAGATCGGCAAGTTCCGGCTGCTGTTCCTGACCGGCCAGAACCTTGACCCGAGAACCTCCTCGGCCGACCCTCGCGGCAGGGGTGCGCAGGACTACGCATGAGCGAGCAGCCCGCGCGCGGTCAGTTCGGTATCGGCGAGGTGCTTTCCCAGCTGCGCGGGGAATTTCCTGACATCAGCCCGTCCAAGATCCGGTTCCTCGAGGCCGAAGGGCTGATCGAGCCCGCCAGGTCAAGCTCGGGTTACCGCCGGTTCAGCTCGGCGGACATCCAGCGGCTGCGGTACATCCTCACCATGCAGCGGGACTCCTACCTTCCGTTGCGCGTGATCAAGGAACGGCTGGCCGGTGACGCTCACGGGAGCCGCGCCGGTGCGGACGGCACAGGCCAGGACGGAGCCGGATCGCCCGGAAGGCAGGCCCCGGCGGATCTGTCGCGCCGCCAGCTCCTCGAGGCGGCGGGCATCAGCGAAGCGGAGCTGACCGAACTCGAAGACCACGGGCTGATCCGGCGGATCGGCCGGCAGTACGGTCCCGACGCGCTCGCGGTGGCCCGGACGGTGGCGGCGCTCCGCCACTTCGGCGTCCAGGCCCGGCACCTGAGGGCGGTCAAGGCCGCCGCGGACCGGGACGCGAACCTGGTCGAGCAGGTGGTTGCGCCGCAGCTGCGCCAGCGCGGTGCCGGCGCGCGCGACGCGGCCGCCAGGACCGCCTGGCAGATCACGGACCTCCTCCTGCGGCTGCACGCCACGCTGATCGAATCCGCGCTGGCCGAGGCCGGGTTGACCATGGCGCCCACGGCGAGATACGAGTCTGGCCCCGATCTATCGGACCAGGTCGCCGACGCCGCGGGCCCTCAGGCCAGGGGGCTGCGGTCGGCTTCCGGGCGATTACGGGTGTACCGTGGCAAGGGGAGAGGTGGCCCAAACAGGTTCGCCAGGCACGTGAGGACGGAGCTGCAGTGCGGCAGATGGAGGTCATCGGCGTTCGGGTCGAGATGCCGTCGAATAGCCCCATCGTCTTGCTGAAGGAGGCGCAGGGGGATCGGTACCTGCCTATCTGGATCGGGGCGGTTGAGGCGACGGCGATCGCCTTCGCACAGCAGGGCATGGTGTCCGTCCGGCCGCTTACGCATGACCTTTTCCGCGATGTGCTCGAGGCCCTGAGCGTCCAGCTGCGGACCGTGAACATCACGGCGCTGCGTGATGGGATCTTCTACGCGGACCTCGTCTTCTCCAACGGCGCCGAGGTCAGCGCGCGCCCGTCGGACTCGATCGCGCTGGCGCTGCGCACCGGCGCCCAGATCTTCGCCAGCGAAGAGATCCTGGACGAGGTGGGCGTGGCCATCCCGGATGAGCAAGAGGATGAGGTAGAGAAGTTCCGCGAGTTCCTCGACACCATCTCACCCGAGGATTTCGGCCGGGCGACGTGACCACGTCGTTCGCCCCGTCGCCGACCCCGCCGACCCCGGTTACCTCGTGCGTACCGGTATGCGTGCTTGCCTCCGGGAATGTGGCGACGCGCCGCGCGCGGTCGTTGACGCCGCCACCCGGGCCGGCTTACGGTGCGAATGCCGTGGGTAGTCAGCTCCCGTGGAGGTAGGCGTGGCGGTAACCAGGAGTGACAGCGGCGGTGGACCCGCCGCCGACAACCCACATGGCTTTCAGGATGCCCTGTTCGAGACCGACGAGACCCAGGGGGCCACGGGCGAGGCCCTAGGGGCCCCGGATGTCCTCGCTCACGTTGATGGGGCACCGGAAATCGGCTACCGCGGTCCGACCGCCTGCGCCGCGGCCGGGATTACCTATCGCCAGCTTGACTACTGGGCGCGCACGGGCCTGGTCGAGCCGAGCGTGCGCGCCGCCCACGGCTCCGGTTCCCAGCGCCTGTACAGCTTCCGTGACATTCTCGTGCTCAAGGTCGTGAAGCGGCTGCTGGACACGGGGATCTCGCTCCAGCAGATCAGGGCGGCGGTCCAGCACCTGCGTGATCACGGGAGCGATCATCTGGCCGAGGTAACGCTGATGAGCGACGGGGTCAGCGTGTACGAATGCACGTCAGCGGACGAGGTGGTCGACCTGCTCCAGGGGGGCCAGGGCGTATTCGGTATCGCGCTCGGCCGGGTCTGGCGTGAGGTCGAGGGCGACCTGGCGGAACTGCCCTCCGTGCAGGCCGAGGACGGGGCCGTGGACCTCAGGACCTCCATGGGCTCAAGGGCCATGGCCGAGGACGACCTGGCCAAGCGCCGGCTGCGCCGCACCAGCTGAATCCCGCTCCCAGCGTGGACCGACCGGGCACCCTCGCGCGGCAGCTGCCGCAGCCCGGGTCCAGGCCCGGATCCACCACCCCGGACGACGACCGGGTCCTGTGATAGCCGATGTCTGCCGACACGTCTGAGCCGCCGCCGCAAGACACGCGTGGTGCCTGGGTCGCCCTGACCGCGTCCGAGCGCGGTGCGGCGCACCACGCTTCCGGCCTGCCCAACCAGGATGCCGTCCAGACGCGACCGGCCGGTCCGAACGCGGTGGTCGCGGCCGTCGCCGACGGGCACGGTCACCGCCGCCACTTCCGCAGCGCCACCGGCGCGGCGCTGGCGGTCATCGTGGCGTGCGAGGCCGCCGCCGAGCTGGCCGCGCGGCTGGACGCGGTCGAGGCCGCCGAACGGCTCGAATCCGAGGCTCTGGGCATACTCGTGCCAGCCATCACCGGGCGATGGCGCGCCGCCGTAGCCGACGACTTGGCCGCCCGGCCCTTCACCGACGAGGAACAGGCGACCCGGGCCCGGGGCGACGATCCCCTGATTGCCTACGGATCCACGCTGCTGCTGGCCGTCGCTGGGTGGCGGTGGCTCGTCCTGGTCCAGATCGGGGACGGGGACATCGTGGGCATTCAGCCCGGCGGCCGGGCGCTGCTGCCCGTGCCCGCCGACCCGTCGCTGGATGGCCTGCAGACGACGAGCCTGTGCGCACCCCGGGCTGAGGAGGATTTCCGCGTCGCCGTGGTGGACCTTTCGTCCACCACGCTGCTCGCGGTCCTGCTGGCGACGGACGGGTACGGCAACTCCCAGGTGAGCGATATGTGGGCCGACGCGGTCAGCGCCGACCTGGCCGGGATGATCGGCGCGCAGCCGCCGGAGTGGCTGGCCGCGCAGTTGCCCTCGTGGGTGAGCCGCAGCGCCTCCGCGGACGGCAGCGCCGACGACACGACCGTCGCGTTGCTGATCGCGCCCTCCGTGCCGGACCAGGGGTCAGATGCGCCCACCGTGCCCGTGGCCGTGGGCCAGCCCCGGCCCGCCCAGCCGTCTGGCCGCGCAGGCCGGTGGCGATCGGCTTGGCGGCGGTCCTGATGGACAATGACACCCGGATCTACACCGACTAGGCAGCGTGCCCGCTGAAGGATTGGGGGGCAGGGATGACCGACCTGCAGGTGATCTTCGACGGGCGGAGCTACGTCTTCCAGCCGGGGCAGACCGTCATGATCGGGCGCCTGTCTGATAACAGCATCATCGTCGACGATCCGACGGTCTCACGACGGCACGCGCAGCTGAGCTGGGGACCGGTCGGCTGGGTCTACGAGAACCTGGGTCAGGCCCGCTCCTTCCAGCAGGGCCAGCCGGTCAACCAGGTCATCATCCGGCAGCCGACCGAGCTGTCGCTGGCCTCACCGCAGGGACCGGTCATGCGGTTCCAGCCGCTGGCCGCCGCCGAACCGCAAGCGCCCTGGCTGGGCGGCCCGGCCGCCGTACCCACGCCCGGAGGCCCGTACAGCCCGCAAGGAGGCCCGGGAGGCCCGGGAGGCCCCGGAGGCCCGCCAGGCCCGGGCGCGCCCGGGGGCTACCCTCAGCCGGGAGGCTACCCCCAGCCCGGGGGGTACGGCCCGCCCGGAGGCTACCCTCCGCCCGGGGTTCCGGGCGGAGGAGGGGGTGCCGGGGTGCCCGCGGGAGCAGGCGCGCCCGGAGGCTACGCCGCGCCCGGAGCCTACGCCGCAGGGGTGGCCGCGCCGCCGCCCGGTCATCCGGCCACCACCGGAGGACTGGCCATGGCGGTCGAGATCCTGGTCCCGATCAGGAGCTGGCTGAAAAACCCCGGCTGGCACAACGGGCTCCGCGTGCTCGTCATCGCGTACGCGCTTCTCCCGCTGATATTCCTCGCGCTCTTGTCGTCGTCACGCAGCCTTGCCGCGCCGGGCTTCGCTTACAGCGTGTATATCGCGCCGCTGTGGGCCATCGCGTTCTGGCTTCTCATGCGGCCCGGTCGGCTGCACACCCAGGAGATCGTGATCGCGGCCGCGATCGTCATCTGGGTGACCATATGGCTGAACGTGGTGACCATCAACGTCAACGATCACCTGGTCAATGGGGTCCGCAAGGGTAATTTCCTGGCCGCTCTCGGTGTCGGGTACAACGAGGAGATATCGAAGGCGCTGCCTGTCCTGCTGGCCGCGCTCATCCTCCTGAGGTTCCGTCATACCAAGCTGAACGTCCGGATGTGGATGTTCCTCGGCACCATCGCCGGCCTCACGTTCGGCATCATCGAGGAGATGTTCTACACCGAGATGGCCATCGCGCAGGTGGCGAATGCGAATGCGGTCGCCCAGGCCGACACCGGGGTCCTCGATTTCGCCTTCCGCGTCTTCGTGGACGGGTTCGAGCACGCCGTGTGGGCCGGGGTCTCCGCATTCTTTATCGGGATCGGCGTAAACTACCCCAGGCGGCGGTGGCAGCTCATCATCTTCGGCGTTTCCATGGCGGCGATTCTCCACGCGCTGAATGACTGGAGCCTTTCCACCTTCAACTCTTACTGGCCGGGGATCGCTGTCCAGGCGATTTCCCTGCTGCTTTTCCTTGGCTATACGATGTCGGCGACCTCGATCGAACGCGAGGTACGCCGAACGGCGCTGTTCAGGGGCGACTCCATGCTCATGGAAATCCCCTCACAGTGGACGGATACGGGCAGCAGCCCCTGATCGGGTAACGGTGAGTTGCCGGGCGAATCGCTCACGCAGTTTGCAGACGGGATACGCCTTTCCGGACCAACCTCGCTCGCACTACGATCTGGATTGTCACAAGTAGCCTGCGGCGGACTCGCAGGCACCGGTGATGGCGATTTCCACCGATGTCGAGAGCGCAGGGTGATTGGGCGATGGCGACAGACGCTTCGGCGGACCAGGCTCGTGAGGCACCGACGATTCAGGCCCAGATTCAGGCAGGTCCGACGGGTGGCGGCGACCTAACCGAGGAACTCCTGAAGTCCGACACCTGGACCGACGCCATGGTCGCGGCGGCAGGGATCCCGATGGTGGATATGCCGTTCGTCACCGTAGGCGGCGGCATGGGCAGCTTCATCACCGTCGACTACCTGCGGATCGCCGGGGTCGGCACCGACAAGATGCGCGTGCTGTCGGACATCGACCATCCCTGGCAGACCTATGAGTACCTCACCCGCGTCTCGCAGATCCCGCGCCCGGCACGCATCCGCTCCGACTCCGCCTCGCGGCCGGACAACATCTGGGGCTTCCCGTCCTACGCGCTGTCGGAGGCGATCCACGACCGGACCCTGGCCCCGCTGCGCCAGGTGCTCTTCGAGCCGACGTGGGCGGACTTCTACACCCCGCGGGCTAACCAGGTCTTCACCGGGATCGAGCGCGAGGCGAAGCGGATCGGCTACTTCGACATGCTGGTCAAGGGCCAGGTCCGAATGGTGCGCAAGCGCCAGGGTGGCGGCTACTTCACGATCCTGACGCCCCCGGACGCCAAGCCGGCCCGCCGTGTCGCCTACCGCTCGCAGTTCGTCCACCTGGCCATCGGGTACCCGGGCCTGAAGTACCTGCCCGAACTGCAGGCCTTCCGCACCGAGAACCAGGACTTCTACCACGTGGTCAGCGCCTACGAGGACCACGAGCACATCTACGACCGGCTCAAGGTGAAGCACAGCGTCGTGCTCATCCGTGGCGGCGGGATCGTGTCCTCGCGGGTGCTGCAGCGCCTGATGGACGACCGGGCCGACAACAAGCTCGACACCGAGATCGTGCACCTGTTCCGCACCTACATCAACGGCTCCCACGGCCCCGGCCCGTGGATGCGGCGCCGGGGCGGCAACGGCTTCGCCTACCAGGGGTTCAACTACCCGAAGTCGGTCTGGGGCGGACAGCTGAAGGCGAAGATGCGCCGCCTCGAGGGTGAGCAGCGCGCGACCGAGTACAAGCTGATGGGCGGCACCAACACGCCGTGGCGGCGGAGCTGGCAGCGCCAGATGAACGAGGGCCGGGGCGCGGGCTGGTATCGCGTGCTGGCCGGGACGGTCGAGGGGATGAAGGTCCGCGAGGACGGGATGGTCGTCAGCCACGTCAAGACCGTCAATGGCCTCCTCGAGATCGCTGCGGACTTCGTCATCGACTGCACCGGCCTGGAAGCGGACATCTCCGAGCACCGGGTGCTCGCGGACCTCCTGGAGCATTCGGGCGCCGGGCGCAACCCCGTAGGCCGGCTTGATGTCGAGCGCACCTTCGAACTGCGGGGCACGGGCAGCGCACCCGGGACGATCTACGCCTCGGGAGCCGCCACGCTGGGCGGTTACTTCCCGGGTGTGGACACGTTCCTCGGCCTGCAGATCGCCGCCCAGGAGATCACCGACGACCTGGCCCGCCGGGGATTCTGCCCGAAGATCGGGCCGGTCCGCTCCACCTCGCAATGGCTGCGCTGGGCCAGGAACCGGCAGCCATGATGCTCATACCGACAATGCCCCGTGCTCCGATAGGGCGATAGGGACAGGTGCGTGCATGCTTCCTACCTTGTCAGGCCGCATACAGACCCGGCTGTTCCTGCTGGCGGTGGTCGGCGGCCTCATCACGCTGATCATCGTCCCGGTCCTGCCGGGCAGCGCGCCGCTCGGCGATAAGTACCGGGATGGCTTCCTGGTCCTCGCCAGCGTCGCCGTACTGGGCGTGCTCTGGGAACTGCTCTACCATTTCCTGATGCAATGGCGCTGGGAGAAGGACTGGCCCACGTTCTTCGGACTGGCTACCGGGGTGAATGAGGGCCTGCTGGTCTGGCTGCTCCTGAGTGCGGGAGCCATCCCGGGGATCGTCGGCCACGTCGGAGGGGCCGCGTTCATCATCCAGTTCAGCCTGATCTGGCTCGCGGTATGGGTGGTAGCCAACGGGCCGATGCGGGTTCCGTTTATCCGGTGGCGCTTCAACGGCGGGAGGCTGGTATGAGCGAGCAGGGTGTCCTGCCTGGCCTGTGGCCCATCCACGGCGAAGGCGTGCTGGCCAGGCAGGGAGATCTGGTGTTGCTGGTCCATCCCGCGGGAGGGGCCTTTACCGACCGGCTCCTCGACCTGCTGGCCAAGACGGCCCGGGTCGGCGGGAGCGGCCGGAGCTTCGCCGACCTGATCTCCGCGGAGTTCGAATCCGACGCGGCGACGCCGACCGCGGGTGACGATGAAGGCCCGGCCGCCGTCGCGTTCGGCCCGGCCGCCGGCGGCACGGCGTTCGCGGTGTACGGCACGGCCTGGGCGGAGGTCACCACGGCCCGCGGAGTGCATCAGCTGGGGACAGGGGAGCCGTACGGCCGGCTCACGTGCGTCCTGCCGTCTGCGGTGATCAAGGTCCGGGCGGGCGTGCGCCCAGCGGGCAGCGTCGGGGATACCGACCCGTACCTGCGCCTGGCCGATGGCGTAGTCCGGGCCGTCGCCTACGTCTACGCCCCCGCCGAGGTCCCGCCCGGGGCTCAACCCCCCGCCGCGGCCCAGGCTCCCGCCCCGGAACAAACCCCGGTGGAAACTCCAGCGGAAGCCCCCGCCCCGGAACCGCCCCCGGCGAGCCCCGGACCGCCGGCCGCGGCAGAACCCTCCGGCGGGGCCGTAGCCGCCGACGGGGCAGTAGCCGCCGGCGTAGCGGGGGCCGCCGGCCTGGCGGAGGGTGCCGGCCTGGCGGAGGGTGCCGGCCTGGCGGAGGCGGCCGACGTCCCCGGGCAGGCCGAGATGCCCAGCTCGACCGGCCTGGACCCCGTATGGCCCGACCAGGCCGAGCAGTACCCCGCGCCCGAGCCGGTCGCCCCGGGTCTGCTTGATCAAGGGCCGGTGCACAGTCCGACCAGCCTGGACATGTCCTGGCGTGACCAGGCCGCCCCCCCGGGGCCGGCCCCGGTCGACGAGGATTTCGGCGATCAGGGACCGGTGCACAGCCCGACCAGCCTGGACATGTCCTGGCGTGACCAGGTCCCGCCCCCGGGGCCCGCCCCCGTCGATTCGGGCTTCGGTGAGCCGGGCGCCCCTTTTGACGCCGGGCCGCAGGCGCTGGGCGACCCGTACGGGCAGGCGGCGTACCCGTACGGCGCTGGCCCTGGTGACCAGGCCGCCGAACCCAGCTACGGCGGGGACTTCGTCTCGCTCCCGCTCCTCGGCGGTCCGGCCGCCGAGGAGATGCCGCCGCGTGAGCCGCTGCCGCTGGGCGCGGAACCGCTGGGCGATCACGCCCTCAGCCCCGCCGAGGGCCTGGCCCCGATCGTCATCGGCATCTACTGCAAGAACGGGCATTTCGACGACCCGGAGGCGCGCTACTGCGCCGTCTGCGGTATCGGGATGGCCCAGCTGACCAAGGTGCCCCAGGAAGGCAGGCGGCCGCCGCTGGGCGTGCTCGTCCTGGACGACGGGTCGGTGTGCCAGCTCGACACCGATTACGTGATCGGGCGGGAGCCGACCCTGGACAAGGCGGTGGCCGAAGGCCGCGCCCGGCCGCTGCGGCTCGGCGGTGCCCCCGACCTGGTGTCCCGGATCCACGCCCGCGTGGAACTGGACGGCTGGAATGTCTTTGTCTCCGACCTCAACTCCGCCAACGGCACGCTCCTGGTCCTGCCCGGCGAGACCACCGGCACGAAGCTGGCTCCCGGCGTCCGTACCCCCCTGATCGCGGGCTCCCAGATCCGGCTGGGCGACGCGTACGCGCTCCGGTACGACTCGCATCGTCACCGTTGAGTTACCCGGACGAGATGGGGGGCGGAGCATGAGCCTGAGCGCGGTCCAGTTGCTTCTGGCGGATGTGGCGATCGTCATCATCCTGGCCAGGCTGCTCGGCATCGCCGCGAAGCGCCTCGGGCAGCCCGCCGTGCTCGGCGAGATCCTGGCCGGGATTCTGCTCGGACCCACGTTCTTCCACGGCCACCTCACCAAGACGCTGTTCCCGACGCCGCTGATCTCCCCGCTGACCGCGCTGGCGGACCTCGGCGTACTGCTATTCATGTTCGTGGTCGGCTACGAGGTGGACCTGCGCCTCATCCGGGGTCGCGAGCGCGTCGCGGTCGGGGTGTCGACCGGCTCGCTGGCTCTGCCCCTGGCCCTCGGCTCGCTGCTCGGGATCTGGCTCGCCCACCGCCACCACGTGGCGCACGTCTCCACCTTCGCGCTGTTCATCGGCACCGCCATGTCGGCCACCGCGTTCCCCGTCCTGGCGCGCATCCTCACCGACCGGGGCCTGCAACGCACCCGCATCGGCGGGATCGCGCTGGCCAGCGCCGCGATAGCGGACGTGCTGGCCTGGACGCTGCTGGCCGTGGTCGTCGCCCTCGCCTCGGGCGGCGCGCCGTGGAAGGTGCTGCTGGCCATCCCGTACGCGGCCGCGATGTTCCTGCTCGTCCGGCCCCTGCTCCGCCAGCTCACCCGGGCCTACCAGGAGGCGGGCCAGCTCACCCCGAACATCCTGGCCACCGTGCTCGGTCTGCTGCTGTTCTCCTGTTACGCCACCAACTGGATGGGCCTGCACTTCATCTTCGGCGCGTTCCTGTTCGGCATCATCATGCCCCGCGAGGATGCCCTGGCCCTGCGCCAGGAGATCCTGGAGCGCCTCGAGCAGGTCAGCGTCCTGGTCCTGCTCCCGCTGTACTTCGTGGTGTCCGGGCTGAGCATCAACCTGGCCACCATCGGGAACTCCGGGCTGGTGGAGCTCGGCGCGATCCTGGTCGTGGCCATCGCCGGGAAGCTGGTCGGCGCCTACGTCGGCGCCCTGCTCAACGGGGTCCGCGGGCGCAACGCGGGCGCGATCGCCACGCTCATGAACACCCGCGGCCTGACCGAGCTCGTCATCCTCGGCGTCGGGCTCCAGCTGCACATCCTGACCAAGCCGCTCTACACCCTCATGGTGGTCATGGCCCTGGTCACGACGGCGATGAGCGGCCCGCTGCTGAGGTGGATCTACCCGGACCGGGTCATGGAGCGCGACCGGGCCGCCGCGGACCGGGCGCTGCTGGCCGGAGGCCCCGCGCACCGGGTCCTCGTGCTGGTCGACCAGCCCGAGACCGCCGGACCCCTGGCCGACATCGGAGCCGACCTGGCCGCCACGCGCCCCGGCAGCCAGCTGGCCCTCGTCCACCTTGTCTCACAACAAGCAGAAAGACGGCTGGAGGTCGGCGCGGGCCTGGGCGGCGAGCTGATGCAGATGACCCTCATCATGGGCCAGCTGCACGCGCTCGCCGAGCGCGCGGCGGCCCGCGGCGCCCAGGCGCTCGTGCTCTCGCGCTTCAGCGACGACGTACCCGGCGAGCTGGCGGCCTACGTCGCCGCCGCCGAACCCGACACCATCGTCCTCGACTCCGGCCACGATCCGCGCGAAGACCGGGCGTACGAGTCCATCCGCGCCGACGGCCGGACCCGCCTGGTCAGCTCCCGCGCGCCCGGGCCGGGCGAGCCGAGCGCCGTAGCCGTCTACGCCGGGCACGGGCCCGACGCCGCGGCCGCCCTCGACGTCGCCGCTCACCTGGCCACGGCCAGGCACCTGGAGCTCGTGCTGGCCGGGGGTGAGCGGCGGCGGACCCGCAGCGACGTCGCGGAACTGACCAGCAAGGGCATCCACGCCAGCAGCGGTCCGCCGCCTGAGGGCTCCCTGCTGGTCGCCAGCGAGGAAGGTGCCGCGGCCGTCGTGACCGGCGTGCACCTGACGGTGCGGGCGGGCAGCAGCGAGGACATCGATGACCGCCCCGAAATCGCTAGCCCGGTCTTCGCCCTGGAGCCAGGAAGGCAGCTATGACCATGACCGACGAACGCGACGGCATCGCCGACTACAGATTCGTCCGGCGGCTCGGAGCCGGCAGCCACGGAGTGTTCTACCTCGCGCATCCGCCCAGGCGCCTGCCGGTCACGGACGAGTTCGTGGCGGTGAAGGTGCTGTCCGGCGGGAGCAGCCAGGACGTGTTCAGGTGGGCCCATCGCGAGCTCGCGGCGTTCGCCGCGGTCAACTCGCCCTACCTGGTCACCCTGTACGACGCCGGGCAGCAGGGCGACGAGGTGTACTACTCCATGGAGTACCTGCCCGCCGGGTCGCTGGCCAGGCCCGCCCAGCC